>ERZ773359.4588-NODE-4588-length-14183-cov-5.409895_pt1 | contig 14183 bp, 15 predicted proteins | sample MGYA00374955_ERZ773359 | MGnify/ENA primary metagenome ERZ773359 (study PRJEB29098, sample SAMN04486028) | biogas fermenter metagenome | study: EMG produced TPA metagenomics assembly of the Biogas fermentation microbial communities from Germany - Plant 4 DNA1... | reverse complement strand
CCGGACGCAGGAACATCACCCGATCGTCTTGTGTGAGCGCTACCCTGCGTTCGGGCATGATCACAAGATGGTAATCCCCGGGGGCAATAAGGGCTTTGCCGTTTTCCACCAAGTCGCCATGCTCCGCTTCCTTGACGGGAAAAGGAAACAAGGTGTTGAGGCGCTCGGCAAAGCTGTGCGTAAACTCTTTGGGCATGTGCTGTACTACTACGATCCCTGCGGGCAGATTTGCTGGAATGTGGGCGAACACCTCTTCAATGGCCTTGGGGCCTCCAGTGGAGGAACCAATAATCACGATTTTGCTTGCGGCCCCAGATGGCACGGGCGGCAGAGTTGGCAAGGGACGTTTTGGCGTGGCGGCGGGATCTCGCTTTTTCGCTGGCAGCTGAGCCATGGCTGCACAGCGAATCTTATCCACTAGTTCGTCCGCTATGCTGCCTAGTTCTGGTGCTGCCGATCCTGCGGGCTTCGAGACAAAATCCACCGCGCCCAGGGACAGGGCTTGAATGGTCGTCTCGGATCCCTTGCGGGTGCGGCTGGAGAGCATGACCACCGGCAGAGGATTCTCGCTCATGATCCTCTTCAGGGTTTCTAGACCGTCCATGACGGGCATTTCCACATCCAAAGTCACCACATCTACCCGCAGCCGGCTCAGCTTCTTGAGGGCGTCTTCGCCGTTGCGGGCATATCCCACCACTTCTAGATCTGGTTGCGCGTTGATAATTTCCACGATTAACTTGCGCATAAAGGCACTGTCATCTACCACCAGAACCCGTATGGGCATTCTCTTCACCTCAAATCTCAACAGGGTCTTTACCAATCGCGGTAACTGTCACAACCCCATTTTCAACAAAAAAGCGCATCTTTCGCCCATGGTTACCTGCCACATCTTGGCCCACAATGGGAATTCCGTGCTGCTTCAAGAGCGTTGTTACTGCTTCGATATTCTGCTGTCCGATGCTGACACTGTTCAGATTAAGATTGGGGAACAGGTTGGCTCCTCCGGCCATCTTAGCCTGGAGCCTGCTCTTTGTGGCACCTAAGCGAAGCGCTTCGGCAATCATGGCGGGGATGCCCGTATCGGCGTACTTTCCTGGTGGTGCATCGGCATCATTCGGCCTGCTGTGCGGGAGGAAGATGTGCCCCATCACGCCCACCTTGGCCTTCTCATCGTACAGGGTCACCCCTATACAGGAGCCTAGGCCTACGGTGGTTAGGATACCGTTGTCTTTGGAGGAACTGATTTGTCCCATGTTGACAAAGATCTCTGGCATTACAGGTCCCCCAAACCGACTTTTCGAGCAATTCTATTGAAATCCTCATCATCAGGGAGAAAGATGATGTGGCCCTCAATGGATTCTCCCTCCGTAGAGAATCTGGTGCGTATGACTGTCACCTTACTGGTCACTTCTGCTCCAGCCAGGATACTTTCCCACACTGCTCCGGCCATGTCGACCGCCAACCCCGGCACACTGGGCACCATAAGCAGATCCGTCATCTTAGCCAAGGCGTTGAGGAACGAGGTCACCATAATGTTGCCCATTTCCTGAAGGGCCGAACGGCCCATATCGTCAATCTCTGCCTTATCTTCGCCTGTTAGGAGTCTGATCAAGACAAGGGCACTTTCCAGGGGATGCAAACAGGCCATATATCCCTTCACATCGCCAGAGATGACCACAAAAATGCCCACCACAACTTGTTCAAGCCCGCCCATGTAATCAGCAGCCTCGGTAAAGGGGAGCATCTGGGCATCGGGGACCACCAGCTGAAAGAGCCGGCCGCTCAGCATCTGGGAAAGCGCCGTTGTGGCATGCCCTGTGCCGATGTTGGCCAGTTCCTTCAGGAAATCCAGCTTCATATTGCGCACTATGGAGGCCACCCCCTAGGAACCGATCTTGCGCAACGACTCCACTACGCGTTCAGCGTCAAAGGGTTTTACCAGAAAGTCCTTAGCCCCAGCGCTCAAGGCCTCAATAACCATGGGCTTTTGCCCCATGGCGCTGCACACGATAATCTTCGCCTGGGGGTCAATTTTCATGATTTCTTTAATGGCACTGATGCCGTCCATTTTCGGCATGGTAATATCCATCGTCACCAGATCGGGCTTTAGCTCTTTGTACAATGCCACGGCTTCTTCACCATCGGAAGCCTCACCGACTACTTGGTAACCGTTTTTCTCGATGACGTTTTTCAAGGTCATGCGCATAAAGGCAGTATCATCAGTAATCAAAACCGTCTTGGCCATTTCCTCAACTCCTATCCAATTAGCGTACTATTGTCAATGATCAAGGCAATGCGGCCATTGCCCAGCACGGTAGCACCGGCTACGCCCTTGACATCACCGACAATACTGCTGAGTGATTTGATAACGATCTCTTGTTGTCCGATGAGGTCTTCCACGATGAACCCCACCTTTTCACCCCTTACTTCCACAATAATCACAGGTAGGGGCCCACTGCGGTCTACAGGCGCAAACCCGAGGCAATCGGCAAGATCATACAGCGGCAGTACTTCATTGCGCAGCATGATCACATCGTTTTGCTGAATGGTCTTGATCTGCCCCGGTTCAACTTGGATGTTCTCTCTCACCGCCTGGATAGGAATTGCCACCGTTTCGCCATCCACCTTGACCAGCAAGGCTTTGATGATGGCTAAAGTCAGGGGGAGCTTAATAATGGTCCGTGTGGATCGGCCTGGTTCCGATTCCATATCGATGGTGCCGCTCAGGGATTCGACGGTGGCTTTTACTGCATCCAAGCCCACACCCCTTCCTGACAGGTCGGTCACCGTCTCTGCAGTGCTGAACCCGGGATGGAAGAGGAAGTTGACAGCTTCAGCCATGGAGATCTCCTTGGTGCCGACGGGCAGAAGTCCACGCTCAATGGCCTTTTCCCTGATGCGGTCAATATTCAAGCCCTGACCATCATCGCTGATTTCAATCAGAATATGGCTGCCCTCATGCCGGGCACTTAGGCGGATGGTTCCCGCCGCAGGTTTTCCCTTGGCGATGCGCTCCGCTTTGGGTTCGATACCGTGGTCTATGGAGTTGCGCAGCAGGTGCACCAGCGGATCACCGATCTGATTCACAATCGACCGGTCCAGTTCTGTGGTTTCGCCGAATATCTCCAGATTGATGTCTTTGCCTCGCGCTTGGGCTAAGTCCCGCACCATGCGGGGGAAGCGGTCGAAGACCTGCTTGATGGGCACCATCCGCAAGCTCATCGCTGCGTACTGCAGCTCTGTGGTGATGCGATCCAACTGATCCAAAGCACCCATGCGGTCGGTGCTTTCGCCGCTCTTCACCATCTCAATTACTTGGGTGCGGCTGATCACTAGTTCACCAACTAGGTTGATGAGCTTGTCCAACCGCTGCGTCTCCACGCGCACCAGCGGCTCCTGACGGCTGATGCGCACCGGGGCCGAAGGTACCTGAGTGCTCACAGCTGCTGCCGTCTCGTCTTGAGCCTTGTCTACAGCTTCCACGGTATCCAGCACTATTTCTTCCACGCGGACACTCTCTATTTCGGAAATCCCTTCCACTATTTGGCGAATCCTATCGCCAGATTCTTTGGTCAAGAGGACCAAGGCAAACTGGCGGTCGAACTTCTCATCCTCCAAATCTTGGACTGCAGGATTGCTCTGCACGATAGTGGAAACTTCTTCCAAGGCTTGGAAGACGGTGTAAACGCGCACCGACTTGAGAATGGTCTTCGGCCTGAGCACAACAGACACCGCAAAGGCTTTGTACCCCTGGGCGATGCCTTGTTTGATGGTCTCGCGGTTAAACTCATTGAGTTCAGCTGAGTATGTCATCTCACCGCTGATGGCCGTTTCCGCAACCTGGGGATTCTCCACCAGAGCCCGCAGCGCTGCGATCTGCTCAGCGTAGGAGCTGATGGGCCGCTCACTGATGGTCTCATCGAGCAGCAGTTCCAAGGTGTCCACAGCCATAAACAGGACGTTGATCACATGTGTGGTCGGCTGCAGTTCACCAGTGCGCAGCAGATCCAAGACGCTTTCCATCTCATGGGTGAACTCAGCCAACTCATCAAATCCCATGGTCCCTGCCATGCCCTTCAGGCTGTGGGCGGCACGGAACATCTCATCCACAGTGCTGTGATCCTGCGGGTTCTTTTCGAAGTCGAGCAGATCCTCGTTGAGGGACTGCAGGTAATCGCGAGCTTCTGCGGCAAACACTTCTTTGAATGAACTTAAGTCCATGGGCTTCCCCCCTTCACCAAGCGGCCTCCCTAGCGGACACTGGTAATGCGGTCCTGAGGCGTGGCTATTTCTGTAATCCTGACTCCGAACTGTTCGCCCACAACCACCACTTCGCCACGGGCAATCAGGGTATCATTGGCATAAAGATCAATGGGTTCTCCGTGCAGGGATTCCAGTTCCATGATGTGGCCCGGTCCCAGGCGGAGGATGTTATCAATGGACATTTTGGTGCGGCCAAGAATGGCTCGGACCTGCACCGGAATGTCGCGGATGAGATCGATGTTCACATTCCCTAAATCAAAATGGGCTTGCTTTTCTGCTGTAGGCGGTGCTGCCGGAGGTTCTGGCGGAGCCGCGCTCTGCACGGGCTGCTTTTTCAGGTCTGCCCATTCCGCGGCCACCGCGGTCTCTGTGGCGGCAGGGGCCTGGGGTTCTTCTTGGGGCATCAGGGCACGCACCATATCTCGGGCGAATTCAATGTCAATGATCTGGAGCATGGTGCTGTCCACCAGGTTCTCAATCTCCATGCGGAACGCGACCACCACAATGGGATCGTCTTCAGGGATCTCCGGATTCAAGGGATCCTGAGCCAGGTCGCGCCAAGAGGTAACGGGGGGCGAGATCTCAATGGGCCGCCCAAAGAGCTCACTCATGGCAGTTGCGGCCGACCCCATCATCATGTTCATCGCTTCTGTAACAGCGCTGAGATAAAGCTCGTCCAACTCCGAAGGGACATTGGTTCCGTCTCCGCCCATCATCAAGTTGGCAATAACCAAAGCGTCGCTCTCTCTGATCACCAAGACGTTGGCTCCCTGCAGCCCCTGTACATAAGCCACGTTAACCACGACACAGGGGATGGGATAGGACTCAGCAACTGTCTTGGCGGTGCTGACATAGACCTTGGGTACGGTAATGCGCACTTTATGGTTGACCAGGGTACTCAACACAGTGGCGGCCGATCCCATGGAAATGTTGCCGATCTCGGCGAGAGTATCCTGTTCGATTACGCTGAGATAATCATCAGTGTTCAGCGAGGGGAACTCGCTCTTCTGTTTGTGCTCCTGCAGAAGGGCATCCAGTTCCTCTTGGCTCATGAGATCATCATTCATCATCCGGCCCTCCTTCGTCAAGGGGCTCCAAGACGGTCGTGATCACCACGCCCAGCCGCTGGCCGAGTCTACCCGGTGTTCCTTTGAATTTCGTCATGGAACCAATCTTCACATCCAGTGTCTCGTTCTTCTTGCGGTCCAAAACCACCACATCGCCGGGAGCCAGATCCAGCAGGTCACCTACGGTGACCGTGGTCCGCCCGAGTTCCACTTCCACCGGAACCACCGCCGCCCGCACCTGCTCTCTAAGCAGCTCCACGCGGCCCGGGTCCGGCTGCTGGAGAGACTCAAACATGCGGATGTGGGTCAGGTTTTTCAAAATCGGTTCCAGCGTGCGGTGGGGCAGGCAGATGCTCACCATGTCGCTGACATCGTTGAGCTCGAAGCGCATAGTGATCAAAGCTACCGCATCCCGGTCGGCCGCGGCCTGCAGGAACTGAGGATTGCTCTCCATGCTCTCCAGTTCAAAACGAAGTTCAGCAACTTCCCGCCAAGCATCGCTGAGCAGCGAGGAAAACACGCTGAGGACCTGGCGGCGCAGTACTGCCACCTCAATATCGGTCAAGCTGCGCGACCGACGTATAGGCACTCCATCACCCCCGCACAGCCGATCATGCAGCAAAAAGGCGATGTCGGGGGTCAGCTGAACGATGGCATAACCTTCCAAGGGCTGGACTTGGTAAATGCTCAGAACCGAGGGGTTAGGCAGAGAACGCACGAAGTCTCCAAAGAGGATCTGCTCGATGCTTTGTACCTTTAGATCCACTCTGTGGCGCAGTTTCGCCGACATGTAGCCAGCATAAGTACGACAGAACTGTTCGTGGATACGGTGTAAGGCACGTATGTGTTCTTTGGAAAACTTGTTCGGTCTGCTGAAATCGTACCGGGTGTCGGACTGGGTCTCCGGTTCTGTTTCCTTTTCTAATTCCAGGTCTGGTTGGGTGACTGCCTTGATCAGCAGATCTATCTCTTCTTGAGTGAGAATGTCCTCCACCTTGCTCACCTCCTGCGGCGCGCAAAATCACAGCCGTCTGGGGAAAAACATGCTTCCCCCGTATTTTATCGGCACCTGAAGCCCACTACTTGAGCAGCTTTACTGCGCTTCTTCCAGTTCCCGCTCCTGCAGGCTCTGCAGCTGAATCTTCTCATCAGTGCTGAGGATCTTGTCCACATCCAAAAGGATCAGCAGCCGATCCTCAATCTTGCCCACGCCAGCCAGGTAGTCGGCGCGCAGGCCCGCGATGTTGCTCGGAGGAGGCTCAATGGCATCTTCCGGCAGGCGCAGGGTTTCGGTCACCGCGTCCACGATAAAGCCCACCATGCCGTTGTTGATCTCCAGCATGATAATACGGGTATCCTGGGTTTCTTCCTGAGGTTCTAATCCAAAGCGTTTGCGCAGGCAGATCACGGGTATAACCTCGCCACGCAGGTTGGTCACGCCTTCGATGTAATCTGCCACATGGGGCAGCCTAGTGATGTGCCGCGGCTTAACGATCTCGCGCACATCGGTAATCTCCACCCCAAACTCTTCATTGTGTAGTCTGAAAACCACTAGTTGTCTCTCTTCCATGAGGATCCCCCTTTGCCGAAGGCAGATAGTGACAAGATACAAGACTGTTCTACATCGGAAAAAGCTTTCCTCTTTTCTTGAGATAAGTTCTACTCTGCCCAAGGTTTTCCTTCCCTGGGCCGGACAATAAAGAACCCCGGCGCTCAGTACCGGGGCTGTATGGTCATCTGTGCGGTTTACTGCTTAGTGCCAGAAGGCTGCTGAACACCACCGCGGCCGCGAGGCCTAAGCCTGTTATCTCGAAGGCTCCTGTGAACAGCCCTTCCCAGCCCAGACGCTTTACTTCGCTGATCATCCCTGTGGTAATGGAGCTGCCAAAGCCCATGACCGGTACCAATGCCCCAGCTCCAGCAAACTCCTGAAAGGGTTCGTACAGTCCTAAGCCGTTCAGCACGGCTCCCAAGCAGGTGAGGCCGACCAGAATGTGGGCGGAAGAGCATTTGGCTGTATCGAAGATGAGCTGCGCCAAGGCGCAGATAGCACCGCCGACCAAAAAGGCAATGAGATACTGCATCTTTCCCTCCCTACTGTTCCAAGGCAATGGCATGGGCGATGCAGGGGATGGATTCTCCCTGCAGCACGGTTAGCGCGCTGAGCAGAGCTCCTGTGGCCACGATCAGCACGCGTTTGGCCTTAGCCGATTCCAGAGCGTTGAGTATGTAACCGAGGGTCATCACCGCAACACAGGCGGCACCGCTTCCGCCTGCACCCACGGGCTGCCAGTCCCCGAAGATCTGGCTGCCGCCATCCTGCAGACGTTCCAAGCCCTCAAAGCCTTCCCTTTCCAGAAGCAGGCGGAGCATTTTGCTGCCCTGCCGGCCCAGGTCACCCGTGAGCACGATGTCGTAATCGGCAAGGGTCCGGCCGGTGTCAGCCAGGTGCTCTTTGATGGTGCGGAAGGCTGCCGGTGCCATGGCACTGCCCATGTCGTGAGGGTCTTTCAGTCCCATATCCACTACCGTGCCAAAAGTGGCGTGGGTAATACGCGGCCCTCGGTCAGCGAAACTGAGAATGGCCGCCGCCGCTCCCGTTACAGTCACCTGATTGGTTCTTATATGCTGGACGTTTAGTTCGATGGGATAGCGGAACTGCCGCTCCGCGGTTTGGTAGTGGCTGGCGGTACCGATCAGTACCTGCTCAGCGAAGTCCCCTTGCAGGAGTACGGCACCTAGGCCCAATGCCTCGGCAAAGGTGGAGCAGGCCCCGTAAATCCCGATAAAAGGTACCGCGTGTGTGCTCGCTGCTAGACAAGAGGTGGTGATCTGGTTGAGCAGGTCACCAGCGATGAGAAAGTGCAGCTCGTCTATGCTTGTGTCATGCTGTTCCAGGGTCTTGGCGATGGCCAATTCCAGCATGAGTCGTTCTGTCTTTTCCGCTGTTTTCTGGCCTAAAGAATCATCAGCGAGAATTTCGTGAAAGTCCAGGGCGTAGGGGCCCTTGCCCTCCCGGGGCCCCACAAGGGTATAGCGGCTGGTGATGCGGGGTCCTCGGCTGAAGGTCAGGGTTCTGGTGCCCAAGCGGTTGCCCAACATGATCCCCCTTTAGAACAGCCCCAACACCAGCGATTTGATCAGGGCCACGACAAACCCAGATAAGATGCCGTACACAATGACCGGCCCCGCAATAACAAACATTTTGGATCCCATCCCCAGCAAGAACCCTTCTCGCCGGAAGTCCATGGCCGCGGAGGTCACCGTGTTGGCAAACCCAGTGATGGGTACCGCCACACCGGCTCCCGCCTTCTCCGCGATCTCATCGTAGACGCCCAACGCCGTGAGGATGGTCCCCAAAAGGATCATGGCAGCTAGGGTCACGGCCGCGGCTTCATCCTTGGTGCGCTCAAAGTTCTGAGCAATGGTGAGCACCACCTGGCCGATGGTGCAGATTAAGCCGCCAACAAAAAACGCCCAGAGCATGTTCTTCACAATCGGACGCGGTGGAAGGTTTTCCTGAACCAGCTGCTGGTATTCTTCGGGCTGCAAAAGCGTCACTCCTTTCTTGTGCGCCTTACTAGTATGCGGCGTTCAGCTGGAATTATGCAAAAAGCGGGACCCCCTGTACGGGCCCCGCTTGTTCAGCTCTCAGCTAGTTGCTGAAACCACCTGACATTATGAGACCAACCACCGCACCGATGGCTCCCACCGCTATGCCAACAATGGCCAGAGTCTTTGTGGATTTCAGCTCTTGCTCTGCGTTGGTCCGGTAGGCGTTGAACTCTTCTTCGAGCGTCTTGATCTGGCGTTCCAGGCGCTGTTCCCTGATGAGCGCAGCGTTGAGCTGGGCGTTCACATCAGCACCGAGCTCCTGCTTGATATCTTCCATCATGGAGCGGTCTTCCCGCAGCACCACAAGCTCGCTCTTGGTTGCGTCTAGTTGGCTGGCCAGTTCTTCGCGTTTTTGAGTCTCGCTTCTCAGCATCACGGCCAGGTTTTGGATGTCCTTTTCCAGCTGCTGGTTGTTCTTGGCCAGCTGCTCCAGTTGGGACGCCAGATCAGCGTCGGAGCCCTGCAGGGTAGCAAAGACTGCGTCTTTCTCCCCAATCCAGTTCTCCAGGCGGGTGATCTCATCACCCTGGCGCAGCACTTCTTTTTCCAGAACGAGCACCGCATTCAGCAGTTCGGAAATGCGCTGGCCGTGTTCGGAGAGGTTGGCGGACAGATCACCGAGGTCACCCGTTTGCTCCGCGACCATGCCTTCAAAACCGGCGATGGTCAGCTGCTGGGCGACTATCTCTTTGCGGAGTGCTGCCAGCTCTTCCTCCAGGGCTACCTGGGCTGCCACCACCCTGCTCACGCGCTCTTCTGCCGCCAAGGCGTTTTCCTCCACCCTCTTCACGCTGTCGCGCAGGCTCTGCTGATCGGCATACCAGGTGGCCAGATCCTCTTCAAACCTGGTGCGCAGATCGCCGATGGCAGTCAGATCACCGGTGGTACCCCGTACCCGTGACACCTCAATGTCCTCCAGCAGCCTGGCGATGACGCTGGCTAGACTGTAGCGGTCCACTGCCCGGGTCCCTTGGAAACTGCCGTCCTCAAAGAGAGTCAGGTATCCTTTGGAGACAACTGTGTTCACGGCGTGGTAGGCCCAGTGGTCAACGGGAACGTCCGTCAACTTGGTTTCCGCCAGGGCGGGGGCGGTCATGCTGAACACCAGGGCCAGTATCAGTCCGCAGATGACTTTCCTCTTCATGTAAGTAAGCCTCCTCGCTATCTTGGTTGAATCCGAATGTCTCTATGCTCGACTTCGAAATACGAAGGGTCAAGGACAGCCTCGGGGATGATGATCCTCACATCATCGACGCTCACCCGAGCTAAACCAGCTTGTTTGGCTCGGAAATAAATGGTTACGAGCGTGCCAAAGGCGTTTTTGAGCTTGGTTGTGCGCTCGGCCTTCAGCCCCAAGATCTGGCCGGTGTCGTTGGCCACGAAGGGCATGGTCCACGCTGCGGATCCCCCTTCCCCTTCGCCTACAAATAGGGTTCCCTTGGAGATATCCAGCGTCTTACCTACAATCTCCAGGCGCTCTGGATCAAAGGACAGATCCAGCTCTACACCGAGCAAATCGGGGATATTGGTGGCCCAGATGGGCAGTTTGAAGTACTCGCCTTCCCTAACCAGTCCACCGCCGGCAACCTCCGGCTCACCTACCCAGACTTTGGGTTTGAGCAGCGGGATGGTGATGAACATGGGGCGCACCGTCTGCTCACCCCGAGGCGAGGTGATCCTCAAGGAGTAACCCAACGGGCCTCCTCCGAAGTAACCCGCCTGCGGTTTGAGCACCCACTTGAAAGACATCTCCTGTCCGGCTTCGATGGTCCCCGGGAAACGCTTGGCGCTCTGGCCGGGCAGCAGCTCCAGCATGGGATGGAGCAGTTCGAAAGTGCCTCCGTAGTAGGCAGTGCCCCCTTCGTTGCGCAGGAACACTGTCACATCGAAAGTTGGCGGGTCGAAGCGTTCATCCTTGACTCCCAACTCTGGAGGAGCGCTGACCATCACCTGCAGCCGTGCGGGACTGAGCACTTCAATGGTGCGGGCAACCCTATTGGTCTCACTGTTGGTGGATGTAACCACCACTTCATAGCTGAAGACGCCCTCCGCATTGCTCTGGGCCCTGACCTGCCAGCCAGTCTGCTTGGTTTCGCCCACGGGCAGATCACCCAAAGCTACTTTGACCGGGCTGCCCACCAGTTCCAGCTCACGCGGCAGCCGCAGTTCTGCTGTGACATCCAGCGCCTCTCCCTCTCCGTCGTTCTCTACGTAGGCAATGATGGAGAAGGTCTGGAAGCCCTCTGTATCGGCCGGTACCTGGGCCGGGGAGGCTACGCCCACAATCAGATCGCCTTCGGCAATGGTGACGCCGCCTAGGCCGTAATAAGTAACATAACTGCGGGACTCACCTGGTTCCAGCACCACTGGGTCCCAGAAAAGGGCGATGGCACTGTCCAGTTCCCACTCACCAAGGCGGGTGTAATCTCGCCCTGGAATGAATTCGAAGTTCCATGGAGCATCAGCCACGCTCCCCCAATTGGTAAAGTAGACTCGATCGGGAGGGGCAATGCCTGGTTTGCGCAGTGTTCCTTGGGCCATGACTTGGGGGTTCGACAGGGAATCGAAGGCCTGCCAGAACTCCGGCATGTTCTGGGAATAGTACACTGTGTTGGTGGTCAGGGCCCGGTCCTCCACCCGGAACGGGGCACCATCATTGGCCCCCAGCATGGTATCGAGCATAAGGCGCAGTCCCACCATGTGGGTTTCTGTATCCGTGTTCTCCACGTGATACTCGATTTGCGCCGTGTCCATGAGGCCCGTTGTGCTGCTGCGCGTAATGCTCAAGACCTGCCAGACCTGGATGGGACCGAGCATCCAGCTGCTCTCTATTTTTCCATCCACTATGGTAGGCGGCTGGACCATCTCTCCATACAGGCCATCAAAGCCGGCCCTTCGATCCGTGGGATTACCGAAGATCCAGTACTGATTGTCCACGCGTACCGTCGTATACGATGTCCACGGATCGTCACCGCCGTAAATCAGGGCTTTGTGGTCATCGCTGCTACGCCCGGGGTCTCCTCCGGTTGTGCCCACGGAAAACCTCCCACCGTTAAGCTCCCCGCCATTCACCACGATTCGGATATACTCGTTGCTTATTTCCACATTCTCTTGTGCCCAGGCGGTTGTGGCGGGCAGCACCGCAAGCGCTAGAGTCAGCAACCCCACGAGAAGTACTAGCTTTTTTGGCATCCGCTCTATCCTCCCATTTAAGGCGCGTTCAGCCAACGAACCTCGCCGTATTCCACGTTGGACACAAAACGATTATCCTCTTTGCTGAAGACCACGGCAACTTCCATGGCGTAGTCATAAGGCTGGCTGGCAAATGTCCACATGCCCTGCACATACCTGAGCGCCTGGGTGTCCAAGCGGCTGTCGCCGGAAGACCTTTCCAGTACCACATTGAGCAGTGTTCCATCAGCGGACACTTCGATTACCAGGAACACTACCCCTTCCACGCCGTCGTGTTCCGCATTCTTCGGGTACGTGGGCACTCCCCCGCCGTGCAGCCCGCGACCGCTAGCCGGAGGTGGCGGAGACGGTGGAGCTGTCTGCGCTGTTCCCGTTCCCGATTGCGATGTGCCCGGATCGTCGTCCGATCCGCCAGTGCCTGTTCCGGTTCCGCTCACATTCTGGGCAGTTGGCCGCTCTTCTGGTTCCGGACGCGGTTCCACGGGGGGCTCGACTGCCTCCCGGGCGATGGGCTCAGCTGCTACTTCCGGCCCCACCTCACTGCTGATCAGCTCGCCTGCCCCTGTGTCAGACAGCACTTCCTGTCTAGGGGGTTCTGGAGGAGACAGCTCTTCTGGAGCCGTGGGCTCCGGTTCGGGAGTAAACTCAGGCTCAGGCACATCTGGGGAGGCCCTTTCTACCTGCGGTTGCTCCACTACTGGAGGTTCGGGTTGGGCTACTGCATCTTGCTGTAGAGGCTGCTCGGCCTGGGGCCTGGGGTCAGTTACCCGGGGCACTGTGCCCTGCGCAAGGGGATCGGTCACGGGAGATGGACGCGGATTGACCGAACGTTCCACATGCATGATCTGGATTACGCCTCCGCCGGCCATACCGGGGACATCTGCTTCTAGGCGCGAAACCAAATCTGGTAAGGTGAAGAACAGGATGGCATGCAGAACTACGGATATGAGCAGAAACTTATTCAGCCGCGGTTCATCACCATACGGATTGTGCACATGCCTCTCTCCTTTCCCCTTACCTGTCTTGCTCAACTGCCAAGCCCAGCCGGTATCCGCCCGCGGCGCGGACTTCGTCAAGGGCGTTCACTACGTACTCGTAGCGCACCTCCTTGTCAGCCTTCACGATCACGAACATGTCGGGATTGACCTGCAGTCTCTCCGCCAGCGCCTGACGGAGCTGGGCAGTCGTCACCCGGCTGCCAGAAACGTACATGGCTCCTGATTTATCTACCGCGACCTCAAACCTGGCACTCGCCTGGGGATTGCCAGTGACCGCGCGCGGCAGTTCAACGTTGAGGCCTAAAGGAGCTGTTCGCACCGTAAAAAACACCATAAAAAAGACCAACAGGAAAAACACCACGTCAATCATGGGAGTGATATCTGGCCCGCGGTGGTTTCTCTTCACGCGCTCGAAGTTCATTAAAACTCACTCCTCGCATCGAGAAGGTTCAGCAGTTCGGTGGACTTCTTGGTCATATCGGCGATGTTCTTGTCAATGATGCTGTTCAGGAAGGCGTTGAGGGCCATGGTGGGTACAGCAATGCTCAGACCCGCGGCGGTGGTAATCAACGCTTCAGCAATACCTGCACTCAGCTCGGCCGCCTGACCGATGCCCTCCAAGGCTGCGATCACATTAAAGCTCTGGATGATACCCGTTACTGTACCGAGAATCCCCAGCAGAGGTGCGATGGAGATGATCAACTCCAGGGCGCCCATCCGCTTCTCCATCTTGTATATCTCTTCCCGGCCCACAGCATCCATGCTCTGCTTGATCTCATCCCTGCTCTGGTCGTAATGGGCGATACCAGCTGCCAGCACCGCAGCCACAGGCCCACGGGACTTCTTGGCGATCTGCATGGCTTCCAGAACTTTACCTTGGCCAAGGGATAGCTTAATGTCTTCCAGCAGGTCGTCCGTATCTACTCTCGAGCGCAGCAGATACCACAACCGTTCCAGTCCGATCGCTACTGCGAAGATCGAGCAGAACAGTAACGGAATCATTACTGGACCACCGAGTGCGAATATTTTGAGCATTAATACCCCTCCG
>ERZ773359.4584-NODE-4584-length-14187-cov-5.078616_pt1 | contig 14187 bp, 16 predicted proteins | sample MGYA00374955_ERZ773359 | MGnify/ENA primary metagenome ERZ773359 (study PRJEB29098, sample SAMN04486028) | biogas fermenter metagenome | study: EMG produced TPA metagenomics assembly of the Biogas fermentation microbial communities from Germany - Plant 4 DNA1... | reverse complement strand
AATAGCTTTCTACATTGTTATAGCGGTAATTAAAATAGATTTTTAATTTTAGCAAAAAAAGAATAAACAGCCAGACAACACAAACAGTTATCAAAGCAATGAATTTCATACTAACCCCAGCTTTAAATCAAAAGGCTTAATATCTTATCAATACCCTAAACTCAAGGATTTTATGAGCAAAAATGACAAAAAAAATGCCTTCAAATGTACTGACCCCCGAAAGTTAGACCTAAAAATCTAATGATTGGGGGTCAGTACAGATGAAGACATCTTCTTCAATATTTAGTTTATTCACTCTCCGTTTTTTACTTGTTCTGGCAATTTTCACAATATCCATAAAACTTGACCCTGTGATTTATAACTTTAAACCTATTATTTTGGTAAATTTTCTCTTCTATAGAACCGAGTAGATCCTCTTCCACTTCTTGAATAGAACCGCATTCAATACAAAGAAGATGGTGATGACGATGCTGTTCTTCGTTTTTTACAATTTCATATCTACGGAATCCATCTTCAAAATCCACACCGTAAATAAGACCCATCTCTTCCAGAAGGGCTAAAGTCCTATAAACAGTAGCCACCCCTATCTCCGGATGCTTTTCACGAACTAATTCATATATTTCCTGGCTGTTTAAATGCATCCCGTCATTTTCCATAACCACGTCAAAAACATGTTGTCTCTGATTGGTAAATTTATAACCTCTTTCCTTGAGAATTTTATTAAGATTGATACCAGTCATCGGCAAAACCCCTAATATTTTTATTGGCTTATAGGTAGTATTATTTTATTCGCCTAGAAGTAAGAATGTCTGCTCTAAGATAAAACAAATTTATACATAATTATGTCCCGGTTATATAATAAGGCCTGCAACATATCAATTTTAACATATAATATATCAATTTTAATATCAAGATTTAACATATATCCAAGCTTTCGAATCTCCTAATAGCAGCTACCATAAATATTATACTTATAACCCCGGGTAGTAATAGGCCCAGCGGAAAAACCGCGTTACAGTAGCCGGAGAAATTAGGACCATAGATAACTTGGGGAATAGATATTAAGAAATAATAAAAATTCTGTACATAAGCAGCTAGATCAAGCCAATTCAAATACTCCATTTTTACCTGGAGCTGAGCATAAGCCTTCCCAATTGGAATAAGAACATAAAAGAATAAACCAAGCCCCAAAAATAGAAGATTAATCATTCTGGAGGAACAAGTAAAAACTGACAAACTTATGGCAACTGCTGCCAGACAGAAAGTTAGATACAAAATATATAGTCCCCAAAACGGTACAAATCTAAGTAATTGATAAATTATAGTATAGTCTGGCAGAACAAAAAATGCAATCAAGCCAAGAGTAATTATAAGGGAGCATAAACCCAGAATAAATGCAGCCAATACCAAAGCCAACCACTTGCCAACAATAATTTTGTATCTGGCTATGGGCTTGCTGACAAGCAGTAAAAGCGTTCCTTCTTTTCTTTCTCGGGAAATCAGGCCGCAGCCTTGAACAAAAATAAATAATAGCCAAGGAAGACCCAGAAGCCAGAAAAAGCATAATTGAAGAAAAAAAATAATGAAATTACTGCTTAGCTGGCTAGTTAAAATAGCTTGACTCCAAAGATATTTCACTGTCAAAAGCGCGAGTAAGCTTCCTCCTTCTACCAGCAACAGATAAATTAGAGCTGTTCTATAGTGCAAAAGCTTTAATAGATTATGAAGCAAAACAGTTAACATTATTCAGCCTCTCTGTCCGGCAAGAGGTAACGCTTGATGATTCCCAAATTTACCTCTTCCTCGTAAAAATAATACAATTCTGCCTTAATACTATAAATAAACTCGGAAATGTCTTTCCTGAATTGTTCTTTGGCTTTGGTCACAACCAAAATATAATTATCTTCAGTTTGAATAATATGCTCAGGATAAGCCAATCTTGGCAAAATATCCAGCAATGCTGCGTTGTCGGAAGTGTGTAATCTAAAAGCCCCATAACTATACAAATTTCTAATTTCATCTATTTCAGCGTTTAGCATTACTTTTCCTTCATCTATAAAAGTAATGGCGGCAGTAATACTCTCAATGTCCATCCAATGTTGAGCGGAAATTATAACTGTCGAGCCATGCATAAAGGATAACTCACGAATAATTTGCAGAACGGACTGTTTCCCTGGTTCATCCAAGCCTGTAACCGGTTCGTCCAACAAGAGAAGCCTAGGACTTTTTAAAAAGCTTTGAACTATTGCTATCTTGGTTTTCATTCCGGGGGTAAAATCCAGGGGGATCTTATCTCGAAAATCGTAAAGATCCACTTCTTTCAATAAGAGGTTTATCCTTTGGGCTGTTTCCCTTTTACTTAGGCCTGAAAGCCTTCCTAAATAATTAAGATATTCCCATACCGTCAGGTTAGCATAAAAAGCCGGCCGGGCGGGAACATAGCCAATAATACTGCGGGCTTCTTTGCTGCCTAAGTGGTAATTAAATATCTTCCCCGTCCCGATAGCTGTTTTAATTGTACCGGCCAGAATATTCAAAAATGTGGTCTTGCCCGCCGATACCGGACCAACCAAACCATGAATTGTTCCTGGCGGTACTTCGAGATTAAAATCTCTTAGGGCGGCATGCTGCTTATATTTATAGCTCAAATTTTGGATTATTACTGCCCTGTCAGACATTTTTGCCCTCCGTCCTTAAGTAAAGTTTAATAAGCCCGGGCAAACCAAAAATACCCCCCAGTCCTATAACAATCAAAAGAACGCCAAGAAATAAAGGTGTCATATTATTAACAGAATGTATTTCGACTAGCTGCAAAGTTACTTCCCCGTGGGGAAAGTATTGAGCAATACCGATTAGATGCTCTCCTTTTGCTATTTTAAACTCCGCTGACTCTTGATTGGTTTCCAAAACAAAAGCATTATCTATATAAATTCTGGTTGTTATTTCTGTCTGAGCATTTTTCCATTCCAACTTAACGGGTATGTAAGGTGAGAATGAAAACCTTGCTTCTTTTTTTTCAACTTGGACCGAAGGGCCACCGTTAATTATTTTAAGAGAATGAACTCGACCTTGATGGTCTGCCACAAGAAGACCGTTGTTTGCTAAGGGTGATATTTGATAATAGTCTTGGGGCAAATAGGCTATCGGTTGATTCTCCTTATAATCATAGATTATAAGCATACTTTGCTCATCTTTTCCCCCATAAGCGGAAACTGCCAGATAGCTGGCAGTGGGCCAGGACAAATTTTGTAGCGACAAACCAAAACTCCAATTCCGGTTTAATTCCTCGGCCGGCAATTCCTGAAGGCTAAAAGTTTTATAGGGCTCAGCCCACCCTCCGGCTATGTCAAAAATCTCAACTATTAAACCCCTGCCGGCCTCTGCTACTTTAGAAACAGCTAATTCCGGTATCCCGTCATTATTAAGGTCCTCAACAACACATACTGGAGTCTGGTTTGGCTTTCGGTCGGCTGTAAGATTAGCGCTCTTGACTAACCCCTGGTAAGTCCATAATACACTGCCGTCCTTTCCGTCTATGACTTGCAGCTGACTTTCTTTATTTTTTTCCTTAAAGAGTATAATGTCCTGGCTGCCATTTAAATTAAAATCAGCAACTGCAGGCTGAATGATGAGATTATCATCTTGTTGCCTAAAACCCGCCTCATATGATTCGGAACTCTGTTCCTGGGCATTTACATAAGACGGCAACCCCAAAGCAAATAGTAAGAAAAACAAAAACAACAAGAACAAAAAATATATTTTTTTGCACCTGACAGCCCATGTATTTAGCACAACCTAAAAGCACTCCTCCTACTAATTTTAACACATGCAATTTCTCTCTTAAATAACTAATCCGGATCTTCCTCGACGTCTACACCATCCAAAGCCAGCACATGTTGAGCCTTCTCCACTTGATCAGCCGGGACCAAAATATCTATGCCCAGGTTGGTCATACCCATATAAATCATTAGATATTCCCCTATTTCCCGATATTTCTTGATAACAGGTATGTGTTCAGATTTCAATAACCCTTCTACAATATTGGCTTCATTTTCATCGGCTGCTTGCATCAGAACTTGCCAGGGAATTGTATTATTTTCTATCTTATCTTTCTTATGTTTCTTATCTTTTTTATATTTCATCTTAAAAGTTCTAACCTCCTTGTTCTGTTTAAAGACTCCGACAACACTGATTGATTGAATCATATCCTATATTTAAAATATTTCCAATATAAAAAAACACTCCCAAGGGAATGTTTAAATTATTAAAGTCCTTCTTTCTTCTATATTTAATTTTTTAATGTTTTTACGCCGCCCCGGCTACCTTTTTAACCTTACCGGCAAAAATTATAGCTAAACAAATGTCCATACTCGCTTTTATGGCAAAAGACAGATCCTGATGGTGGCTTGCTTTAGTGCCTGAGTATTCTTTCTGTAGATTCTCCAGGTATTGAACAAAATCTACATAATCTTTGATAAAAACTTCACTTTCTTGTCCAATTTGGGAGTTTAAAATATGGACATTAATTTGGGAGTTTAAAATATGGACATTAATTTGACAAAACAAAGCCAGTCTAATTTCATAAATAACATGAATTAAAAGATTTCCCTGGAAATGTCTGGTATGAGGAAAACAAAAATAATCCACAATAAAGTGGGCAACTACGCCTAAACTTTCAGCGAACTCCCTGGAAAATTTCAACGAGTCGTCCATTTCCCAAAGGCGTTTAATTTCCTGTTGGATAAAATCCAACGAATCCCCTTGATAATGCCGAATTTTTTTAAACTGAAATGAAAAATCAGGTTTAATCATGCCATAAAAAAAACCTGCGGTATGAAGTCTTACGGAAAAATCAGCTTTAAGCTTCCTATTTATTGCCTTGGCAATTTCTAAATGAGTAAAAACATCCATTGTTTGACCCCCGAGGCTAATAGTAATCGGGCTAAAAATAATCCGGGCTTAATACTACCACAATAGAAACAAAACTTAAACTATTTTTTTCATAACAGTATTTTCCTCAAGAAACATCCCCCATCTCAAACTGGCTGTTATACATGGTGGCATAAAAGCCTCCCCTAGCCAGCAATTCCCGATGGTTACCCTGCTCAACGATATCGCCCTTATTCATGACCAGGATCAAATCCGCATTTCTGATTGTCGACAGACGATGAGCAATAATAAAACTGGTTCTATCTTTCATGAGATTCTCCATAGCTCTCTGAATCAGAACTTCCGTGCGGGTATCCACCGAACTGGTGGCCTCATCCAAAATCAGTATTTTAGGATCCGCCAATATGGCCCGGGCAATAGTAATAAGCTGTTTCTGGCCTTGGGAAATGTTAGACACCTCTTCATTTAGCACCATATCATAGCCATGAGGCAAGGTCCTGATAAAAGAATGAGCATAGGCGGCTTTAGCTGCCCTTATCACTTCTTCATCCGTAGCTTCCGGCCGGCCATAACGGATATTTTCCTTTATTGTCCCGTTAAACAGCCAAGTGTCCTGCAGAACCATACCGAACATGTCTCTTAAATCCTGACGACGAAAATCCTTGATATTATAACCGTCAATAGTGATCTCTCCGCTGTCGAGCTCATAAAATCTCATCAATAACTTCACAATAGTAGTCTTACCGGCACCTGTGGGTCCGACAATAGCGATTCTCTGGCCGGGATTAATTTCCGCATTAAAATTATTAATTATAATTTTATCCGGTTCATAGCCGAACTTAACGTCCCGGAATCTGATTTTAGGTGTTATATGCCGGGTATCCGTGGACTGCACCGTCTCCGGAACCTTTTCCTCTTCTTCCAAAAATTCAAACACTCTTTCCGCAGCAGCAACTGTAGCTTGAATTATATTGGAAATCTGGGCGACCTGCATAATAGGATGATTGAATTGGCGCACATACTGAATGAAAGCCAGAATATCCCCAACTTCAATGGTTCGCTTAATAGCCAGCCAGCCCCCAAGAATGCTCACGGCCACAAAGCCCAGGTTGCCGATGAAATTCATAATCGGCATCATCATTCCGGATAAAAACTGGGATTTCCAGGCCGAAACATACAGCTTGTCATTAAGCTCGTCAAATTCGGCGATAGCTTTTTCCTCCCCGTTAAAAGCTTTGACAACCAAATGAGCGCCGTAAACTTCCTCAACATGACCGTTAACCCGGCCTAAGTAGTCCTGCTGATCTTTAAAGTATTTCTGGGATCTTTTGATTATTTGGGAGATAAACACCATGGAAACGGGAATAGTCAAGACTGCTACCAGAGTCATAACCCAACTAATGGATAACATCATAACCAAGACCCCGATAATGGTAACTAGAGAACCTATAACCTGAGACATACTTTGATTTAAAGTATGACTTATAGTATCTACATCATTGGTTACCCTGGATAAAATATCGCCATAGCTTTTATTATCAAAATATTTAAGAGGCAAGCGATTAATTTTTTTCGATATATCCTGGCGTAAATTAAACGATAGTTTTTGAGCAACTCCGGCAATGATATAGCCTTGGATAAAAGCGAATAAGGAACTAAGCACATAGAGAGCCAATAACAGCAATGCAATATTTCGAATATAAATAAAATCTATACCCGCTCCGGGTACAGCCGCAATTTTTCCGACCAGCCCATAGTATATCTTGGTAGTTGCTTGGCCAAGTAATTTGGGACCGATAATAGAAAAAACTGAACTGCCCACGGCCAGAATAATTACCAAGATAAGAACTGCTAAATAGGGTCTTAAGTAACTTAAAAGCTTTTGCAGAGTTCCCTTGAAATCCCTGGGTTTTTCCCCCATATACATACCATGACCGTGACCATGCATTCGGCCTCTGCTCCTAGAGCCTCGCCAACCCCTTTTGCTGCCCGCAGAAACATTCGCGTTTTTTAGATTTTGGTTATGGTCCAATTGCTTACTCATCAGGCCAGTTCCTCCTCGGAAAACTGAGATAAAGCAATTTGCCGGTAGACTTCACAGTTCTGCATAAGCTCTTCATGGGTGCCTAAACCGGCAATTTTCCCTTCTTCCAAGACAATTATCTGATCGGCATCCATAATCGTATTTATTCTTTGGGCCACGATTATAACTGTACTCTCCTTGGTTTCTTTCTTTAAGGCCCGGCGCAAAGCCGCATCGGTCTTGAAATCCAAGGCAGAGAAACTGTCGTCAAAGATATAGATTTCAGGTTTTTTAACCAGGGCCCGGGCAATTGCCAGACGTTGCCTTTGCCCGCCGGAGACATTCGCTCCCCCTTGGGCAATATCCGCTTCTAAACCTTCCGGTTTCTCCTCGATAAAATCCAAAGCCTGGGCTATACGTGCCGCCTGGAGCAATTCACTCTCCGAGGCACTTTCTACGCCGTATTGCAAATTACTTTTTATGCTACCCGCAAACAGCAGAGCCTTTTGCGGCGTATAACCGATTTTCTGTCGTAGTTCCTGTTGAGGAACCTGACGAATATCGGTGCCGTTTACTAATATTCTGCCGTCCGTAACATCATAAAAGCGAAGCAAAAGATTAATAAGTGTAGTCTTCCCGCTGCCCGTACCGCCGACAATGGCGGTTGTCTGCCCCGGCTGAGCCACAAAACTAATATTACTTAAGACATCGGCTTGAGCGCCCGGATAACGGAAGGAAACCTTTTGAAATTCCACCCGGCCTCGGTATTCGGAAAGGAAGGGCTTAGTATACTGGGCATCCTGGATGCTGGTATTGGTCTCCAGCACCTGGGCAATGCGTTCTGCGGATACAGCTGCCCGAGGCAACATAATAGAAACCATGGAAATCATGAGGAACGCCGTGATAATCATCATGGCATACTGTATAAAGGCCATGATATTACCGACCTGCATGACACCCTGGTCTACTTGATGAGCGCCCACCCACACAATAAGCAGAGTAACCATGTTCATAATCAGCATCATAATCGGAAACATTAAAGCCATAACCCGATTAACAAATAAATTAGTTCTGGTTAAATCCGTATTGGCGGTATGAAATTTCCGTTCTTCATAGTCCTGATTGTTAAATGCTCTAATAACCATGGTACCGGTAAGTATCTCCCTGGTAACAAGGTTTAACCTATCAACCAGTTTTTGAACCAGTTTAAATTTAGGCATAACTACCCCAAACATAGATATCACTACTGTTAAAATTGCCGCTAAAGCCACCCCTATTATCCAGGTCATGGAAAAATCAGTGTTTAAGATCTTAAGGACACCGCCCATTCCGAGAATGGGAGCATAAAAGACAATTCTCAGTAGCATTACCATGAGCATCTGGATTTGTTGAATATCATTTGTGCTCCGCGTAATTAAAGAAGCAGTCGAAAAATGGTCAAATTCCCTACTGGAAAAACGGATTACTTTTCTAAAAATACTACGGCGAAGGTCTCTGGAAAGCCCGGCCGCTACTTTGGCGGCTAGATAACCCACGGTAATGGTGGCCGCCACACTTAACAAAGTGACGAACAGCATTAAAAGGCCGGTTACCAGAACATAATTTATTTGCAGCCTATCAACTTCCAAGCCAATATGTTTATACTCTTGTCGTATGTAGTTGACAGCAGCCTGGGTAATCATGGAATCTTCCATGGGGAGCAACTTTTGACTTGCCAGGCGCTTTATTTCCTCTAAAGATAAAGGAGTTAGCCCCTCAGGTTCTGCAGTATAGTTATTCATTTCTGAAACAAGCAAAATGGACCTACTGATTATGGAATTTAGATATTCCCTCTGGGTTTTATCTATAGCTTTTAATTTACAGAGAGGCTCACTTTCCAACCTGGGATATTCTCTGACATAATTTTCGTATTCTTCAGAAGATAGGTTGTTTTTAGTCAGCAAAGAATAGCTGGTCTTTACTTTCGCTTTATCTCCTTCGTCTAAAAAAAGTGTAATCTTGTCCAACTCGCTGAGGCGTATAACATCGGGAACCGCATCTTCAATCCCGCCCTGTTGGATGCCCACGTTGACAATGTCGGACATATAGTCCGGAAGGGATAAGTCGCATAAAGCTTGAACAAAAAGCAACATAACAATAAAAATTATAGTCAAGGCAAAAGGCTTTAGATGTTTAATTAGCTTGAGCATACTAGTGTCTCCTTAGAGCCTTAGTAGGTTCATAGTAGAGCCTTAGTCTAGGTTAACCCGGAAAAATTAATTATAATACTTAAAAGCTAAAAATAATAGTTAAATATAAAAAATGGCTAAACTACAGCAAGCCAAGAAGCAAGCAATAATTTAACCCTGAAAATTTTTTCTTTTAAAATTCTTATAGCATCATTTACCTTATCCTATAAGATAATTTGGATCATTTACTCAGCTCTACTCCTTCAAGGGTCAAAAGAGCTACTTTTTTATCTAAGCCGCCCGCATACCCGGTTAGACTCTTATCGTGACCGATCACTCGATGACAAGGAATTAAGATCGATATGGGATTATGGCCGACGGCCCCGCCTACCGCCTGAGCAGACATGGAAGCTAACCCCTTACGATAGGCATACTCCTTGGCTATGTCCCCATAGGTCCTGGTCTGTCCATAAGGAATTGTCAGCAAAATATCCCAAATAGTTTGTCGAAAAGCTGTCCCTCGTGGTTTAAGCGGGAAACTTAAATCATTTAAAGCGGGATTATGCCCCGCAAAATAAGCTTGAAGCCACTTCTGAAGATCTTTAAAGACAGGATACTCCTCTTGGGAAACCCATTGAACCCTTTGCGCCGGGTAATATTTTTGGCCATTGAACCATAAACCTACCAAGGCCTCCTCTTCAGCGGCTGCAGTCATCCTGCCTAATGGCGTATCTAAACTACAGGTATAGACCATTTAATCAGATCCTTTATGAAACCGTTATAAACAACTTACAATTTATTTAACAAGGTTCAAGGTATGAATCTCCAGACTTTCTCTGATATCTTTCTCTATCTCCTGCATCGCCAGAAAGTGTTTGCTATTTTCATGATTAATCATATCTTCTTCACTGGCCCATTCTTCGCTAACAAAAAATATTTGGGGATTATCAGCATCCTGGAACAGTTGAAATGATAGGCAGCCCGCTTCTTTTCTTGTCACATCAATAAAGCTTTGAAACTCATCCTTGAAGTGTTCAATGGCGTCTGTTTTAATAACCAGTTTGACCAACTTTTTCATTGCTTTACCTCCATATAATTAAAATAAATTGAATTTAAATTTGGACCATTTAATAGCTAACCTTGCCGGACAATAGCCTCGGTTACTTGTAAAAAAATTTCCATTTCTTGATCCGTGCCTATACTCACCCTTAAAAAATTGTCTATTCTAGGTTGCTTAAAATATCGGACTAATACCCCCTGTTCTTTGAGTCGCTTAAAAATATGCTCTGCAGGAACCGCCGGGTGACTTATAAACACAAAGTTAGCTTGAGAAGGTATAACCGTAAAACCAAGCTTAAGTAGTTCTCGACTTGTTTTTTCTCTGGTGGCCATAATTTTTTTTCTTACTTTCTGAAAATACTCTTCGTCTTTAATAGCTTCCTTGGCACCGGCTAAAGCCAGCCGGTCCAAGGTATAAGAATTAATCGAATTTTTAACGGTATCAAGGGCTTTAATTAGGTTTTCCTCACCCAAAGCCCAACCAACCCTTAAACCGGCTAAAGACCTGGACTTGGACAAAGTCTGAACCACCAACAAGTTAGGATATTGGCTAATAAGTTTTACCGCTGATTCCGCGCCAAAATCGATATAGGCTTCATCAATAATCACAACATTTTCCCCGTTGCTGTTTAGGATTTCTTCTATTTCTTTTAGAGTTATAGCCTTGCCCGTAGGGGCATTAGGATTAGGGAAAATAATACCGCCATTCTGACGGCAAAACTGCTTAACCGACAGGGAAAAATCCTGATTTAACCTGACCGTCTCGTAATCAAGATTACATAACCCCGCGTAAACGGGGTAAAAGCTGTATGTAATATCCGGAAATAATATGGGCCGGCCGGGATCAAAAAAAGCCATAAAAGCAAAGGCCAGAATTTCGTCCGAACCGTTTCCTACAAAGACCTTGTCCGGGGCTAAACCATAACAAGCTGCAATCTCAGCTCGTAATTCTTGTCCTTGCGGATCAGGGTATAGTTTCAAAAAATCGTTGGCTGCCGCTTTGATAGCTTCTATAACCTTCGGTGAAGGAGGATAGGGATTTTCATTGGTATTGAGCTTAATATATTTTTTATCTTGGGGCTGTTCTCCCGGCACATAAGGAACTAAATTACGGGCCAGTTTACTCCAATAGGTGTGCAAGATAACTTAACTCCTTCTAAACCGCATTTTCATTTCGCTTATTATGTTACATAACAAATAAAGAAAAGGCAATAGCACTTCGTATCTGTACTTTCCATATATTGTAAAAAAGGATAGGTGCCCTATGTATAATTCTTTGCAGCTCATTCAAAGTTACTGGCTTATATGGCTTGGATTGACCTTTGTGGTTTCTGCAATATTGGGCGGTGTTATATTCAGAAACTATGAGTCCGTTCCGTTAGGAAAGTGATAGAAATGCTAAATTCTAAACAAACAAATCCTAAAGTTAAATATTGGGGTGTATGGCTTCCCGTACCAACCTTATTAGCCATCTTAAATTCTCTTTTTTGGACCTGGCTGATTCTTAAGACTGTCGGTTACAGAGAAAATCCGGTGGAAAATGCCGCCCAAAGCATAATCGACAATTTTTAAACTTATGGATGGGGGTGGGAGCAATAAGACTAAATACTATTTATCAAAAACGCCGGGTATCTCCTTATACCGGTAAAATCCGACCTGCTTATTATGAAGTTCTCCAATGGTTTAAAAAAAGACTGGATACATTTAATCTTTGTCCACCCTCCATAATATTTTGGTATCCCATCCCCCCCTATACGGCGCTGGGTATCTCCGTTCAGGGCCTAAACTTTATTCCTGTTTATTGGCGGCAACAAATTGAACCGAATGAAACCATTTTTTTAGGGTTTAAAATCATGGAATTAAGGCCTCCTGTACCCCTAACCGTACTTACTATGTTTTTCTCTATAGGGCTAGTTATTACAGGTTCTGTTTACAAGTTAATTGAGGCCTTGAACACCCAAGGCAGCGAGAACAATCCCCCTAATCCATTTAAGCAAAGCCCTCGGCTGGCAGTTTTTTTCCCTATCTACGACAATCATACCGCCTTAGGAATTCTATACATTGATTTTAAGATCATGCAATTTAGTATTAAACAATCTCTGGAACCTAATGAAAACATTGTAAGTCTCATCAGGTTTCTCGATATAGTTCCACCCTTTCCCCTCCAAGTGGCAACTATGTTTCTGGCTCTGGGACTTTTCTTAAACTGGATAATTAATGAGAAAAAATGAGGAGGAATTCTATGTCACTTTATTCTTTATGGACTAACGGAACCCTTATAGGTATGCGGCCATTTGCATATTTTGCCCCTCTGCTTTCCTTAGCTGTTTTTATCCTGGTTGTTTTTATTATTAACGCTTTGCAACTGGTTTTGGAGAATAAGGAACAGCATATTTTATGGTAATAAGGGATAATTTTAAGCCTCCAGGTAAAAATAACTTTAGCTTAAAAACAATTTAAGACCAAAGATAACTACCTTAGGGGGATTTTTTCATGAACAATTCCTTTTGGCTGGCTTCAACTCCTGATACTTCCTATCCGTCTTTAGACTCTGATATAAAGACAGACGTCGCCATAGTCGGTGGAGGTCTGGTGGGGATCCTCAGTGCCTATTTACTTAAAAAAGCAAGTTATAAGGTAGCAGTGCTTGAAGCGGGTCGCATCGCCAAAGCAACAACAGGCCATACAACAGCTAAAATAACTTCCCAGCATAACCTGATATATGATAAACTTATCCGTCAAAAAGGAAAAGAATTAGCCCGGCAATATGCGACCGCCAACGAAAGGGCTATCCAAGAAATCAAAAAAATTGCCGACGAAAACAATATTGAGTGTGATTATATTCCTCAAGAGGCTTATATATACACCCAACAGGATAAGTATATCGAGCAAATTGAAGCTGAAACCCAAGCCGCCCTAAGCCTGGGTATTAAAGCTCACTTTCTGGAGGAAATTCCTGTACCCCTTAAAATTAAGGCTGCACTCCGCTTTGATGACCAAGCCCAGTTTCACCCTCGCAAATTCTTATTGCCTCTGGCCTCGACAATCTGCGGCAACAACAGTCAAATATATGAAAACAGCAGGGTGGTTGATCTGGAAGAAAGCCTGAACTATACACTTACCACGGACCAAGGAAAAAAAGTCACAGCCCAAAAAGTAATTATCGCCTCCCACTATCCCTTTTACAATAAATCCGGTTTCTATTTTGCCAGGATTTATCCGGAAAGATCTTATATCATTGCTATTCAGGCCCAGGAAAAATATCCCGGCGGTATGTATATTAATGCTGAAGAGCCGCCACGCTCCTTGCGCTGTCAGGACACTGTAAACGGACAGCTTATTCTGGTGGTGGGTGACAATCATAAAACCGGCCAGGGTGAAGATACATCCCTGCACTATCAAGCCCTCACGGAATTTGCCCATGAGACCTTTACCGTCAAAAATATTCCTTTCCGCTGGTCCACCCAGGATTGCATGACCCTGGACGGGCTTCCTTATGTGGGTCAATACACTACCGACACTCCCGATCTATATGTAGCCACGGGTTTCGGCAAGTGGGGGATGACGAACAGCATGTCGGCAGCAATGATTCTGCGAGACTTAATTGTAGAAGGATCAAGCCCCTGGCAAGAGGTCTATAATCCTTCCCGCCAAACAGTTTTAGCTTCTGCCAAAAACTTTGTCGTGGAAAACTTAGATGTGGCCAAACACTTAATAGACGGCAAAATAGAGGGAAAAATTTCTCCCTTACCGGAAAATACGGAAATAAAAGCCGGCGAAAGCAAAATCATGAGTGTTGACGGCAATAGAATAGGTGCCTTCAGAGATGAACAAGGCACCCTGCATTTAATCAATACTACCTGTACTCATATGGGATGTGAATTAAACTGGAACTCAGCTGAGCAGTCCTGGGATTGCCCCTGTCACGGTTCAAGGTTTTCCTACGATGGTGATATTTTAGAAGGACCGGCTGTTCACCCTCTCTCAGCAGAAAAGGAAACTAAAACAGTGTCCAAACTTCTGACGGATGAATATTAAGCTCAGCTT
>ERZ773359.4583-NODE-4583-length-14188-cov-4.741032_pt1 | contig 14188 bp, 12 predicted proteins | sample MGYA00374955_ERZ773359 | MGnify/ENA primary metagenome ERZ773359 (study PRJEB29098, sample SAMN04486028) | biogas fermenter metagenome | study: EMG produced TPA metagenomics assembly of the Biogas fermentation microbial communities from Germany - Plant 4 DNA1... | reverse complement strand
TGCCGGCCTCTGTGAAGCCATGGTGCGTAATTATTTAAATAATGTAGGTAAGGGTAAGGAAATTGAACCACCGGTAGTTTTTCAGGGTGGAGTTGCTGCCAATGTGGGGATAAAGGCAGCCTTTGAAAAGGAGTTGGGCTGCAAGGTCCATGTACCGGAATATTATGATGTCATGGGTGCCATTGGAGCCGGAATCCTGGCCAGGGAGTATATACTGGAAAATAGAAAGAAGACCAATTTCAAGGGTTTTGAAATCACTGATTTTGCTTTCAAGACCAGCAGTTTTGAATGTGACGGCTGTCCCAATCATTGTGAGATAGTAAATATCTATGAAAATGAAAAACTTATTGCCCGCTGGGGTTATCAATGTGCCCGCTGGGAAGCAGTTTAATATGGCCGGCTCTTTTCTTAAATTCTAATTTATGTTAGAATAACAATTATAGAAACAATATTCCTGGAGAATTTTAATTTGTACATAATTTTTGTATGAAAAGGAGCTGGTTATATTGTTAATAAAAGATGATAGTCTGGTTTTGTTTCAGGGTGACAGTATTACTGATTGTGGCAGGGACAGGAATAACCCGGATGACCTGGGAAATGGTTATCCTTTACTGGTGGCCTCCCTGTTTAATTCCCTTTATCCGGAGAAAAATGTTAAGTTTATTAATAGAGGAATCAGTGGTAACCGGGTCCGGAACCTGAAGGAGCGCTGGCAGGAAGACTGCCTGGACTTAAAGCCGGATTATGTCTCCATATTGATCGGGATTAATGACTGCTGGCGCCGTTATGATAATAATGACCCTACCAGCAGCAGTGATTATGAGAAGGATTACCGCTATATCCTGGAGAAAACCAGGGATGAATTGGGGGCAAAACTTATCCTTCTGGAGCCCTTTGTTCTGCCCTATCCGGCAGACAGGGAAGCCTGGCGGGAAGACCTGGATCCGAAGATTCAGGTAGTGAGAAAGCTGGCCAGGGAATTTGATGCCCTCTACATAGCCCTTGACGGCCTATTTGCAGAGGCGGCCAGCAAGGCAGCTCCTGCTTACTGGGCTGGTGATGGTGTACATCCGTCGCCTGCAGGCCATGGCCTGATTGCCCGGGCCTGGCTGGAGAAGGTGGCTGGCCTGGATATCTCCCGGTAAGGGAGGAGGAGAAGGTGGGGATTATTGAAAGGCAGGACCTGTTGGCTGTTTATTATGCAGGCAATTCCCGTGAACAGACTAAATACCGGCATGAATACAGTCTGGTGGAGGTAAAGAAGAGGGAGAGGGATCTCTCCCCTTTACTGAAGAAACTGCCGGCTGATACTTTAAGATTCCTGGAGATAGCAGGAGACCTGGCTGAGAAGTATCAGCTCAGGCTTTATCTGGTTGGCGGTCAGGTCAGGGATATTTTTCTCAAGGTAGAAAACAGGGATCTGGATTTAGTCCTGGAAGGGGACCTGGAAAGTTATATCAGGGAACTGGCTGATGTTTTTAAGGTGCAGTATATCTATAATGCTCAGTTCAGAACCGGTAATCTGGTCCTGCCTTGCGGCCTCAATATTGACCTGGCCGGCTTGAGGAGGGAATCCTATAGATATAGTGGAGCCCTCCCGGATGTAGAGCCGGCTGAAGATATCCTGGAGGACCTTTTCCGCCGGGATTATACGGTTAATAGCCTGGTACTTAGCCTGAATAAGGCTGAATGGGGCCTGCTGCTGGATTTTTTTAACGGCCTGGAGGATTTACAGGAGGGTAAGTTAAGGCTCTTGCATCCCTTCAGTTTCCTGGATGACCCGATCAGGATAATCCGGGGGATCAGGCTGGCTGTTAAAACAGGCTTTACCTTTGAAGAGGAGAGCTTTGCTTTACTGGAGGAAGTCCTTACAAAAGCTGATTTTTCCCGCCTTTCCCTGGACAGGGTTTTGAAGGAAATGGAATTGCTTTTTGCCAGCCCTGTGGACCCGGCTCTTGTTGCATTGCTTAGAAGCTATCCTGTCTTCAGGCTGCTGAAACTGGAGCTGGAGATAGATGAGAAACTGACGGAACAGGCAAGGGAACTGGAGTCCTACCTTGCTGAATTTGGGGAAAAGAATTATAATATAGAGGAATGGGTAATGAGGATGGCCCTCTTCCTTGCTGATGCAGGGGAAGGGGTTTTGAACTGGAAAGTCAGGTCAGATTTTAAGGAGATATTTCTGGCCTATTATAGATATAAGCACCTGTTGGTTGAACTGGACCGGAACCTGGCTGCTGATGAACTGGCGGCAAAGCTAAAGGGCCTGAGAGATGAAGAATTGTTGATTTTGCTGGTCAAGGCTGGTAGCAGAAGGATTAAAGAAAATATCCTGCGTTATATGAAAGAACTGAAGGATATTGAACTGAAAATCAATGGCAGGGATTTGCTGGCCAACGGGCTGGAGCCGGGCCCCCTGATCAGGGAAATTCTGGATGAGGTTTACAGGAAACGTCTAAAGGGAAGTCTCGACACCCGGGAGGAACAGCTGGCCTATGCCCGGGACCTGATCAGGAAATCAGGAGAGAATAAAGAATAAGAGGATAGGAGTGTTTTAAAATCTTGAATAGAATAGTTTTTTATATATTGCTTTTTCCAATTGGTCTCTTATCTATTTCTTTTCACGAATATATGCATGGCAAGGTTTCCTATATGTTGGGGGACCCGACCCCGGCCTTGATGGGGAGGTTGACCTTAAATCCCCTGGCCCATTTGGATCCCCTGGGAGCCCTGGCCATGATGATTTTCAAGGTCGGCTGGGCAAAACCCGTACCGGTCAACCCCGGTTATTACAAAAATCCCAGGAAGGGCTTGATGTATGTGGCATTAGCCGGGCCGGCCTCAAATTTTTTCCTGGCCTTTGTTTTTGCTATCCTGTTACGTGTTTTTATCCTGGCTAATAATATTGTCATATATTATAATCTTGGAAACATCATTATTAATCGTGCTAATTCCCCCCTTATACATATTATTATTTTGTTACTTTTCCTGGGAGTTTATCTCAATATAGCTCTGGCTATCTTTAACCTGCTGCCCTTGCCGCCGCTGGATGGTTCCAAGATCCTGATGGGGATACTGCCGCCCCGTTTCAGGCGTTATTTTTATAAGCTGGAAGGACCTATTGGCCTGATTATTATTCTGGCTTTATTTTATTTTGAAATAATTGGGAAAATAATCTATCCTATTGTTGATCTCTTCCTGAATATTTTGATATAAAGGTAGGAGAATTATGACATATGAACTTCACTTAGACAGCTTTCAGGGACCCCTGGAGGTCCTTTACCAGTTGGTAAAAAAGAATAGAATAGAAATTTCAGAGCTGTCACTGGCCAGTATTACGGAACAATATCTGGATTATATGGAGAAATTAAAGGAATTTAACCTGGAACTGGCCAGTGAATTCATGCTTATTGCCACTGAGTTAATCCAGCTGAAACTCAGGACCCTCCTGCCTGTTGATAAGGGGGAGGAAGGTGAGAAAGAGGACAACTCTGATCTGGTCAGGAGACTACAGGAATATCACTACTTCAAAAAGGTTTCCGAGATATTGGGGGAATATGAGGAAAGGGGCAGTAAATATTTCCGCCGGGCCATCGAGCTGGACTTTTTTATTGATGAAGAGATTGAAATTAACCTGGATCTGAAATTGGCTGATTTGCGGGGAGCCTTTATCTGTGCCATGACCGCCTATCATACCCGGAGTCCGGAAGAGGAAGAAGAGTCGGAAAGGGAATGGAAGGAAATCAGCTTTGAGGATATCAGGATTGAGGATAAGATTGATTTTATTATCAATAAATTAAAGGAAACAGCCTCGGTCCTTAATTTCAGTGATTTGATACTTGATAAGAATAACCGTCTGGAGATTGTAGTTACCTTTTTGGGGGTACTGGAGTTAGCCCGCCTGGCTAAAATCAGTATTAAACAGGAAAAGGTTTTCTCTGATATTAAGATTAAATAAAGTTTATTGTATATAAAAATAAGTCAGGTGATAAAAGGATGGAAGATTTGATTGCGACCATAGAAGCATTAATCTTTGCCTCCGATGAGCCGGTATCTATTGAGGAGATCAGTAAAGCACTGGCTATCAGGGTCAGAGATGTAAAAGAAGCCCTGGATGAACTTTATACTGCCTATCTTGATAAAAGACACGGTATTTACCTTAAGGAATATAATGGCCGCTATATTTTTGTAACCAAACCGGAGTATGTCAGTGTTATAAAGGAGATGCACCAGAAAAGAATTACCCGCCTGACTCCGGCTGCCCTGGAGACTCTGGCCATCATTGCCTATAAACAGCCAATAACCAGGGCAGAAATAGAGGAGATCAGGGGTGTCAAGGCAGAAAAAACCCTGCTTACTTTAAGTAAGTATGGCCTGATTGAGGAGATGGGCAGAAAGGAAACCATCGGTAATCCAATCGTCTATGGGACCACGGAGAAATTCCTGGAGCATTTTGACCTGACAGACCTTTCCCATCTGCCGGAGGTGTTGCCGGAAGACCTGCAGATAGTGGATGATGTGGGAGAAGGATCATATGGGCTGGCCGGCGGCGAAGAGGAAGAATTGGATTTGTTTGGTGAGGATTCAGAAGAGCTGAATGAGGATTAACATACATAATGTGGTGATCAGGAATAAATTCCGCTGACAAAGATACACCTGGAATAATTATCTATAAATAGGGAATTAATAGGATTAGTCAGGAGTGATTTGATGCTGGTCCTATTGATAGCCCTATTTTTATTTTTGTTATTTTTCCTCATGACCTCCCTCAAGGTACGGATTCAGTACAGGCTGGAGGACAAGGATTTTACCTCGGTAACAGAAATAGATACCTGGTTTCTTGTAGCTGGTTTACCAATCAGGGTATCCCTCCTGGAGAATCCCCTCCTTAATTTTTTCAGGGATTTCTTCCGGGGCCTTGATGATGTTTTCCGGCGGATCTGGTCAAGGGATAGAAAAGAGGATGTTGAGCAAGGGTTTGGGGCAGTTACAAAAGCCCTGGGCAGGCTGAAGGATTATTTGGCCTTGTTTTTTGACAGGGATTTACTCCATATCCTATCCAGCAATCTGCATATCAGATGTCATTATCTCTACTGGAGGACTGAACAGGGCCTGACTGATCCTGCCTATACCGCGATTTTCAATGGTATAATCTGGACAGTCAAGGGAATCCTTTTAAAGATACTTGATGAGTTGGTCTATTTTGAGGAAGGGATTATACTGGATGTAATACCGGATTTCCATGAACTGAAGTTTTCGACCTCCTTCTGTGGAATATTTTCTCTCCCTCTGGGAAATATTATATATACGATTAGCAGGGTTTTTCTGCATAGAGCCGTTACTTCCATAAAGAATTGGAAATATAATGCGACGGAGATTGTCTAAGATCAGCCAGGGGAGGTTCGGGAAAATGGGAGAACATCCGATTGAAAATTTGATGGATACAGCGATGAGCAATATCAAGAACATGGTTGATGTCAACACAATTGTGGGAGATCCGGTTGAGACAGTTGACGGGACTGTAATCATTCCCATCTCCAGGGTTTCCTTCGGCTTTGCTGCCGGCGGGGGAGAGATAAATACAGCGGGTAAGGGAAAGGATACAGAGGATAAAAAGCCCTTTGCCGGAGGCAGCGGTGCCGGAGTAAGCATCAATCCCATGGCCTTTTTGGTAGTGGGAAAGGAACAGGTCCGTTTATTGCCTGTAAACAATAATGCAGTGGTGGATAGAATAATCAATGTAGCCCCGGAAATCATGCAGCAGATAGAGAATATACTGGAAAAGTTTAAAGAAAAGCAGTGTAATCCATAATATTTGTATATATCTCTTCATATACTTAAAAAGTGATAAGTTCTGAAATAGGTGGGATAATCTTGAAAAGGAAGTTGTGCTTTTTAAGTATTTTTTTAATGACCTATATTACCCTGTCCAGTTTTAGCAGCCCTCTTCAGGTAGCTGCCATGCCGCAACTGTCGGCCAGATCAGCTGTTTTAATTGATGTGGAGACCGGCCAGGTCTTATATAATAAACACATGCACCTGAAGGCTTTTCCTGCAAGCCTGACCAAGGTTCTGACCACTATTATTGCCCTTGAGGAAGGGAATTCAAAGGAACTGGTGACAGTCAGCAGGCGGGCTGCCTATCAGGAGGGTTCCTCCATCTATCTACGGGAAGGAGAGAAGATAAAGCTGGAAGATCTCCTCTATGGGGTCATGCTGGCATCCGGCAATGACGCTGCTGTTGCAGTTGCAGAACATATCGCCGGTTCTATAGAGGGATTTGCTGAATTAATGAATGAAAAAGCCAGGGAGATGGGGGCCCTGAATAGTAATTTTGTAAACCCAAGCGGTTTGCCGGATTCTGCCCATTATTCAACAGCCTATGACCTGGCCATGATAATGCGTTATGCCCTGCAGAATGAAAAGTTCCGGGAGATTACAGGGACAAAGCAGAAGACCATCCCCTGGGCTGATAATGATTGGGGACGGGGCCTGAGGAATCATAATAAGCTCCTCTGGCAGTTTGATGATATAACAGGGGGAAAGACAGGTTATACAAAAGCTGCTGGCAGGTGTCTGATAGCCTCAGCCATAAAGGATGGCCGGGAGGTGGTGGCAGTTGTCTTAAATGATCCGGATGACTGGCTGGATATCCGCAAATTACTGGACTTTGGCCTGGAAAATTTCAAAAGTATCCGGGTTGTGGAAAAAGGAGAACCAGTCTATAGCCTGGCCTGGGAGAAGACAGACAAGGGTAGGCTGGATTTGCTGGCTGCTGATTCCCTGGAACTTTTGGTTCCTGCTGCCGGTGAAGTAAGGGTGAAAAAACAGGTTTACCTGAAGGAAGACCTGAATTTACCGGTCCGACAGGGGGAAGAGATGGGAATCCTTTGTTTTCTTGATGATTATAAGGTTATAGCAGAGACTCCGCTGGTGGCAGCAGAAGACCTACATTATAATTCTATCTTTCTCCGTTTCTGGCACTGGCTCAGGGAAAAAACAGGGAAAAAGGGAGGATTATATTCATTGTAACAGAAGTATTTATTCAAGAGAGATTAATAATGAGGCCTTAATTATAGAAAAAATTGTTTACAGTCATTAGTTAATCATTTATAATTTAAGTAGTTATAGAGGTGTTATAGATGGAGAGATTACAGAAAGTTATCGCCCAGGCAGGTATTGCCTCCAGGAGAAAGGCTGAAGAGCTGATTCTGGAGGGGAGAGTCAGGGTAAATGGAGAACCTGTCCGGGAACTGGGCATAAAGGTAACAGAAGATGACCTGGTTGAGGTAGATGGGAGGCCTGTCAGGGAGGAAAAAAAGGTCTACATCCTTTTAAATAAACCGGCAGGTTATATCAGTACAGTGGATGATCCCCGGGGGCGGAAAACTGTCCTGGACCTGGTGGCTGATGTAAAGGAGCGGGTTTACCCGGTAGGCAGGCTGGATTATGATACCAGCGGTCTTTTGATCCTGACCAATGATGGAGACCTGACCTATAAATTAACCCATCCTTCCTTTGAAGTAAAGAAAACCTACCTGGTAGAGGTAGAAGGCAATCCGAGGAAGGAACTGGAAAGACTGGAGCAGGGTGTTTTGCTCAGTGACGGGATGACAGCTCCAGCCCTTGTATCCAGGGTGAAGGCCGGGAAAGAGAGCACCAGTTTTCAACTGACCATTCATGAGGGAAGGAACCGGCAGGTGAGAAGGATGTGTGAAGCAATAGGTCATCCTGTAAAGAGTTTAAAAAGAATAAAGTTTGCCTTTCTGGAATTGGCTGATCTGCCTGAGGGGAAATATCGCTATTTGACTGAAAAAGAGATAAAAAACTTACAGGGACTGGCCTGAAATGAATGCAGGATTTTTATTTTTTATAAAGAATATATAAATTATAGAATTTCTTAACCTATCCAGTAAAGGATAGGTTTTTATCTTGTAGACTGAGGTGAAAATTAATGTTCCTGAAAAAAGTAAAAATAGACGGGTTTAAATCTTTTGCCAATCCTATATTAATAGATTTTCCCGCCCCTTTAGCAGCTATAGTCGGCCCCAATGGCAGTGGGAAGAGTAATGTTATTGATGCCATTAGATGGGCCCTTGGTGAACAGAGTGCTAAAAGCCTGCGTGGCGGTAAGATGTCTGATATTATTTTTGCCGGCAGTGCTGATTATAAAGCCCTGGACAGGGCCAGTGTTACCCTTTATATTGATAATTCAAAAAAGATCCTTCCCGCTCCTGAGAGGGAAATCAGAATCAGGCGTTGTGTGAATAGGGAGGGCCAGAGTGATTATTACATAAATGGACAACCCTGCCGTCTGAAGGATATCAGGGAATTATTGATGGATACCGGTCTTGGTAATGAATCATATTCTATTGTGGAACAGGGGAAAATCGATGCCATTCTCAGCAGCAAACCTGAAAAATTGCGGGGTTTATTTGAAGAGGCTGCCGGGATAGTCAAACATAAGACCCGGAAGGAAGAGGCAGAGAAGAGACTGGAGGAGACCAGAAAGGACTTACAGCGGGTTAAGGACCTGATCTGGGAACTGGAAAAACAACTGAGGCCCATGAAAAGGTCTGCAGAGAAGTTACAAAAATACAGGAGATTCAGGGATGAACTGGAGAAACTGGAGGTTAACCTCTTACTGGATCAATGGGAAGAGAATGAGAGGATACTCCTTGATGGTAAGAAGGATGAAGAATCCTTACAAAACAGGCTTACAGAACTGGAAATGAGGGTGGAGGAAACAGCCAGGCTCCTGTCAGAAAAGGCAGAGGAATTACGACAGGAAGAGGCAGCAGTAGAAGAACTGCAAAACAAACTCTACCTGCTCAGGAGCAGGAAGGAAGAGGCTGCCAATCAGTTGCAGATACTGGAGGAAAGGGATAGCGGATTACGCAGGGAAAGGGAAAACCACCTGCGGCAGCTGGATAATATGCAGGCTGACCTGGCCCGGAGCAGGAGAAAGGAAGAAGAACTGGAGGCCAGGTTAAGTGAACTGTCCCGGCTGGAGGAGGAGATTAATGGGACCTTACAGGCCCTGGAGAAAGAATTAAGGGGAATTAAGGACCTTATCAATGTAAAAAAAGATGAACTGCACCAGAGACGGGATTTTATCTTCAGTGAGAACCTGGAACTGAAGGAACTCCAGTCGGAGCTGGAACAGAGAAGGGAAAAGGGCCGTTTTCTGGAAAGAGAGATAGAAAGACTGGCTGACAGGAGGAAACTGGTTTCCGGGGAATTTGATGAAAATCTCCTGAAGAGAAAGGAACTGCTGGAGCAGAGGAATACATTAGAGGCTGAATTTCTGAGCACCAGGCAGGATTTATTGTCCTGCCAGAAAAGGGAAGCAGAGTTAGCAGCAGAAATAAGGAAAGAAGAGGAGAAATTAGAAACTATAAAAAACCAGTATAATCATAGCAGCTCCCATTTGAAATTATTACAGGAGATGGAAGATGATTATGAAGGTTATTACCGGGGAGTAAGGAATGTCCTGCAGCAGCGGGATAAGCTGCCTGGTATCAGAGGGGTTATAGCTGACCTGATCCAGGTAGATAAAAGATATGAACTGGCTATTGAAACAGCCCTGGGCGGCAGGCTGCAGAATATTGTCACTGAGGATGATGCTGCTGCCAAAAGGGCAGTCAAGTTTTTGAAAGAGAGGAAGGGTGGTAAGGCAACCTTTCTGCCCTTAAATATGGTCAGGGGCAGCCAGGCCAGGATAGAGAAGGCCGGACTGGATAAGCTGCCGGGTTTTATCGGCCTGGCTACTGATCTTGTTACTTATTCACCTGAGCTGGAAGGGATAATCCAGAGTTTACTGGGAAGGACCCTTGTTGCGGAGAATATCGATACTGCGGTGGAGATTGCCAAAGAGTTAAAGGGCAGTTTACAGATTGTAACCCTGGAGGGTGATTATATTAGTTCCGGCGGAGCTATTACCGGCGGCAGCCAGAGCAGTACTAAACCTGGCATCCTGGGCCGCAGCCGGGAGATCAATGAACTGAAAGACAAACTGAGGGAACTGGCTGTAGTATTCGAAAATGAGAAGGCCAACCTGGAGGAATTGCGGCAGGCCAGGGAAGAACTTTTACAATTGGCCAGGGAAAAGGAAGAAGAGCTGAAGAGACTGGAATTTGCGAAAAATGATTTGAATAAGGATATAATAAATCTGGATAAGGAAAGCAGCCGGCTGGAGAGAGAGCTGGAGCTTATCGATAAGGATTTTGAGGAATATCACAGCCAGCTGGGCCTGAATGATAATAAACTGCAGCGGCTGGAACAGGAACTTTCCATCATCAATGATGAGCAATTCCGGGAGAGGGAGGAACTCGGCCAGAAAGAAGGGGAAATCCGGAAGCTGGAAGAAGAGGAAGAAGAAAAGAACAGGAAATTGACAGAAATAAAAATAGAGCTGGCCACTGTCCAGCAGGAGAAGGACAGCCTGCAGCGGGAACAGGAGGAGCTGGAGGATGATTTTGCTAACCTGAGGAAAAGGGAGCAGGATTTACAGAAGGTTTTACAGGAGATTGAAGATAAACTGCTCGCTATTGCTGAACGCCAGGTTGAGTTGGAGGAAATGGAAAGGAATTTTGCCCGGGAGAGCCTGGAAGTGGAGGCAGAATATAATAAACAGGCGGCAGCCTTACAGGTAAAAGAAGAGCATCTTAGGGGCCTCCAGGAAGGCTATAATAAAGACCAGCTGGATTTAAATAAGATAAGGGAAGAGTATCATAGGGTCAGCTTCAAGGTAAGCAGGCTGGAGGATAAAAAGAACCAGATAGAGGAACGCCTGCAGGAAGAATATGAGGTTGAGCCGGAAAAGGGTTTCCAGGACAGGTTCCGGATAGAGAACCAGGCCCTGGTCAGCCAGAGGGTGCAGGAACTGAGGGACAGTATTAAAAAACTGGGTCCCATAAACCTGGCTGCTGCTGAGGAGTATGAGGATTTAAAAAAACGGCTGGATTACCTGAAGGAACAGAAGGATGACCTCATACAGGCAAAAGAATCCGTAGTTAAGGTTATTGAAGAATTGGAAAGGAGTATGAGTTCCCTCTTCTATCAGACCTTTGTAGCTGTAAAGGAAGAGTTTGAAAAGACCTTCCAGGAGTTATTCAATGGTGGCAAGGCTGAATTGTACCTGACCAGGCCGGAGAACCTGATGGAGACCGGTGTTGAAATTGAGGCCCAGCCGCCAGGCAAGCAGTTAAAGAACCTGACCCTGATGTCAGGAGGAGAGAGGGCCCTTACTGCTATTGCCCTGGTCTTTGCCTTTTTACGGGTCAATCCCAGCCCGCTTTATATACTTGACGAGATTGATGCTCCCCTGGATGATGCCAATGTCAGGAGGTTTGTCAATTATTTGAAAACCTATTCCCAGGATGCCCAGTTTCTCGTGGTTACCCATAATAAAGTCATGATGTCAGAGGCAGATATAATCTATGGTGTGACCATGGAAGAAAAGGGAGTTTCCAAGATCGTTTCTTTAAGGCTTGATGAAGAAATTGCCTGAAAAAGCCAATAAAGAAGATGCTAATATATGCTAAAAAAAAGCTGTTCTAATAATATTGCCTGATAGTGGAAATAAATAAATTAAAAAGGAGTAATGCAGATGTTGAATTTTTTTAAGAGGGATAAGGATAAAAAAGAGCAGAAACTTGAAGATGTAATAGAAGATAAAAATAGAGAAAAATCTGTTGAGAGTGAAGGGGAAGGGAAAAAGGAAAAACAGGGCCTTTTTAGCAGATTGAAATCCGGCCTGAGTAAGACCAGGGATGGGTTTATAAATCAGGTCAGCAGTCTATTTGCTTCCTATGGTAGGATAGATGATGAACTTTTTGAGGAACTGGAAGAGATTTTAATCCAGGCTGATGTAGGTGTAAGGACTACCATTCAGCTGGTAGAGGAACTGAAGGAACGGGTGGAAGAGGAAGGAATCAAGGAACCGGAAAAATTGAATGAGCTTTTCAGGGAACAATTGACTGAGCTTCTGAAGGCAGAATACACCAGATTGGAACTGGCAGATGGCCTGAATATATTAATGGTGGTTGGGGTAAATGGTGTAGGAAAGACCACCACCATAGCCAAGATTGCCCAGAGATATAAGAATGAAGGGAAGAGTGTCCTTCTTGCTGCCGGTGATACCTTCAGGGCTGCGGCCATAGACCAGCTGCGGGTCTGGAGTGAACGGATTGGAGTCAATCTCATTGCCCAGCAGGAGGGGGCAGATGCGGCAGCAGTTGCCTATGATGCTGTCCAGGCAGCTAAAGCCAGGGATGTTGACCTCCTGATTGTGGATACTGCCGGCCGCCTCCATACCCAGAAGAATCTCATGGAGGAGTTAAAGAAGGTAAAGAGGGTTATCGAAAGGGAGGGGGAAGGAAGCAATATTCAGGTCCTGTTGGTCCTGGATGCCACCACTGGACAGAATGCCATCAATCAGGCCAGGTTATTCCATGAGGCCATTAATGTTGACGGTATTGCCTTGACCAAACTGGATGGCACAGCAAAGGGCGGTATTGTAGTTGCTATAAAAAATGAATTGGGTATTCCCATTAAATTAATCGGTGTGGGTGAAGCAGCAGAAGACTTACAGGATTTCAAGGCGGAAGACTTTGTGAAGGCCCTATTTATAGATTAATGGAGATGAAGTCTTATGCGGATAGGATTTTTTGATTCCGGTATAGGCGGGCTTACTGTCCTTTATGATTCCCTGCGTTTGCTGGAAGACCAGGATTATATATATTATGCAGATATAGAGAATGTTCCCTATGGTACCAAGGATAAGGAGCTGGTAAAGGAGTATATCTTTACTGCCATTGATTTTATCATCAGGCAGGGGGTGGATGCCCTGGTCCTGGCCTGTAATACTGCCACCAGTATTGCTGTCAGGGAATTAAGGGCCAGATATCAGATTCCCATTATTGGAATGGAACCGGCAGTAAAACCGGCTGTAAAGAATTCCAGAGAGAAGAGGGTGCTGGTACTGGCTACCCCCCTGACCCTGAAAGAGGATAAGTATGAGGATCTGGTCTCCAGGGTGGACCAGAATCATATAGTGGATTCTTTACCCCTGCCGGGTCTGGTAGAGTTTGCTGAAAATTATCGTTTCGAGGAACCGGCAGTAGAGGAGTATCTACGGAGGAAACTGGCTCCTTTTGACCTGGAGAAATACGGTACCATCGTCCTGGGTTGTACCCATTTCCTTTATTTCAAAAAAATGTTCCGACAGATTTTTCCTCCAGGGGTGGAGATAATAGATGGCCATGAGGGAACCATCAGGCATCTGGCTAAAATCCTGCAGATTCCACTGCGGCAGGAAGGGGTTAACCCTATTGATCTGCTGGACAGGCATGTCAGCCTGTATTTATCAGGAATAGAGGGAGACAGGGAAATCCTGCGAAAATATTTTGCTGTTCTTCAATGATTTCTGCTTATTCCTGAAGTTTTTTTCAAAAAAAATTCTTGTATTAAAATTATTATTGTGATATCATCTTAAAAAAGCAAATATACATTTATTAAATTGCCGGACTATAGTTAAGGTCTTTTTATTTTTCTGTTACAATCAGTATGGGAGTAGGACAGAAGAAAGTAACAGAAGGAAGATTAAATTAAGGCGGAGAAGGAGTGAGTAGAAATTATGAAAAACCGTGTAAATGAGTTGTTGAGTGATGTAAAGAATCCGGAGCTTAAGGAAAAATATAGAGAACTAATCCTGACCTTACTGGAAAAGGGTTATTTTCCTGGCCTTGAAGGAGTACCTGTCATAAAATCTGGCATCAGCCATATAGACGGGGAGGAAGGAACCCTTACATATAGAGGTTATCCAGTACAGGAATTAGCGGAATATTGCACATATGAGGATATCTGTTATTTGCTGATACATGGTGATCTTCCCTTGCTCAAAGAAAGGGTCCAGTTGCGTAGTGAGCTTTTTGCCAAGAAGGATTTATCAGAAAGTGTCAGTAAGGTAATTATGGAGATGGATGAAAACCTCCATCCCATGTACATGTTGAGTTCCAGTGTTCTATTGTTACAGGCTGAAGACCAGGAATGTGCCTGTGTGAACGATTATATGCTTAATTACCGGCGCGGCCTTAATTTGATAGGAAAACTACCCAGTATAATAGGTGTTTTCCGCAATAAGGATGCAGATTTTGCCGCCGGTAAAGAGTTTGATTCTTTTGCC
>ERZ773359.4581-NODE-4581-length-14195-cov-4.759477_pt1 | contig 14195 bp, 15 predicted proteins | sample MGYA00374955_ERZ773359 | MGnify/ENA primary metagenome ERZ773359 (study PRJEB29098, sample SAMN04486028) | biogas fermenter metagenome | study: EMG produced TPA metagenomics assembly of the Biogas fermentation microbial communities from Germany - Plant 4 DNA1... | reverse complement strand
AATTGACCTTTCCACATTTCGTGGATCATTCAGGGCGTCAAAGATACGGATAATATCCATACCGTTGGCAATGGCTTTCTGAACAAAGTAGTCCACAACATCATCTGCATAATGTTTGTATCCTAAGAGGTTTTGCCCTCTTAAAAGCATCTGAAGCTTTGTATTCTTGGCCTTATCCTTTATTTTTCTCAGTCTTTCCCAGGGATCCTCATTCAGGAATCTCATGCAGGCGTCAAATGTCGCGCCACCCCAGCATTCCAATGAATGATATCCAACTTTGTCAATCTTTTCGACAATGGGCAGCATCTCGTCCGTACTCATGCGGGTAGCAATGAGGGACTGATGCGAGTCTCTCAAAGTCGTATCAGTTATTTTTATTCCCATGGCTTAAAAGCCCTCCTCTCCCACTTAATTTAATGTAAAAAGAAGATCTCCGGTATTAACCTGCTGGCCTTTGCTTACATTAACAGTGGCAACAGTTGCTTCCTGGGGAGCAAGAATCTCATTTTCCATTTTCATTGCTTCAAGTATTGCAAGCAGGGCTCCCTGCTGAATCTTCTGACCAGGTGCAACTTTGACATCCAATATTGTTCCGGGCATCGGAGCAGTAATCTTGACTGAACCGGCAGGACCCTGAGCAGGTGCCGGAGCCGGAGCCGGCGCTGCCTTAGCCGGAGCGGCGGGCGCAGCGGATACAGCGGGTGCAGATGGAGCAGCCGGAGCAGCTACCGGCGCACTTGCTGCAACTCCACCAACTTCTTCAACTTCAACTTCGTATCTATTTCCATTTACATTTACTACGAACTTTCTCATAATATGAACCTCCAGTGTATTTCTTTTATTATCAATACATTAATTCTGTTTATCAGAGAGGTATATTTCCATGCTTCCTGGAAGGTCTTGATTCTCTCTTTCCAGCCAGCATATCCAGCGCGCTAATGATGCGTTGCCTTGTCGTAGCAGGTTCAATCACATCATCCACATAACCTCTTGCTGCAGCTACATACGGATTGGCCAGCTTATCCCTGTACTCCTGAATCTTTTCCTGTCTGAATGCTATAGGATCGGCAGCCTGGCCAATTTCTTTCTTGAATATAATATTGGCGGCACCTTCAGGGCCCATGACAGCAATTTCGGCTGTTGGCCATGCAAATACCATGTCAGCACCGAGGTGTTTGCTGTTCATGGCAATATAGGCTCCACCATAAGCTTTTCTGATAATTACATTTACTTTGGGAACGGTAGCTTCAGAGAATGCGTACAGCAATTTTGCCCCATGACGGATTATTCCGTTATATTCCTGATTGACGCCGGGCAGATATCCCGGTACATCTGTAAAGGTAACAAGAGGAATATTGAAGGCATCACAGAACCTGATGAATCTCGCAGCTTTGTCCGATGCGTTGACATCCAGTGCACCTGCGGATACCTTGGGCTGATTGGCAATAATTCCGGCAGTCTTTCCGCCGAAGCGTGCAAAACCGATAATGATGTTCTTCGCAAATCCTGCCTGGATCTCGAAGAATTCGCCACCATCAGCAACTCTTTTTATTATGTCATACATATCGTAAGGTTTATTGGGATCATCCGGAATAATGGAATTCAATTCAGAATCAAGTCTGTTTATGTCATCCTGAGTAAATATCTCTTCAGGATCACAGAGATTGTTTTCGGGCAGATAGGAGATAAGCTGTTTAAGCTGTGAAAAACAAGTTTCTTCATCAGGACATTCGAAATGAGCAACCCCGCTTATTGTATTATGTGTTCTGGCTCCGCCAAGTTCATCAAAGCTTACATCTTCACCTGTAACTGCTTTAATAACCTGTGGGCCGGTGATAAACATGTGGCTCGTTTTATCAACCATGAAAACGAAATCTGTTATAGCTGGTGAATAAACGGCACCGCCGGCACATGGTCCCATGATAACTGAAATCTGAGGAATAACACCTGATGCGAGAGTATTTCTGAGGAAGATATCGCCGAAGCCGCTCAACGCATCAATGCCTTCTTCAATTCTTGCACCGCCTGAATCATTGATGCTGATAAAGGGAGCACCCATTTTCATTGCCATATCCATTACTTTTGTAATTTTCTTAGCGTGCATTTCGCCAAGAGAGCCACCGATTACGGTAAAATCCTGGGCTGATACAAACACCAGTCTTCCGTCAATTGTACCGTAACCTGTAACCACGCCATCACCGGGAATCTTCTTTTTTTGCATGTCGAAGTCAATTCCGCGGGTTTCCACAAAGGCATCAACCTCAACAAAACTGCCTTCATCCAGCAATATTGCCAGTCTTTCACGGGCAGTCTTCTTTCCGGCTTCATGCTGTTTATCTATCCTGCTTGAGCCCCCGCCTTGTTTGAGGTTTTCTTTTCTAATTCGTAAATCATTCAACTTGTCAAACGTTGCCATTTTTTCACCTCGTTGTGTTTAAACTTTTTATAAATTATAGGAATAATTGCATGCATAAAAAAATTTCTTCTAAAAGTACACGGTTCTAATTATAGCTCAGTTTAAAGATGCGCGCAATAAGTTAAAATATCTGCAAACCGCAGAAATTCAACCTTATTTTAAAAGAATGCTGGTTATTAATGGTCATTGTATAAGTTTAGGCGTATTAAACAAACTATATACAAAGACAAAAAAGGAGGAAGCAAAGTTATGATAAAATGGGCAGTAACATTTTTAGTACTTGCTCTGCTCTCCGGTTTGTTTGGTTTCGGTCTGATTGCCAATCTTTCGTTTGGAATTGCAAAAGTCCTGTTCTATATATTCATCGCATTCTTTGTCGTTAGTCTGATTTTTGGAAGGCGCAGAGACAGGGACGAAGAAGAGCACAGTGCTTATGATGAATCTAAATAGTATTTCCTGATTCAAAAAGAGCTATCCTTTTTAAGGGTAGCTCTTTTTGTTATTTATTCCGATAATAGTCGTTTTTCTCCGGTTATCTCCTGGATGGGTTTAATATCCTGCGTTACCTCAAGCACACCAAGGAATTTTCCTTTCTTGTCCCTCACTGCAAAATACCTGATATAGACAAAACGCTCTCCCATTCTTATCCAGAAATCTTCATGGTCTTTTTTGCCCGACTTTAAGTCCTCAACGATTTTTTCCACTACATGCACACTGGCAGGCGGATGGCAGTTTTCCACCCTGCGGCCCAAAACAGTCTTGGGTCTTGCGAATATCCTTTCCTTGCCCATGGAAAACCATTTTACTATGCCATCCTTGTCCACAAAGGTCAAATCAATGGGAATAGTATTCAGTACTGCGTTAATTTCCTCAGGAGTCATAATTCCTGCATCGAAATCAACATATCCGTCATTGGAAGGTTCTTCTCCCTCTTCCCGTGCCTTTTCTTCAACATCAACCCTTGCTGGAACCCATTTGGCTCTTGGCTTAATAAGTGTATAGCCGATTTCCTTACTGGATTTATGAACCTGGAGCCATTCATCCTCTGAAAGAGTATCAATGGCAAGAGGGAACAGAATGCTCTCTTCCTTGAATATCATTTCATTTACACGTTCCAGTGCGTACTCCGCTTTTTCTATTACCTCTTCTTTGTTTCCGCTGTAATCCTTCAGAAGGTTCATTACTGCTTTTATATCGTCTCTGATGTCATCATCTACGCCCCACATTACCTTTGGAGGTGTGGAAATACCGTATTTCTCCAAATACGGGAACAGCAGATTTTCTTTTCTTGCATAGTGTTTGTCAATTTCCCACAGTTTGTCAAAGTTTTCCTTTAAGTTTTTGACAACAGCTTTCGAGTCCTCTGACTTAAAAAGTGCCAGATTATCCTCGATAGTAACAATGAGATCTTCTATTGCCCTGTTTTCAAGGAAGAATATATTAACTGGATGTCCGGGAATTTCTGCAGGATTTGCACTCTTATGAATGTCTTCTATGGAGCCTTTAAAGACAGCAGCATGTACATCGCACAGTCTCTGAATTTCCTCAACAGGCAAACCTTCGGCAACAAGTGCAGCTTCCATCTCGGTGATTTCAGCAGTTGTGACTCCACCTTCAATAAGCTCCTCAAACCTTGATTTCACCTCATCAATGGTTTTTCCTTTATGAAGCTCGCCAATTAATTCTTTAAGAACTTGTTTTCTGTACTCCCGGTTATTGATAAGCTCACTCATGTAATTCACCTCCATATTAATCCTTTATTTCGAAGCCTTCAGCTTCAAAATGTTTTTTTATTGTTTCCAAATCAATTTTTTTCATTACCGAACCCTTTTTCAGAGTCATAAACCGGCCGGCTGTATTCAGCATGGCCGGATTTGTTATACTTTCAAACCCTAATTCCTTCATTATCCGGGCTGCTTCGGGATATTCCTCAATCAAATCCCTGACAGGCTTATTCAAATCTATAACCTTTGACATAGATACACCCACTTTCTTTTACTGTGTCAGCACAATTTCACCGAAGGCCCGTCCTGCCTCTTCGGCAAGTCTGAGCCCATCTTCGGTTGCAAAACGCAATCTTAATGGGAAAAGATTTGTGTCAACACCCCTGTGGGAAATAAGATAATTACTGTCCACAACATTGAAACCTGTTTTTTTGAGCTTGTTTTCCACATGAAAAATCGCTTCTCCGCTCCAGCCATAGGAACCGAAGGCTGCGGCAGGTCTCTTTGCAGGAATCTCACTTAAGGCGTCAAGAAAACTTTCTGTTTTCCCTACCATATCCCCGTACCTTGTCGAGCTTCCTACAAGTAGTCCGTCTGCGTTGGTGACGGTATTGAGAACCTCTTCTTCTGAAACATTTTTTAAATTGATTATGGCTGCCTCGACGCCTGACTTTTCAAGCCCCTGTGCCATTGCCTTTGCAATTTTGGCAGTATTGCCGGTCATGCTGCTGTAAACCAATGCGACACGGGGTTTGTTTTCACTTGAAATTCTGCTCCATTGATCGTAATTATTAATGAAGTCTTTGACATTGTTTCTTAAAATATACCCATGGGATGGAGCAATCAAACGAATATCCAGATTGTTGATTTTTTTTATCATATCCTGGACATAAGGCCTGTGCGGTGACATTATAAGGTCATAATATGTTTTGAAGTCTTCCTCATAGGGTTCATTTGCCAAATCATTGAACAACACGTCATTAGCAATGTGGGTACTGAAAATGTCGCATGGGAAAAGAATTTTTTCTTCGACCGCATAAGTAACCATTGTTTCTTCGGTATGAAGGTAAGGGGTCTCGAAAAACTTCAGGGTAGCGCCTCCAATATCAAGGGTATCCCCGTCTTTGACCACCAGGAATTCCCTGTTGTAAAGGCGGTACATCTCTTTTAAGAGCACTTCACCTTTTGATGAGGTTACTATCACGGCATTTTTGGCTTTTGACGCCAGGGCTGGCAACGCACCCGAATGGTCCGGCTCTACATGATTAATTACTATATATGCCAGACTTTCAGGGTCGATTACCTCTCTGAGGTTTTCAACATACTCCTTGCCAAATTCAATATCTACTGTGTCAATTACTGTTGGCTTTTCGGTCATTAAAAGATAGCTGTTATATGTTGTCCCCTTTTCAAGTATCAGGCGGTGAAAAGGAACCTTGCGGTTGTCAACCTTACCGACCCATTTTATCTTGTTTGCGATATCTATATTTTTCATCTTCGTACCTCCTGTAAATATCATTAAATGTTTTTATTCAATATAATTAATCCGATATGCTTAATAATTTTTTGCTCTGTCTTTATAGTAAATCAGTAAAAAGGGAAAAACTGTGACGTGGTTCATAATAATAAAAAAGCCGTAAATTTTTTATAAAAAAATAAAAGCCTTCTTTTACAGAGGGCTTTTATACCATAAAATATTTACATTAATTTATTCGATGTTTTTCTCCAGTGCTACCCTGTCCAGAAGAAGTATTTTCTTGTTTCCAATCATCTCAAGGATTCCTTCGCTTTGTAAAAGACTCATCTTCCGGCTCACTGTTTCGCGGGTAAGGCCAATGTAGTTTGCTATGCCTTCCCTGCTCAGCGGAAGCTCTATCAGGATTCCCTTGGGGTGCTCCTTTCCATACTTCTCTGCAAATTCCAGAATAACTGAACTTACCCTTGCCTCAACCGTACGGGCCCCCATGGTTTCCAGTGCGTGTTCGAGCCTGTCCAGGCGCTGGCATAATTCTTCCATGATTTTAACCGCAATGTCGGGGAAAGATTTCACGAGTATTTGGAAATCACTTTTATGTATTAAACATACATGGGTTTCTTCCAGAGCTTCCACGCTGTAGGGCGATGCAAAGTCGCGCAAGAGGTTCCTTTCACCGAAGAAATCCCCTTCGGAGAAAATGTAGAGTATTTGCTCCCGCCCATCCTGGGTGGTCTTGAAAGCTTTGACCTGTCCTTCATTTATAATGACAAGACTTTCACTGCTTTCCCCTTCCATAATAAGAAGGTCTCCTTTTTTATATTCTTTGTGGTTGATTAGCTCTCCAACCTTTTCAAGCTGCTCAATATTTAGGGAAGAAAATATGGATACCCTTTGGGTGCAGAGCTTATGATTGCATTTATTACAACCGCAAATAGTTTTGTTCACTAACTTTTCATCCTTTTCAATTTACTTGATTATGTACAACTAAAAAAATGTCAGAACTTTTTAATATTATTAATTATAACTGATTTTCTGTTGAATAGCCACAAGTCAGAATATAAGAAAAATCGCAAATAATCCTTGCGGTTGGTTATACTATTTAAATGCACAAAGGATTAAGAGGAAGAATGATGATAGATCTTGCTGCCAAACAACCTCACAAAAGAATCAAGTTAATATTCAATCCTGTTTCAGGGTCAAACAGGGAATCCCCTGTCCAACTAATGGACATAATTAAAGAACTGCAGGAATGGAACCTTGTCCCCGAGCCTTATCTCACCGAACCTTCATCGGATTACGCCAAAATTGTGAGAGAAGCCATGGAACAGGGAATGAATACATTTGTAGTTTGCGGCGGTGACGGAACTGTTTCGGCTGTTGCCAGAGCACTGACAGGTACCAATGGAACACTTGGAATAATTCCCACCGGCACCCAGAACAATATCGCCCACAGCCTGGGAATACCAGAAGACATTATTGAATCAATATCGGTCCTCACGACCGGAAAGCGGATAAAAATAGATAATGGAATTGCAACATGCGGAAATATCAGCATGCCTTTTTTTGAGGTATGTTCAGTGGGCCTTTTTTCCGCCCTTTTTGACCCCGGCGACAAAATTCAGCATGGCGATATCACTGGGATCCGGGAATTAATCTCCACTCTTTCTTCTTCCCCTCCCTCAAAAATTCGTCTGATACTGAACGACAAGCACGAAATCACAAATACCGGTCATGTTGTGATGGTATCCAACATGCCTTTTGTTGGCCGCCGCCTTGAAGTTGGGGAACCAGAATCCTACAAAGATGGATTTTTGGATGTGCTTTTTTGCACAGATACATCTAAAATAAACTTAATGGTAGGATTTATTATGAAGCTGCAAAATGTTATTTTCGATGATTCCCGCATTATGAATTTCAGGGTAAAGAAAATATTAATTGAAACACAACCTCCAATGCCGGTTATGGCTGACGGAGTATCATTGGGTGAAGGCTCAGTGACCATTGAAATAAGACGTCACACAACTACTGTGTTGGTTCCGGAAACAAAAGAGATTTCAGGTGAATTGAATGGCATTATTGAGAAGCGATGATTCAGTAGAAATACGGCACTTGTCCGATTTCAGCGTAAATGGCAGATGCAAAAACTTTATCAGTTGCATAAGAAAAATCCCAATCACCTTCTGGATAATTGGGACCGCAAGTCTTCTTATCCTTTTACTCATTTTCATGCCGCAGGACGCACGTGAAATATTATGGCACCGGATAAAGTCCAACGTTTTTCTCACAGTTCTGATAACCACTTTTTGTGTCGTCTCGGTCTCTCTTGTCTGGAAAACAGGAGAGAAAATTGACGTCTGGATATTCACTGTTTTTAATGTATGGGGAGACCGTCCCCCCTGGGTTGACTGGACGATGCTGGCCATGACGCAAATAGGCAGCGGAGTCTTTTCATTTTTGGTCGCAGTTTATTTCTACTTGAGCGGCAACCGTATTTTTGCCTATGAAATTGCATTGGGCACTTTATCCTTATGGCTGGTGGTAGAATCCCTGAAATTTCTTATCCGAAGGCCAAGGCCATACGTGAGCCTAAAAAACATACGAATTGTTGGAAACCGGGCAGGTGGGCATTCCTTTCCCAGTGGACATACAAGCCAGGCATTTTTCATGGCTTCTCTTTTTTCTCATTACTTCCAGCTTGACCTGATTGATATTCTAATATTATATATCCTTGCCCTGGCGGTTGGTGTGACAAGAATGTATGTGGGAATGCATTACCCGAGGGATGTAATTGGCGGATCCATGCTGGGGACGGCCTGGGGGCTGTTTGGAGTAATGGTCAACAATTATTTGTTCAGATAATATAAAGGTCCGAAGGACGCCGCAAATATGTTAAATGGTCTTAATTAATGTAGTCTGAAATAAAAAAAGAAGCCTTTATAGCTTCAAATGACTTAACCATTTATCAAACAACCATAATAGCCTTAGTCTATACCCTGCAGTTATTTTTGGCATATAGATAATTGTACAGGATCCCGTGCCGCAGTTCATCTGTGATAATCTCTGTCATCATATTTACATGGATTCTGTTTTCCATGGCGTATAAAATTCTGCGATACCTTTCAACTGCACTTTGTTCACCTGTTATAGCCTTTTTGAGGCCGTCACAATATGAAGCGGGAGGCTTGACTGATACATCCTCCGGATAAGGAAGCAGTCTTCCTGTAAGCTGACTGTAAATCTGCCTGAACAGCTCTGCATGCTTTACTTCATCGTCTCTGATTCCCCGTATTATTTCCTTGTCCTGCTCAGAGGGCGCCATACTTATTAAATGCTGATAGAACACCCTGTCTTCACCTTCACCCTGGACAGCTTCTTCTATCATTTCCAAAGCTGTCTGCAAATTCTGGGGATATGAATAAATCTCCTGCAACTGGACCGGAATGGGAGATGTATACGGGGTGAAGCCCATCTGCGGATCAACATGCGGCATATGGTTCGGCATGTTATGGACTGGAATATAGAAATTTTCTGAATAGGCATACGGGTTATTTACAGAAAGTGAAGTTGGCATGCGGGATAAAGTATTCCAATTGTTATGATGCATGGTATCTCCTTCAAAACTTTTTTCTCATACTATTCTATGCAACGGGCAAAAGCCTTGCCGCACCTAAAAATTAATACAATCACAGTTAATAAAAGTAATAAAAGAAAGAAAAGAATTATTAGATACCATAAAAAGGAAATTTCCTTTATGAGTTAATTATAGGTTTTCAGGAAATAATCTATAGAGACTTAAACTACTTATCATGGAGGAATGCGTATGAAAGGTTGTTTTAAAACAGTAACCTTAATATTCTCTTTAATTCTTATCATATCAATAGCTGTTGGCTGCAACCCCGACAAAGATAAAAAAAGCCCTTCTCCAACCCCACCGGCGACAGAAACACCCGGAGAGACAATGGAACCTCTGGAAACACCGCCGGAGACAAGTCCGATGCCGACAGAGGACATTTTGCCTACAGTAACTCCTGAAACAACTGGAGAGCCTATGGAGACGCCATGACATAACTAAAAAACCTAATAATAAAGTCAGGGCTGTCCTGAACCAAATACTATTCAAGAGGCAGCCCTTTATTTTGCTGAATTTATTTTTCATCCGTTTGATTATTGCTTATATTAGTTGTTCCTGTAATTTGATGTATAGACAAGAACGGCATCTCTTAAAAACTTTGCTGTTCCTGGCTGATCCTTGTCATAGTATTGAGTGAATCTTTCATCATCCACATACATCTGGGCAACTCCAGCATGAGCCTCCGGATTATATTGTCCCCAGCAGCATGTGATCCACTGTCTGTGAAGATCTGCGGCCTTCTGTGCAAGTTCCCCTGCCGGGTCATTGGTCTTGATAGCTTCTGCCAGAGTCTTCCGCATTTCTTTTTCCAGGTTTACCATACGGTCGTACTCTTCTTTGGTCATGTTCCTGAAATGTTCATTGGATTTTTCAACTGTGTCTTCACCATATTTCTCCCGTATTTCGGTCCCATATTTTCTTTCATTTTCATCAATAAGCTTTTGCTTGAAGCCTTCAAATTTTTCTTTGTCACTCATTTTCATTCTCCCTTCTGTTTCAGCTATTGTTTTCTCAACATTTTTTATAAGCAAATCCAGCTGGCTGCGCTTTGCAAGAAGTTTGACTCTGTGCTCCTTAAGCGCCTTTGCTCTGTCGAAGGCAGGTGAGGTAACGATACTTTTTATTTCGTCAAGTCCCAATCCTAATTCCCTGTAGAACAAAATTTGCTGAAGACGGTCAACTTCATCCTTGCCATAAATCCTGTAACCTGACGAATTGATTCTTGCCGGCTTAAGAATTCCAATTTCGTCATAGTATCTCAGTGTTCTTGTGCTTATCCCCGCCATATTTGCGAGCTTTTGCACTGTGTATTCCATGTTCTCACCCCTCCTGACTCTATGGTAAAGCTTTACGTTGCGTCAATGTCAACAACTTACATGCAATCATTTCGATAAAAATTTGTAGAAATTTGTCAAATTTTGTCGTTATCTGAATTTTAGGTGAACGTAATATGGTTCAACGAAGGGCTTCTGTGGATTTTGGTGGTTAGGTACATGTACAAAAAAAGCAGGAAAAGTTTTTTACTTTTCCTGCCCTACTTATTGATATGTTATTTGTTCAATTGCTCGGGTTTTGCAGGTGTTGAAATCTCTGAAAGTGCTTCGGAAGCTTCAAAATTAAACTGATTCTGGGTTGCTATATCACCCAATGCTACCATCCCGACTATCTTGTTGTTTTCAACAACCGGAATCCTTCTGATTTTATGGTTAGCCATCATTTTGGTTACATCATTCACATCCATATCAGGGGTGGCAGTATTCACCTGTCCGGTCATTACATCCCGCACAGGAGTTTCCTGAGGACTCTTGCCATGAGCAATATTGCGCACAACAATATCTCTGTCAGTAACAATTCCAACGACTCCGGACTGATCGCACACAGGTATTGAACCCACATTGTGTTTCTGCATAAGCTGTGCAGCCTCAATTACTTTACAGTCAGGACTAACGCAGGCCACTTCTTTTGTCATTATATCTCTGACTTTCATAGTAATTCTTTCCTCCTTTCTTCTTCGATATAATTCAACATTATTTTCTGTAGATTTAAATTAAAGTAGTCAGAAAAAAATTTACTATGAAAGCCATGGTTATTATTGGAAATTTTATCTGAATCGTTCCGGGAACAGCATGACAAAGCCTCTCGTCATTACATCAGCCATGGTTAAAGCCTGTCTTTCCATTTCATCATAAAGGTTTATTTCAGATAAATAATTCTGATTGAGCATTTCTACCGCTTCGGCTTTTACAAGACTCAGATGGTCAAAGTACATGTCCTCCCATTCCTGCCTGGACCAGTACGGGTTTATGCTTGCTAAAAAAGCTGCAATTTCTCGTGCATTGTCATACCAGATTCTTTCAGTTTCTGCTGCAGCCATGCTGTCTCCAGCTTTGGCCTGATTCACAAGCTGGGCGGCAAGCACCAGGTGCCGTCTCAATAAATCGGCAAACCTTGAAGCTGTCTCCTCCCCAAAATAAGGTTGAAAGGCTGCCGCAAAATCACTGGGATTCCTCAAAAGGCGGTTTATCACAAGGTCAACATCCGGCAAATCAAAAACCATGCTGATGATTGCCAGTCTCGTCCAGGTAATATGCTGTTCCCACAGCATGCGTATAAGATTGCTGAATGCAAATTCAGCCTCGGTTATCATGGGTTGTTGGTTGTAGTTATTAGGATTGGGGTTATTGTAATTATATGGAATATAAATCTTTTGTCCTATATAAAGTATTCTAAGATCTACACCGGGATTTGCGGCGATTATTGCCTGAACAGTAGTTCCAAAGCGTTGTGAGAGCGTATATAGTGTATCATTCGGCCGTATTGTGTACAGAATGAGTCCATTTGAATAAGGGTGCATTTTACTCACCACAAAAAGTATTCCCATACAAGTTATGAAGAACGCGACCCTCCTGTTCGCCGGGATTTAATTTCCTGATTGATCCTTACTCTTCATTGCATATTGAAGTACAGCGACAAACTTATAAATTCTTTATTTGATATTCACAGATGCCTCAAATAATTAACCCCCTCAAAATGAGGGGGTATCACTTCATTGAAATGTTGCTGTTTTACAGTGAAATTTATGAGAGTCTTGAACAATAATCTTCGTAGCCGAATTTCCTGACTACCCTTAACCCGTCTTTCTCATTGTAAAGAGCTATTGAAGGCAGGTTGACACCATTGAACATATTGTTCTTAACCATTGTATAATGAGCCATATCGCAAAATACCAGCCTGTCTCCTGGTTTTAATGGTTCATCAAAGGAGTAGTCTCCTATGACGTCTCCTGCAAGACAGGTCAGTCCTCCAAGTCTGTATGTATACTTTTTCTCATCAGGCTTACCGGCGCCGATTATTTCAGGTCTGTATGGCATTTCCAGAACATCTGGCATGTGGCACGCAGCGGATGTATCCAGTATCGCAATGTCCATGCCATTATTCACAATGTCAAGGACCTTTGCCACAAGGAATCCGGTATTCAGAGCTATTGCTTCTCCGGGTTCGAGATATACATCAACTCCGTACTTGTCCCTGAAAAACATAATGCAGCGAATAAGGGTCTCAATGTCGTAGTCCGGGCGGGTAATATGGTGTCCTCCTCCCATGTTAATCCACTTCATCTTTTTGATGTATTCTCCAAACTTCTCATCAACTATTTTGATTGTCCTTTCAAGTGTGTCCGAGTTCTGTTCACACATGGTATGGAAGTGGAGACCGTCAATTCCGTCCAGTTCATCCGGTCTGAAGTTTGACAGGGTGACACCCAGTCTCGAATTCTTATAACACGGGTTATAGATAGGAGTTTTTATTTCAGAATATTCGGGGTTGACACGAATTCCGCATTCGATCTTTTTGCCGGAATTCTTTACCTTATCCTTGTATTTTCTCCACTGATCAAAGGAATTAAATACTATATGGTCACAGTATTTTACGATATCATCAAAGTCTTCTTCAATATAGGCAGGTGCGTATATATGAACTTCCTTGCCCATTTTTTCATAGCCAAGTCTTGCTTCAAAAAGAGAGCTTGCAGTAATTCCTTTAAGATACTTTCCTATCAGCGGGAAAGTAGAAAACATGGAAAAGCCCTTTAAAGCAAGCAGAATACTGCATCCTGTACGTTCCTGTACAGAATGCAGTATTTTCAGATTCTTTTCGAGTAATCCTTCATCCACAACATAGCATGGCGTGGGACATGATTTAAACGCTGAGTTCATCTATCTACCTCAATCTACAAGTGTTGGTGAAAAATCTTCTTTCCATGGCAGACCAAATTTATTGAGTGCTTCCATAAACGGATCGGGATCAAATTCTTCCACATTATATACACCGGGTTTTCTCCATTTACCCTGCAAAATGAGTGATGCACCAATCATTGCAGGAACTCCTGTTGTATAGGAGACTGCCTGGGAACCTACCTCCCTGTAGCACTCTTCATGGTCGCAGACATTGTAAACATAGTAGGTTCTTGGTTTTCCATCCTTGATACCCTGGATTATGCATCCGATATTGGTTTTTCCTTTTGTTCTGGGTCCCAGTGACGCAGGGTCAGGAAGAACAGCCTTCAGAAACTGCAAGGGCTGAATCATCTTGCCTTCGAATTCAATTGGCTCAATTGAAGTCATGCCTACGTTCTGAAGAACCCGGAGGTGAGTGAGATATCTCTCCGAGAATGTCATCCAGAATCTTATTCTCTTTACACCTTTTATATTTACTGCGAGGGATTCAAGTTCTTCATGATATAACAGATACATGTCTTTGGGCCCAACTTCGGGAAAATCATAAACCCTCTTAAACTCCAGCGGCTCGGTTTCCACCCATTTGCCATTTTCGTAGTATCTGCCCTTGGCGGTTACTTCCCTGATATTAATTTCGGGATTGAAATTGGTGGCAAAGGGATATCCATGGTCTCCCGCGTTGCAATCCAAAATATCGATATAATGTATTTCA
>ERZ773359.4579-NODE-4579-length-14202-cov-22.237930_pt1 | contig 14202 bp, 11 predicted proteins | sample MGYA00374955_ERZ773359 | MGnify/ENA primary metagenome ERZ773359 (study PRJEB29098, sample SAMN04486028) | biogas fermenter metagenome | study: EMG produced TPA metagenomics assembly of the Biogas fermentation microbial communities from Germany - Plant 4 DNA1... | reverse complement strand
CATGCCATGCCCCGGTCATCAGCACTGTGACTTGATGGATGTCCGTATCGTCATAGTCATCTTCCTTGTTGGCCAGGCAGACGGCGGCCACAACCTTGCCTTCAATGACCACGGGGATGGAGATAAACCTGCTTATCCCCACGCACCCCGCGGGGAATCTTCTTTCCTTGAGGCTGAGTGCCCGGCAGTCATTAACCACTATAGGCTCCTTTTGGTTAATCGCCTCCCCCCAGAGTCCCACCTCTTCAAGGCGACAACTACTTTGCTCACCGGAGCCCTCACCGCCCTGCGTGTTAATCTTTGACCAGCTATTGAGGATTGCCCCCCCGCTATAATCATGGCAAAGACAGATATAGCCCATCTTGCTATCAGTGAGTTGCAAAGCTTTTCTCAGGACATAATGGAGCTGGTCGCGGGAAGTTTCAAAGGACCGGGTGAAAACGTCAACCAGGATGGAGTTGCGCAGCAGCGTCTTCTCTTCTTTTCTTTTGCTGATAACAGCTTCGGTAATATCTTCAATATATGCACCAACCCCATACCGGCCGTTTAATAATTTAACCGGAAACTTATTATTTTTATAATACCTGCCCTTCCACCTTACCTCTTCAACAACGGGCTTTCCACTCTTGACTACCTCTGCATCAGATTTAAGCATCAGCCGGGCAGTCTTTTCGTCGGTTAAGGCAAAATCATCCCTGCCAATAATATCCTCTGATGTCTTTTGGTAAAAATCCTCGAAGGCTTTGTTAACAAAAAGATACCTAAGATTTTCATCCTTTAGGTAGATTAAGCGGCTGTCTGAATCAATAAAGGTCTGTCTTAATGCGTAGAAGTTTTTAATTAGCTTGGTTTTACGCATAAAGATTTTATAATTTCGATAGTACAAGATTAAAAGGAGTACCAGCAGCACAATTACCAGAGATAAGCCCAGGAAGTAAAACCTGTATAATGGTTCTATTTGTGCGGTCAGTTCTGGCCCAGCCCCACACCCCACCAACAGAACAAGAAACATTACGCCGAACATTGCCAGTTGTGCCGCCCTTTTCACAGTCTACCTTCCTTATTGCCATAGCATTTGTGTGTCATAAGTCGTTCTCTTTCATTTCCCTGATTACGTTCTGTTTTGAATATAATCTATAGCCTTTCTTCTCCCTGGTCAAGCATCTTCCCCAAATAATGGCTGTACCGCTGCATCGCTACGCTTAAGATGACAGGAAGAAAGCCGGGCGGATGACAAAATAAGGGCGTAAGCCCCTGCTTAGCTTACAAACAACTGCCCGGGCGGGGGAAGAGCCCCGCCCGGGCAGTTCATGGCAAGTGCGCGACAGCACCGCTATTTGGCCACCAACTCTCTCACTTTCCGGACCCCTTCCGCGGCATCGGACGCATAGGCATCGGCACGGATCTGCTCGGCAAAGCGAGCCGAAACGGGGCCGCCGCCTATGATTACCTTGGTCCTTTCCCGCAGCCCCTCGGCATCCATGGCCTTAATCACATCTTCCATTCCCAGCATGGTTGTCGTCAGCAGGGCGGAGAGGCCCAGGACGTCGGGCTCGTATTTTTTCACCGCCTCGATAAAGGCAGCGGTGCTCACATCCGTTCCCAGATCGATGACTTCAAAGCCGGCGCTTTTCAATAAAAAGCCCACCAGGTTTTTCCCGATGTCGTGGACGTCTCCGGCAACAGTGCCTAAAAGGACCCGCCCTTCCTGGCCCATGGGGGAGGCCTCTCCCAGGTGCGGCTCCAGCACCTTCATGCCACTGGTGAAAGCATCGCTGGCCATGATCAGCTCCGGGAGGAAATACTCGCCCGCTTCAAATTTGCGCCCGCACTGCTCCAGCCCCTCCATCATGGCCCGGAGCAGGTCAAAGGGGTCGTCACCGGCGTCAAGGCGGGACTGGATCAGCTCTTCAATGTCGTAGGTGTTGCCGTCCCGAACGGCTTCGGTTATTGCAGCAAGCATCCTAATACCTCCCGTATTTCTTTACTAGATTGAAGGTGAAATTAACCTTCTCCAGGTCCGTGCCCGGCGGCACCGAGCTTATGGAAAGAGTCATGGGGGTGCGCATCTCTGTGGCCAGGGTACATACCCGCTTGACCAGCGCTTCAATCTCCTCCTCGGTGGCATCCCTTAGAAACTTGCCATGGATAATATAGGAGTAGCACTTCTTATACTCCTTGGCCAACTCCAGTGCCGGGCGGTCATACTCCGGCAGAGTGATGCCTTCGGGCGTGGTGGGGAAAACGTAGTTTGACCACAAGATCTGGTGATTGATGCCCGGCGGCTCGTTCTCGAGGATGTGCCGCATCTCCATGGGAGAGGTGCAGGGGTAGACAATGGTAAGCTTCTTCTTGTGATGCTGCCAGACCCTTTCGATGTAAGGGAGGACATACTTGACATAGTCCCGGCGGCTCATGATGGGACTGGCCGCGTACTGGTCCACCAGCGCCGCCCCCAGCAGCGACAGTCCGTGCTTCACGGCCAGCTCAAAGTGGCGGATGGAGAGCCGGGTGGTCAGATCCATGAGCGCCGGGTAGAAATCGGGGTCGCCGCGCCGTTTGATCTTCTCCTTGCGCACGGGATCGTCCGTCTCCACGTAATCCTTGTGGAGGCGCAAATCCAGGGGGAGCTTGTCATCTCCCCGCAGCAGCATGGCCAGGTCCCAGGGGCCATCCAGGTTCAGGTTGACAAGCAGCTCCGGGTGGCGCCTCTGGATTTCCACGTGGATGTCAAAGTACATCTTGAGGTAACCCGTGGCTTTTTCCGGTATCTTAATCCTTTCCAGGTCTTCCCGGGTCTGGATGGGGTATTTCACCGGGTAAGGCACCCGATCCTCGGTGACCATATACACCGTGCCCTGGTCCGCTGCCCCCATGCCCATGGTTCCCTGCCAGATGGGCACGGAGATCAGATCGCAGTCGAAGAGCTCGACCACCCGCTCCGCCAGGGCAATGTTGGCTTCAATACTTTCCACAGTAGACTTCCAGTTGTACCTAGGATCGAGCATGTACGGCTCGATATTCGTGGCCGCCAGCATGGTGGGAACCCGGTCGGGGAGGCCGATTTGGGCCATCATGAAACGCTCCATCCCGTTCAGCTCGCCCAGCTTCAGCTTGCTCTTCGCAAGGGCTTTGACCATGGTTAAGATGAGGTTGGCCATAGGATACTCCTTTCTTGATAAATTTTATTTCGCTACAATATAAAGTACTTAAAAAAAGGGCCGCTTCTGTTGCCTGGACAACAAAAGCGGCCCTCCAGGCCGCTGCCAAACAGAATTAAGGCCGGCTGTTCAATTGCGGCGGGAGTTGTTGCTGCACCAGCCCCAGGCCAACTCGGCGCCGTCACGCGCTTCGTGGGCATAGCCGTCGGCGCCAATTTCCGCGGCAAATCTGGGCGTAATGGAGGCACCCCCGACCATTACCTTGACCTGATCCCGCATGCCGGCAGCTTTTAAAGAATCGATGACCTTTTGCATCTCAAATTGGGTCGAAGTCAGCAGGGCGGACATGGCCAGAATGTCCGGGCGGTACTCCCTAACAGCGTCTACAAATTCCTCCACGGCCACATCCACCCCCAGGTCGATCACCTCAAAGCCCCGCGCCCGGAGCAGCATGGCCGCCACCGACTTGCCGATGTCATGGATATCGCCGTGCACCGTCCCAATTACCACTCTGCCGAGGTAGCTCAGGTTTATATTCTCATTCCGGATGGCCGCTTCAATAATCTGCAGGGCTTCTTTTATATTGATCGCCGCCCACATGATGTCGTTAATATCCATCTGCCCCTGTGCATACCTGCGGTCAACCTCTTTGATACCTTTCAGCAGCGCGTTTAGCGTTTTAACCGGGTCAATGCTCTCTTCAAGGGCCTGCCGGGCCAGGTCGGCCGCCTCGCCCACACCTCCGGAGATAACCTTTTCGCACAGGTTGTCGAGAATTTCCATGTGGTGCGGGGAGAGGAGAATAATTTTCCGGCCCCGGATCCGGATATAGCCCAGCTTTTTTAACTCTTGCAGGCAAAGGGTGATCGTCGTGCGATTGGCGTTGATCAATGCGCCCATTTCTTCGTGGGTTAGATTAACCCCCAGTTCAATCCCCTCGTCGGTAGCGAGGCCGTGAACCCGGGCCAGTTCGACCAGGCTTTGCTTCAAGCGCTGCTGGACATCCAGGAAGCTCAGTTCCCGCGTCCTGGAAAGATGCACCTTTGACTCCCTGGCCAGCTCGCGCATCACTGCCGTCGAAAAGCCGGCATCGCGGGCAACCGCCTCCTGAAATTCAGGCAGGGGAATTTTGACAAGGGAACTTTCCTCGATGACCTCGGCCGTGGTCTCGTGGATGCCGTCGAGAAAGTAGTCGGCGGTCCCCAGCAGGCGCCCGCTCCCCAGGATGCCGTGTGAAAAGATCCTCCCGCCGCTTGAAAGGGAAGAGATCTTCACCGCCCCGCTTCGAATGGCGTAAAGATTCTCCACCGGGTCGCCCTGCCAGTAGAGAATCTTCCCCCGCTTGTAGGAGCGCAACCGCCCGGGCCATTTCTCCATCGCCAAATCTGCCAGCGTTACCTCGCCAGGCATAGCATCTCTCTCCCAGAACGCTCATGGAAAAGTCGGCAGCAGGCGTAAGAGACTGCCAGCCAGCTTGCAGGTCTAGCGGGCTTCGGCCAGGCCCGTGGCTCCGCTTTCCCTTTCCCGCTGCCGCCTTCGCCTGGTCAGTTCCTCCAGTATTTGCCCATGTACCTTTTCGCTGAGGCTGTATCTCCACATGGGTATTGTTGCCAAGATAGAGCCGAGGGCGGGCAGGATGGTGACAATGGAAAAGAGGGCCATCATGACCTCGGGAAAAGCCTCGCGGGCAATTCCGCCGGCAGCCACGTAATTCTGCATGGCTTCGGGATTATAGCCCACAAGGTCCAGCACCAGCAGGGCCCCGTAGTAAGCCACCGCCACCTGCAGCTTGGCCAGGAAGGTGAGCCCCGCAAAGCAGATTCCTTCAGCCCTTTTCCCTGTTTTCCATTCCAGGTAATCCACGGAATCGGCAATCATGGATACCTGCAGGACAATGGGAAAACCGTGCAGGACCCCGGCAAAGAAGATCATAATGCTCACCAGCAGAACAGTATCCAGCTTGAGGAGGAACAAAATAAAGACGGTGGCAAAGGGAAGCACGCTTAAAAGATGGGACCAGTTGTACAAATCCTTCTTGGAAAAGTATTTTAGCAGCGCGGGCGTAAAGTACATGGCCGCCAGCGTGCCGACAAAGTAGCCGCCGCCGATTACGGCGAAGTAAAACATGGTATTAGCTTCATTGCCGTTGGCGTAATACCACAGGATGAGATAGCTGGAGCAGCTGGCGATCATTTCCTTGGCACTGCCCAAAATCCCGGAAAGCATGATTTGCAGGAAGGGCTTGTTGTGCTTTAACAGGGCAAAATTTTTCAGCACATGCGGTTCCTTCTGGGTTGGCGGGATCTTCTCGGTAACGTTGAAGCCCACCAGCTGGAACAAGGCGCTCCCGATAACGGTAAATACCAGGGCGGCCATGAAATAGCCAAAGGCTCCTGCGCTGGGAAAGATGGCTTTAATCCCGGTAGCTTTAAAGAGGCCCACCACGGTCACGTAGGTCAAAATGGGGAAGGCGGCGCCGACAGAGCCCCAGACCCTGGCCAGGGAGAGCAGCTTCGTTCTATCCTTTTCGCTCTCGGTCATGAGCGCCGTAATGCCCCAGAGAGGAATATCCCCCATGGTATAAAGCATGTCCCACAAGATGTAGGTGACATAGATATAAATCAACGTCATGGTAGGATTTTGATTGTAGTTAAAGGGCGCCGCAAAAACAGCGATGGTAATCACCATGATCAGCATGGGAGCCGCTAGGAGATAAGGTCTGCATTTGCCCAGCCTTGAGCGGGTCCGGTCAACAATGGCCCCCATGATAAAGTCGTTAATGCCATCCCACAGCCGGGCAATCAACATGAGCACAGCGACAATGCCGGGAGGCACGTAGAGAGCATCGGTGTAATAGAGGGCCAGGCCGACGCCGATGACATTGTAGACAATGTTTTGCCCGGTCAATCCAAGAAGATAATAATTTCTTTCTCTCCTGGTATATGTTCTTAATGCAACTTCCATTGAGACGCCTCCAGCTGAGTTTTTTATGGTTGTTAATTCTTCGCCGCCCCAGAAATACCTTTTCGGTGGCATGGGCCGGCCACATTTTCAGCCGCCCGCCCCTTCCTTGCAGGATATTTGACGAAACATAAATAATTGTATAATAACCCGAATCACGAAGCGCCTTGAAATAAACTTTATCAAGGAGGGACAGATATGAATGAAGACTTCAGGGTAAGCAGTGCAACCAAGTGGTCATATTCCGTAGGCGGCATCGGCCGGGACATGGCCTACACGCTCATAAGCATGTATATCATGGTCTTTTTCACCGATGCCCTGGGGTTGTCTGACTGGGAAATCTGGGCCGTCTCCACCATCATTGCCCTCACCAGGATCTGGGATGCTGTGAACGATCCCATGATGGGCGTTATTATCGATAATACAAGATCCCGCTGGGGCAAGTTTAAACCCTGGGTCCTCATCGGCGCCGTAACCAGCGCCATCTTTACCTTTTTGCTCTTCCAGGATTACTTTGGCCTGCGGGGCGTGCCCTTTGCCGTTCTTTTTGCCATTTTTTACCTGTTGTGGGAAATAACCTTTACCATGAACGACATTTCGTATTGGTCCATGTACCCCTCCTTCACCACAAATCCCAAGGAAAGGGAAAGCATCTGCGCTTCCGCGCGCTTCTTCGCTTCACTGGGTGCCTTCCTGGCTGCCGGCCTAATACCCATTATCTACCAGAATTATAAAGGAGGGCCGGTGAAGGCCTTTTTCCTCATCTCCCTGGTCATCTCCATCGCCTTCATTTTGTGCCAGACCCTGGTGGTGGTGGGGGTAAAAGAAAAGCCGCTTTACGCGGAATCGGAGCAGCCTAAAACCAGGTTGAAGGAGTTTGTCAGGATCATCACCCAAAACGACCAGCTCATAATCATCTTCTTCGCCTTCCTGCTCCTGGAGATAGCCTTCGCCATCCTGGTAAACCTGGGACCCTACTTCTTTAACTATGATCTGGGCAGGTACGGCGGCGGTGAGTTCACCATGTTCCTGGGCATCCTCGCCGTGAGCCAGCTGCTGGCTACCGCCCTCGCCCCGGCCATAGCGCGGAAAATAACGAGGCGCAAGATCTACGACTACTCCACCATCGCCATCGTTGCCGGCTTTCTCCTCATGCTGGCCGCCGGCTACGTTCTCCCCACGAACATGATCGTCATTGGAACGGCGGGATTCCTCTTCTTCAGCGGCCAGGCCCTCATTCTCTTCCTGATGTACATCATGATCGCCGACACCATCGAATACGGGCACTGGAAGCTGGGCACGCGCAATGAAAGCGTCGTCTTTGCCGCCCGGCCTTTCGCCACCAAGCTCGCCGCCTCCATCCAGGCGCTTATCGTGGCAGCCACGCTCACCTTGTCGGGGCTGAACGAGAAGGTGATTAATCCCCTGACCGAGGCGAAAAAAATCAATCCCGCTCTGCCCACGGAAGCGGCCAGGGCCATGATTGAAAGCAGCATGACCGAGGCCATGCGCCTCTCCTTGAGGATGACCATGATGGTCGTTCCCATAATCCTGGTTATCCTCAGCTACCTAATCTACCGCTATCGCTACAAGCTGGACGATAAATTCTACAGCCAGATCATCAGCGACCTGGAGGCGAGAAGCAAAGGAGCATAGCCGTCAGGAAAGGCGGGCTGAAGCCAGGGCGCCATTTCAGGGGGAGGGAGGCAGGGTCATCCCTCCCCCAGAAGTTGCCGGGACAGCAAAAGCCCCAGGATGAAGTGAGTAAACACAAAACCAGCTAACAGGGTGTGGCCATACGGTTAAATAAACAGGATCAGGGAGGAGGCAAGCAATGGAAGTAATAGTCAACGAGCACGGCAAGGGCCTGCCTTCCACCAAGGTGTTTTTCAGCAGCGAAAGCGGCTTTGCCGTTGCTTCGGTCATCGTCATGGGAGAAAGCGAAGCGGCGCTCATAGACGCGCAGTGGACGCTCTCCAACGCCCACCGGGTAATAGCCGAGATTCTGGAGACAGGCAAGCGCTTAACCACGATTTACATTACCCATGCCCATCCCGACCATTACTTCGGCTTAGGCCACATAGCCGAAGCCTTTCCGGAGGCCAGGGTCCTAGCGCTTCCGGAGGTCTGCGACACCATCAACCGTCAATTTTTCGGCAAGATGGAGCACTGGGAAAACATTATCGGGGTCCGCAACATGCCCCGCAAAATTACGGAGATCGAACCGCTCCATGAAAACTGGTTCGAGCTGGAGGGGCATCGCCTGGAAATCATCCCCAAAATCATGGGCGACATGAAGTACAACACGGCGGTGTGGATTCCTTCCATAAAAACCCTCTACGGCAGCGATGTTCTCTTTAACCAGGCCCATCCTTTCACCTGCGAATTGACCGCCGAGGAGCGGAAGCAGTGGCTCAAGGATCTGGACTACCTGGAGAACCTGGATGCGGCGGTGATCATCCCCGGCCACCAAAAGCCGGGCATGTCCTTCGACAAGAGTTCGATCATCTTTACCCGCGACTACCTGCTGGCCACGGAAGAGGCGCTGGCCAAGACGCATGACGTGGCGGAATTTTTCTATACCATGTTCCAATATTTCCCCGAAGCCAACCTGCTGCAGCTGAGCAATGAAATGAACGCGCAGGTGTTCAAGGGAGGCAAGGACTGGAACTGGCGCGACCTTTAAACACTGCGCCGGAACCCGCCGCCCTTCCCCCTCATCCCCCATCACCGTCTGGAGGTCAAAAAGCAATCATGAAGCTAGCTGGTTATGCCGGAGAAATACTCGTGGTAAATCTTTCGGAGGGGAAAACGACCACCCTGCCCACGGCGGCTTACGCGGATAAATTCATCGGCGGCCGGGGCGTGGCCGCAAGGATCTACTGGGAGATGGTGCCGCCCGGGGCGAAGGCCTTCGACCCCGAAAACTGTTTCATCGCCATGACGGGGCCGGTGACGGGCTTCCCCGGCATAGCCGGCGGAAGCAGGTGGCAGATCTGCAGCACCTCCCCCATCAGGCAGCCGGAAACTTTCTCCTACGCCAACCTGGGCGAGCGATGGGGCAGCCGGCTGAAACTGGCCGGCTTCGACGGCCTGGTGGTGCAGGGGCGGGCCGAGAAGCCCTGCTACCTATTTATTGACAACGGCAGGGTAGAAATCAGGGACGCCGCTGCGCTGTGGGGCAAGCCCTCCTTCGAAGCCGCTGATACCCTGAAGGCCTCGCTGGGCAGCGCGGCAAGCGTGCTCACCATCGGCCCGGCCGCCGAAAACCTGGTTTCCTTTGCCACGCTCATCACCGATGACGGCGCCTCCGGGGCCAGCGGCCTTGGCAGCGTGATGGGTTCCAAGAAGCTCAAGGCCATCGCAGTCGGCGGCAGCAGGAGACCTGCCGCCGCCGACCCGGAGAAGCTGCGCGAGCTGGCCCGGCAGATCCATCAGCTCAGAAAGGACACCTGGAAAGGCTGGCATGAAAACATACCGGGCAAGACCAGGCCGCGCCCCTGCTACGGCTGCCCCGGCGGCTGCTTCCGCAAGGCCTACCAGGAAGGCGGCCGGAGCTACAAGTTCTTCTGCCAGGCGGTGCATGTTTACTGGGCCGCCGCCCATGAATACGCGGAGAACGGAACAGACACCGCCCTGCTGGCCATGCGGCTCTGCGATCATTACGGGCTCGACACCTCGGTGATGCAGCCCCTGATCAACTGGCTGGCGCTGTGCTACCGCGAAGGCCTCCTTGGAGAAGAGGAGACGGGGCTGCCTCTTTCCAAAATCGGCAGCGCGGAATTTATTGAAAAGCTGACGCGCATGATTGCGCTCAGGGAAGGCTTCGGCAATCTCTTGGCCGCCGGCACTCTCCAGGCCGCCGAGGCCATCGGCCCCCGGGCGGTGGAGCTCACCGGCCTGGAGGTGTCCACCCCCGCCGGCGAAACGCGCGACTACGATCCCCGGCTCATTCCGGCCAACGCCCTCCTCTACGCCACCGAGCAGCGGCGTCCCATCAACCAGCTGCACGAGATGGCCCACGCCCTCTGGCTGTGGCTCAAGTGGTGGCGCAAGGACGAGGACGGCTTCGCCTTCCTCTCCTACGACGACCTCGTCACGGTGGCCGAAAATTTCTGGGGAGGCCCTGCGGCGGCCGATTACACCACCTACGAGGGGAAGGCGCTGGCCGCCAAGAAAATCCAGGACCGCTCCTACGCCAAGGAAAGCCTCATCCTGTGCGACTTCCTCTGGCCGGTGATCTGGGTCCGCTTCGCCGACAGCCATGCCGGCGATCCCACCCTGGAGAGCCGTCTTTATTCAGCCATCACCGGCCGCGAAATAGATGAAGCCGGCCTCAACAAGATGGGCGAAAGAATTTTCAACCTGCAAAGGGCGATCATGCTCCGGCAGGGGTGGGGCGGCAGGGAGGGAGACAGGCTCCTGGACTTCCACCACGACGAGCCGCTGCCGCCCGTCTTCTACAACCCCGACTGCCTCGTCCCGGGGAAGGACGGCCGGGTCGTTTCCAAGAAGGGCAACAAGGTGCGCCGGGAAGACTTTGAAAAGCTGAAGGACGAATACTACGCCCTGCGCGGCTGGGATGCCGCCGGCCTGCCCACGGAAGCCAGGCTCAAGGAGCTGGACCTGGCCGATGTCGCCGCCGACTTGGAAGCCCGACGTTTGCTGGGCCGACAGCACTGATGCGCTCAAGCGCGCGGCACGCGGCGAAGCCCGCCTTTAGCGCCCGTCGGCAACCCGGGCGACCATGAGCCCGCTGCCGGCGAGGAGAGCGATCATAATTATAAAGGAAATGACGTAAGAACCGGCAAGATCATAGAGAAAGCCGGGAATGTAGGAGCCCAGGGTGCCCCCCAGGTGATGGGCTATGGAGACATAGCCGAAAACCATCCCCACAGAAAGGTCCTTGAAATGGTGGGCGCAGAGCGAACTGGTGGGAGTGATGGTGGCCCGCTCGGTCAAGCCGTAGACCACGGCAAATAGAAGCAAGCCCGCCGGGTGGTCCAGGAGTGTGAAGAGCAGGAGAAAAATGGCCGCCCGGAGCCAGTAAACAGCCGTCAGCAGCCTGGAGCGGTTGAACCTGTCCGAAAGGGCGCCGGCGCCAATGGTGCCCGCAATGTTAGCGGCTGCAATTAAGCTGTATGCGGCGGCAATGAGGACGGCGCTGTATCCTCTCCCCTCCGCGTAGGGGATGAAGTGAGTGCTGGTAAAGCCTACATCGGTAAAGCCGCAGACAAAGTAGGGCAGAGCCAGGTACCAAAAGATTTTATTGCGGAAAACGGAAAAAGGAGAAGCTGCGGCGGTGCGCTGCGGCGCCGGGTCCGGTTCCGGGCCCGGATTTCTTCCCTCCGCCCCGTACGGAAGCAAGCCCAGGTCCTCCGGCCTGGACTTGAGGAAAAAGTAACACAGGGGCCCCACCAGCAGTATGCCCAGCCCCAAAACGCTCAGCGCAAAGCGCCAGTCGTAATGGTCAATCAAAAATATGCACAGCGGCCCCATGACCATCTGCCCCACGGACATTCCTGATAGCACCAGCCCCAGGACCGCTCCCTGCTTTTTTTCAAACCAGCGAGCCACTACCGCCGTCGCCGTGACGGGTGATGCGCCGACCATGCCTATGGAGGCAATCAAGCCGTAGGTAATAATGAGCTGCCAAAAATCAGTGGCCAGGGAGGAAAGATAGAGCCCGCCCCCGGTAAGAAGAATGCTGGCCGTAAGCACGAAGCGCGCGCCCAGTTGGTCGGTTGCTCTCCCCACTACAGGCTGAAAAAATATAAAGGTAAGGTAGCATAAACCGGAGACCAGGGTGATCTGGGACCTGCCGGCCGAAAAATCAAGCTCCCAGGAGGCGACGAAAGCCCCAATGGCCGAACGGATGCCAAAGGTAATGCAGAGGCAGATAAAAGTTATGGCGATGACAATCCAACCGTAGAAGAGGGCACCATCTTTTTGGCGATCGTTCAACGAACAGGCTTCTCCTTCCCCGTGATGAGATCTTCTGGCGGGCCAGATTTTTAGTAAATGGCCCTTTTAACCGCGGGCTGCAACTTGGATACAATTACAGTTAAAAGGGCCAAACTTCATTGCAAGCTGAAAGATGTTGTTAGCCAGGCCTATTCGGGAATGGCCATGTCCTTGCCGCCTTGCGGGCTCTGCTTGGCTTCAGGATAGTAGCGCTCCATGAATTCGCGCATGATGATAACCTGCTTCGCCATGGCCCGGCCTTCAGCGGCGCCGGTAATCTCGCCGTGCGCGCTGATGGCGCTGTTGCCCGACTTCAGGTGGATGGGAGAGCCTACCCGCACTATCTCAGGCGCCTCGTAGAAGCGGATGAATCCGCCCGACGCCGGCGGGTTGTCGGTGTGTACATCCAGAGGCACGTTTACCGCCGCGCGCAGTGCCGCCACCATCGGCAGGGTCATGTCGCGCACGGGGTTGATGGAGTCGGCCCCGAGCTGCTCCAGCACCTTGAAGCTGGCAGGGTTGCCGTGGCCGCAGTGCGCCGAAACCTTGAAATGCATGTTCTTGGGCAGCTTGCCCGCCTTGCGCATTTCATTCAGCACCCAGAGCAGGCCTTCGTCGTAAACGAGGATGCCGCGCACGCCTAGCTCGGCCACGCGCAGGACATCTTCCACCGCCCTGACCACCTGCTCCATGCCCCGCAACCGGTAGCCGATGCGGACACCCTGCGCGGAAAGCCTGGTAGCGCTGGTGTCATAGGTGGCTCTCGGGCCCACGGAGATGTTCAGCTCCACACCCTTGTCCTTGCAGATGGCCACGTATTCCTTCAGTTCCCTGGTGGTATGCCGGAAAGCACCGTAGGTTTCATCGACGCGGTTGATATAAACTCCCTCTTTTTCCGCTGTCTCCAGAAGCGCCTTCAGAGCCTCGGCGGAGTTGACCGTGGGAACCTCGAGACGATAATGGCAGCCGTCGGGGAAAGTCTTGCCGGATGTGGGCAGGTCATAACCATCTCCCGAGGGAAGGCCCAGGCTGGCTAAAAATTCTCTTGTGCTTTTGAACAACAATTGGAACACCTTCCTTTTATTAATTTTGAGCGTTTTCTATAGCCTCATTTAGCAATTTATATGCCAACCCTTGAGGCCATCGAAAAGAACTTTTGCTTCTCTCTCCCGAATAGAATCATTTCATTTTGAAAGAGGAGTCTTTCATTTATAAAGGCCAGCTTGTAATGCTTACTCCTCCACCTCTTCCTCATCGACCTCTTCTATGGCCTCCTGGGGGCAAAGGCTGGCGCAAACACCGCAACGGGCGCACTTTTTAGGATCGATGTAGGCAACGTCTTCTTCCGTCATGGAGATGGCTTCTTCGGCGCAGGAGTCCATGCACGCTCCGCAGCCGATGCAGATATCCTTGTTTACCTTGTAGGCCATGGTTATACCTCCGTTTACTTGCGATGCGCCTTCAAGGGGGGCGCATAGGCCCAGACCAGCTTCAAGGGCACGTTTCCAGTGTTGATAATGGTATGTTCCACGCCCGGCGGAGAATAAATGGCCGAGCCGGCTTTCAGGGGATATTCCTCGCCGCCCATGATGAGCTTTCCTTCTCCCTGGATGATGAACATGGCTTCCTCTTCATTCTCATGGCAGTGAGGGGGAATCTGGCTGCCCACTTCGGTGATGTTCACCCCCATGGAGATGCGGGTGGCGCCGGTGCTATGCTCGGAAATCAAAATCTTGGATACCCGGGGCGGATCTCTCCTTTCCCCTGCTACTTCGCTTTCATGAACGACTACTTTGCGCATTTGACAATGCCTCCCCTTAGTAATAGATAGTTGGTTTTTAGCCTCCCTGTAAATAAGGAGCCAGCAATACACGGTCGCCGTCCTGGAGGATATGGGTAAGATCGCGCACCCTGCGATTAACCACCACCATGCCGATATCCTCCGGATCGATCTGCAAGATCTTCAGCAGCTCGCTCACCGGCAAAGGCCCCTCGCAAGACAGCTGCTTTATGCGGTCTCCCTCTCCGGCCAGCGAACCGTGCAATTCAACAAAGATGCTGATTATGGCTACCCCTCCATCAATCGAAGTCGTAAACGCGAGCCATCTCCTCCGGC
>ERZ773359.4578-NODE-4578-length-14203-cov-4.735440_pt1 | contig 14203 bp, 14 predicted proteins | sample MGYA00374955_ERZ773359 | MGnify/ENA primary metagenome ERZ773359 (study PRJEB29098, sample SAMN04486028) | biogas fermenter metagenome | study: EMG produced TPA metagenomics assembly of the Biogas fermentation microbial communities from Germany - Plant 4 DNA1... | reverse complement strand
AGCAGCTGAATCGTAATCAGCGGGTTGGGGGTTCAAGTCCTCTTGCCGGCTCCAGATGCAAACCAAGCCACAGGTTGTCATCCTGTGGCTTTTTCCGTGTCATGCGCAGGAGTGAAAACAAAATTGGTATGTACATTGTTACCAGTTTTCGTTAAAATAGTGAAAGGTATATTCCAGGGGTTGCTGCAATTAAATAGAAATAAAATGCGACAACTCTCTTGGAGGCAATAATTATCACGGGGAGGAAGGATAGTGGAGGCAAATGTCCAGACTTTAATTGCCATGGTGCTTTATATCGCCGTGGTAATCGTTATCGGAGCGGTTTACGCGAAACGTGCCAGCAAAAGCAGCAGCCATTTTCTGATCGGCGGCAGATCGCTGGGGCCGTGGGTTACCGCCATGGCCGCGGAAGCTTCCGATATGAGCGGCTGGCTGCTCATGGGCCTGCCGGGTGTCGCCTACTGGTACGGCCTGAGTGATGCGGCCTGGACGGCAATCGGCCTGGGGATAGGTACATACTTAAACTGGCTGTTTGTAGCCAAAAGACTGCGCGTTTATTCGCACATAGCCGGCGATGCCATAACCATTCCGGATTTTCTCAGCAACAGGTTCAAGGAAAAGAAAAAAGTTATTCTGATAATTGCGGCTCTCTTTATTCTTGTCTTTTTTAGTGTTTATGCCGCCAGTTGTTTTGTGACTGTGGGGAAATTATTCAGTACTTTGTTTGACGCAAAATATGTGTATATGATGCTCGCCGGTGCCGCATTTGTCGTCCTTTATACTTTTATCGGCGGCTTTTTGGCGGAAAGCGCCTCGGACTTCATGCAGGCTCTTGTAATGGTTTTTGCCTTGGCACTTGTATTCATCATTGGCATAATTCACGCCGGGGGCCTGGGGGCGGTGATAGCCAATGCAAAATCAATACCGGGTTTCTTGGAGTTCTTTGGCATCGCACAGCCCCAGGTTGTTGACGGTGTGCAGCAGGTTGGCGCTAGCGGCCAGGCCTTGTTCGGTGAGGCTGCCAAATATGGCTTCCTGACGATTATCTCCACCTTGTCCTGGGGACTGGGGTATTTTGGCATGCCGCAAGTTTTGCTCAAGTTTATGGCTATTAGAAAATCCAGTGAGATTACTCTGTCCAGAAGAATTGCCACAATTTGGGTCATCGTCTCCCTGGCCGCCGCCGTTGCCATTGGCATTATCGGCCGCGTGCTTTATCCGGCTGAACTTCTGACGCAAAGCGATGCGGAGAGGATTTTTATTATCATGTCGGCCGACTTTTTCCTGCCGTTTCTTGCCGGTATTGTCATGGCCGGTATTCTTGCCGCAACCATCAGTTCGTCTGATTCCTACCTGCTGATTGCGGCTTCGGCTCTTTCCAAAAACATTTACAAAGGCCTACTGAAAAAGGATGCGACGGACAGGCAGGTCCTGGTTGCTTCCAGGATTACGCTGCTCATAGTAGCCGTAGTGGCGGCCATTATTGCTTTGAATGAAAACAGCATCATTTTCATGGTGGTCTCCTTTGCCTGGGCCGGCTTTGGCGCCACCTTCGGACCGATTATCCTCTTTTCGCTGTTTTGGAAAAGAGTCACCAGGGCGGGTGCCATTGCCGGCATGATTGCAGGCGGCGGTATGGTGTTTGTCTGGAAGCTGCTTGTCAGGCCCCTGGGCGGTGCGTTTGACATTTATGAACTGCTGCCGGCATTTGTTCTGTCCTGTATCGTTATCGTTATCGTTTCTTATTTGTCACAGGAAGAATCGAAAGAAATTCAGGATGAGTTCGAACTGGCAAGAGTGACGGAAATATAAGCAAAAAGCCGGCGTCCCGTTTTTTCATCAGGCCGGCTGACATGTGGGGGGAGAGTTAAATGAGCAGGCGGGAAGCGGTTGCCATTGGCTTTATCGTTACCTTGCTGGCAAGCAATATTTTGGCGACAAAGCTTTTTGCTCTCGGACCTCTTGTTTTGCCGGCCGCGGTCATTGTCTATCCCTTTTGTTTTATGCACGGGGATATCCTGACGGAGGTCTGGGGTTTTAAGTATGCCAAAAAAATAATTTTGGCCGGTTTTGCCGCCAATGCCTTTTTAACGCTTGTCATCTACATCGGGCAACTTTTACCTGCCGCCCCTGCGTGGGAAAACCAGGAGGCATATGTTGCTATTTTTGCTCCCGTTCCCCGCATTGTCCTGGGCAGTTTTATTGCCTATCTGGGCGGCGAGCTGACAAACAGCATTTTTTTGGAGAAGATAAAAAATTTAACCGGTCCCAGACTGTTGTTTGTCAGGACCATAGGCTCCTCCATTGTCGGCCAGTTGATTGACACGGTTGTTTTCATCGGCATCGCCTTTGCAGGCACAGTGCCGGCAAATATCCTTTTGCGGATCATGCTGGGCCAGTATCTTGTGAAAGTAATACTGGAAGCGATTGGCGGCACCCCGCTTGCCTACCTGTTGATCGGCTGGGCGGGAAAGGACGGCCGCCGTGACTGTATTGGCAAAGGGGAAGTTAACGGGGAAAGCCTGCCCTAAAACTGAAAAGACTGCCGGTCATTGCGCCGGCAGTCTTTTTTGCTGTCTTTTGTCTGAAGGCTTTAGAGGGCCAATACAGGCCGGATACTACATTTCATCTCAAACGCTTGCCGCCGCCTGTTGCCGGCTTGCCGCCTGCGGCTGTGCCGGGCGGCCGTAAATGCCGGCAAGCGGTGGCAGGTATTTTTTAATAAATGGTATGAGGGTATAATGGGACAGCACCATGATGATTAAGGTAAAAATGCAGGCGACAAAGGGGCCGGTGATGTAAAGGTAGATGCGCAGCATGGAGAGGACGGCAAAGACCATTTTTTTCAAAATATGTTCCGTCCCGCAATAGATAAGTGAGTTTTGGCCCATCGTGCGCAGCATTTCACTGCCGGAAAGTATATGGGCCAGAAGATAGTTGAGATAAATCAAAAGCAGTGCCTGCACTATGGAGACAAAGATGTCCAGCAGGGTGCGCGACTCCTGGTCCAGTACTTTAAAGCCTGTCTCATTGAGATACATGTAACCTGCAACGCATAAAGCAACTATACACAGCACAATAATCACCGCCTTGCCTGCAGGGGAAGAGCCGGCATAGCTTTTATCCTTAATCAAGGGAAAGATTACCGCACCGGCGGCATAATAAAGGAGGTAGTAAAGGGCGGAATCTGTACTGAAAAACCAGTGTGCCACGAAACGCTCCACATCGGGAAGAGCCTGGGCGATGGCAAAGTGGAGCACAATAGCAACAAGGAGAATGAAATACGGGGCATGGCGGATGTTTTTCACCGCCCGGTAAATCAGGTCGTAAAGCACGGCTGTGACAAACAGGCAGGGCAAAAACCAGAGCGCCCAAGCATATGTGTTCCCGCGAATGCCAAAGATGCTTTGTTTGATCAACTCTTTGAGATAGGTGGCATTGCCGTTTTCGTCCAGCATGAACACAATTATATTCAGAAAGCAGAAACCGAAGTAAGGAACAAGAATGGTTAAAAATCTTTTCTTGAGGTTCTCCCAGAAAGAATTTTTAAAACCGGTAGCAGCGAAAAAACCGGACAGCAGGAAGAACATCGGCACCTGATAGGCATAAACAAAGGCGTACATTTTTCCCGCACTTTCCACCAGGTGGCCGACATAAACGGCAAACATTCCGAGGAAGCGCATGACGTCTACCCAGTGGTAGCGAACTTTATTTGTGGCACCTGTGCTTTGCATTGTTTTGCCTCCTAAAATGATGTATTTCTGTAACTTTCAGAATATTTACATATTCACCCATGATACTGCGGATTCCTCCCTGCGTCCGCAGGCAAATGTCAACTTGCCGGCATGGAGTGTCCCGGGCTATCATAAGGGCAGGAGGGGAATTCCGGCAAGGGGGTGGGTGTGTGCACAAAAAAAGCATAGTTATTGCCTGTGTGATTCTGGCGCTGGCGGCATTTATCTGTTGGCGGCAATACAAAAGTGAACGTGTTGCGACCGGTCAGTTAATGTTCTATAAAGAAGCTATTTTTCGTGACAATAGCGAGATTAAGCATGAAGAGTATCTGGGCAAGGGGTTTCATCTGGTGGAAACAGTCGCGGGGAAAACTTACCTGATCCGCTACCGGCAGGAAAGCAGTTATAAAGGGATTATCGAAGGTTATGAAATGAAAAACAGAATTGTGCAGTACAGGTGATGGGCGACACAGGTAAGCGGGTAGTCGCAGACCCGGCGACATGTTAATGGCGGAGGCTGCCGGCGGTGCCTTTACCAGGGCTGTTTCCGACCCTGCGGAATTAAAAGCGGTGTTGCCTGAGAGCCTGGCTGCCGTCAAGGGGCGGGCGCTGCGCGATGCTGCGCCGGTTTTCCGGCAGGAATAAGCTATGCAAAAAATAAGAACCTGCTTTTAGCCCTCGGGCTGAAAGCAGGTTCTTGCCTGGTATGCCTATATCGTTTCAAATATGTAATATTTTACCAGTACAGCCAGCATAGGGGGCAGGGCGGCAAGGAGTAAAAGCAGGATTGTCCGGATATTTTCTTTCTGCGCCTTTTGCCAGTCGTCAGGGGACTTGTCCTGCTTGTCCTGAACAGGCTGAGAGGAAAACTCGGCCGCATCCGGTCCGCTTTCCGAAGTCCTTTCCCAGGTGCCAAGCAGTAGCTGTATTGCTCTTTTCCTCCGTGCGGCGGGATTGTTCCCTGTTACTGTCATTATAAGAATGGTAATTATGAACAAAAGGATAAAAAAAGCCCATTCGTTAATTTTGTAAAAAAGGGATGGATTGCCGGTTGTTATGGAGGCAAAAGTGGCGACAAGGACAATAATGATACCGCAAAGCAGTGCATAGATTTTGTTCATTGTCTACCTCCGTTTCTTTTCATCCACAGTTGTTGCGGGCAAAGGTCAGGAAAGGAAGCGCAAGAACAGCACGGCCAGCAGGCTAGGAATTCCGGCCAGCAGCAGGTTTTTAGCATCCTGGTATCGATTTTCCCGTTCTTTTCCCGCCTCAGGCCCGCTTTGCGTCCAGGAACCGGTGCCGAAGACTCCGGTCAGCATGCCGGCAAAAAGCATAACCAAGACGACAACCCACCGGCAGATCTGTAAAAACAGGTTCCGGTCAGCCGTAAGCCGCCAGGCGGCAGCAGAAGCGGCAACTACAGCGATGCCGGCCAGTAAAGCATAATGACTTCTCATTCCGGCTGCTCCTCTCAAGCTGCAGAATATCTGTTGTATAATATTGACATTATATATTCTATTGCAGCCGGCAGATTCCTGTTCCCTGGCGGCGCCTTAGTTTTTTACAAAATAAGCCGGCGGATTATGTGAAAATAATAAAAAATGATGAACATTCTTTTATTTTTTTTAAAAAGTCTGGACATCTAAGCAAATCGGTGTTATTATAGAAACAGGCCAAAGCTAAATGTACATGTATACACAGGTATGGAGTCTTAAAGCTGCCCTTCCTGTGCTGCAACCTAAAACGGACTGCCGGCTATGCAGCGGATAAAAAAGTACAGGATGGGAAAAATATAGAAAACAGCCAAGACAAGGAGGTAAATGTAATTATGACTACTTACGCTTCCAACCTGCATGATGTGAGGGATGAATTGCTGCGTGAATATATCGAGGCTACAGGCAGTGAAAAAGCAGAAATTCTCACAAAGATTATGGAGATTGATGAAGAGCTGGAATATGCCGATTATTAATAGCTGCCTGAAGCATTGGTGAATACCCTGCCCGAAAGGATGTGGCAGGGTATTTTTCATATGCCGTGCTTTTTATTGCCATAAAAAAGCGGCAGGAATTTTCTCCTTTTGGTAAAATAGACAAGGGAAGACGATGCTTGTGCGGCATGGCAGCTTCCGTGCTGGTAAAAGATTGCACCGCCGATGCCCGGTCTGCACGGAAGAGGGAGTTACCGATGTCTGTACAGATATCCTTTGTTCCCGGAAAACATGGAGTTTTTCTGGAAAGGCTGAACCGTTTTGTCGCCCTGGTGCGGGTGGACGGAAAGGATGTGCGGGCACATATTGCCACTTCGGGGCGCCTTGGAGAACTGCTGGTGCCCGGGGCGGCTGTCCGGCTGGAGCCGAGTCGTTCCACCCTGCGGAAAACAGCTTTCAGCCTGCGGGTTGTTGAGTATAAAGGAGTCTGGGTTTCCATTGACGCTCAGGTGCCCAACAAGCTGATCCGGAAAGCATTGGCAGACCGCATCTTGCAGCCCTTCCAGGCTTTGGAGTTTGTGCGCAGCGAGCCTGCCTACAAAAACGGGCGCTTTGACTTTCTGCTGAGGGAGCAAACAGGCCGGCCGGTTTATCTGGAAGTAAAATCTGTGACCCTGGTGGAGCAGGAGTGCGGCTTGTTCCCCGATGCCCCGACAGAGCGGGGGCGTCGCCATCTGCGGCACTTGGCGGACTTGGCCAGGGCAGGCGAAAGATGTGCAGTCATTTTTGTGGTTCAGCGGCATGACGCCGAATGGTTCCGGCCCAATTACCGGACCGATCCCGCCTTTGCCGAAGCTTTGCGGCAGGCCGTTTCCTGCGGGGTGGAAGTTTATGCCTATCGCTGCCGTGTATTGCCGGCCGGCATCACGCTGCGGGAGAGGCTGCCGGTCCTGGTGTAGCAAAGCAGGGAGGCGAAAAGGATGTTCCTTTCACACTATCGCAACCGGCAGCAGGCCGGTGCCGTTCTGGCCGAGAAACTGCTGCCTTACCGGGAGGATAACATTTTGGTGCTGGCAGTTCCGCGCGGCGGCGTGCCGGTGGCCGTTCCCGTTGCCCGTGCCTTGGACGCTGAACTGGATCTGATTGTTCCGCGCAAGATAACGACGCCGCAGCACCCGGAACTGGCTGTGGGCGCCGTGTGCGAGGACGGGGAAGTCCTGCTCAATCAGGACCTGGTAAAGTATTTCAAGCTGTCCCGCGAGAAAATCAACCGTCTTGCCGCCGGGGAAGTGGCAGAAATCAAGCGCCGCCTGAAGCTCTACCGGGGCGGCAGGCCGCCGGCGGAGATCGGCGGGCGGACAGTCATTGTAATTGACGACGGTGTTGCGACCGGTTTTACCATTACAGTGGCACTGCGGTTTGTAAGGAAAAAGCAGCCGCGGAAACTTATTTTGGCAGTGCCGGTGGCACCGCCTGAGACGGTGGCCAAATTGAGCGGTGAAGCAGATGTTGTTGTCTGCCCGCTGCAGCCGGAATTTTTTGCCGCCGTGGGCCAGTTTTATGCCGAATTTCCCCAGTTGACTGACCGGGAAGTGATAAGTTTTCTGGCCGAAAGGCAATGAAAAAGAGAAACGGCTGCCTGTAATAAACTGTTGGCATAAAATGTTATACCAGGAAACGGAGGAAGGACATGAAACTGACATTTTGCGGCGGGGCCCGCACTGTTACGGGCTCGTCCTTTTTGCTGGAAGCTGCAGGGAAAAAGATTCTGCTTGACTGCGGGATGTTTCAGGGAGGAAAGCGCCTGCGGGAGCGCAATTATGGGCGCTATCCGTATAATCCGGCAGAAATTGATTATATTATTGTTTCTCACGCCCATATTGACCATTCCGGGCTGATACCGCGCCTGGTGAAGGACGGTTTCCGCGGCAGGATTCTTGCCACGCCGGCAACAGTGGACCTGGCCGGAATTATGCTGCCCGACAGCGGGTACATACAAATGATGGAAACAGAATGGGTCAACAGGAAAAAACGGCGGTCCGGCCGCCCGCTGGCAGAACCGCTGTATACCGTGGAAGATGCGCAAGCCGCCCTGCAGTATTTCCAGCCGGTTGATTATTATACTCCGTATGCTTTGTCGCCGCAGATTTCCCTGACTTTTTTTGATGCGGGACATATTCTCGGCTCAGCCATTACCGAACTGACAATTGCCGACGGCAGCGGGACGGAAAAGATTGTCTATACCGGCGACCTTGGCAAAGCCAACCGGCCCATTATCCGCGACCCCGACATATTGGAGGAGGCTGATTACCTGCTTTTGGAAGCAACTTACGGCAGCAGGGAACATGAGCGGGAAGAGCAGAAAGTGGAACTTCTGAAACAGGTAATTCTGGAAACTGTTAAGCGGCAGGGAAACATTATTGTCCCCAGCTTTGCCGTGGGCCGCACTCAGGAACTGCTGTATTACCTCAGCCGCCTGATGAAAAAACGCGAGATTCCCAATCTTCCCATCTATGTGGACAGTCCCCTAGCCATTTCGGCAACGGAGATTTTTTCCCGCCACCCGGAATGCTATGATGTGCAGATGCGCCTGCTTTTGCAAAACGGGCAGGATCCTTTTAACTTCCCGGAAACAATCTTTACCAAGACCGTGGAGGAATCGAAAAGCATCAATGAACTGCCCGGGGGTGCCATGATTATCTCCGCCAGCGGCATGGCAGAAGCGGGACGCATCAAGCACCATTTGAAGCACAATCTCTGGCGGCCGGAAGCAACAGTTCTCTTTGTCGGTTACCAGGCGAAAGGTACTCTGGGACGCAGGATCTTGGACGGGGCGCCGCGTGTCCGGATTTTTGGGGAGGACATCAAAGTAAACGCTCAAGTGGTGGCCATTGACGGCTTTTCCGCCCATGCGGACCGCGGCGAGCTGCTGCGCTGGCTGGGCAAATTCCGCAGAAGGCCGAAACAGGTTGTTTTAGTCCACGGTGAAGAGGAAGCGCTGATGCATTTTTCTTCCCTCATTCAACAGGAATTGGCCCTGCCGGTGTTCATCCCCCGGCTGTTGGAAACCATGGAGCTTGCGCCCAAAGGGCAGCCCGCTGCCGACGCCGGTGTCTCCGTACCGGAAAAAGCGCATGAGCTGCGCCAGCAGTGGCAGTCTTTTCAGGAGAAATACACGCGCCGCCTGGAGCAGGCACTGCTTATGGCGGAAACGGAGGAACAACTTGCGGAGCTGGAAAAAGAACTGGCAAACATGCAAAAATACACTATGTGAATGTATGGCGAAAACGGTTTAATATTTTAGACAGATTCCGGAAAAATAAAACAAAAAATAAAATTGAGCTGGATGGCGAAAAAATAAAATTTGACAAGCATGGGCAGTTGCATTATTATTTAAGTGGTGTATTACCATGTCAATTTCATACTCTTATCAAGAGCGGTGGAGGGACTGGCCCTATGAAACCCGGCAACCGGGCGCGCAAGCGCCAGCGGTGCCAATTCCAGCAGGGGTAACAGCCTGGCAGATAAGAGAGGTTGCTTATTTTAGAGACCTCTTGCATCGAAAAGAGGTTTCTTTCTTTTTCTGTCACGGGTGGGTCCCTCTCTGAAATGATGGAAGAAGGAGGAGAAAGATGGGAAAAAACTTTTTGTTTACGTCTGAATCTGTAACAGAAGGGCATCCGGATAAAGTCTGCGACCAGATTTCGGATGCAATTCTGGACGAAATACTGGCAAAAGACCCGGTCGCACGGGTGGCCGCTGAAACTTCGGTGACTACCGGACTGGTATTGGTAACGGGAGAAATTACCACCAACTGTTATGTGGATATCCCCAAGATAGTGCGTGAGACTGTCAAGGAAATCGGTTACACCAGGGCTAAATACGGCTTTGACGGGGATACCTGTGCCGTGATAACTTCCATAGATGAACAATCGCCCGACATTGCCCTGGGCGTGGACCGCTCTTACGAGGCCAAGGCGGGTGAGTTTACCGAGGCCGAGCTGGAAGCCATCGGTGCCGGCGACCAGGGTATGATGTTCGGCTTTGCTTGTGATGAAACGCCGGAACTGATGCCGCTGCCCATTGCCATGGCGCACAAGTTGGCGCGCAGACTGGCGGAAGTGCGCAAAAGCGGCGTGCTGCCCTACCTCCGGCCGGACGGGAAAACGCAGGTGACCGTAAAATACGAGGACGGAAAACCGACCGCCATCACCACGGTGGTGGTTTCCTGCCAGCATGCGGAAGATGTTTCGCTTGAGAAAATTAAAAAAGATGTCCTCGAAGCGGTGGTGCGTGAAACTATCCCTGCCGGGTATTTGACTGACACGACGCAGTTTTATGTAAATCCCACCGGGCGCTTTGTGGTGGGAGGACCCCAGGGAGATGCCGGTTTGACCGGGCGGAAAATAATTGTGGATACTTATGGCGGTTATGCCCGTCACGGCGGCGGCGCCTTTTCCGGCAAAGACCCGACAAAGGTGGACCGTTCCGCTTCCTATGCCGCACGCTATGTGGCAAAAAATATTGTGGCTGCCGGCCTGGCAGCAAAATGTGAAGTGCAGCTTGCCTATGCCATCGGGGTGGCGCGTCCCCTGTCCCTGATGGTGGAAACCTTCGGCACCGGGAAAGTACCGGAAGAGAAAATTGAGGCTTTAATCAGGAAGCATTTTGACCTGCGGCCTGCAGCTATCATCCGCGACCTTGATCTCCGGCGTCCCATTTACCGGCAAACGGCGGCTTACGGCCATTTCGGAAGGGATGACCTGGATCTGCCCTGGGAAAAGACGGACAAGGCCGAAATGCTGCGCGAAGAAGCAGGTTTGTAAAACCGGAGACAATTTGACCGGACTTTTCCCTCCGGCGGCGGCAGTTCTGTTAATGGAAACTGCCTGCCGCCGGAGTTTTTTTATGCCCGGTTCCCGAGTCCTCCCACGCTGCGGCGGACAGATTCCCCCGGTGTGTTTTATAGATTTTCGGGGCAAACGGCTTGTGAAAAAATTAACTTCACGGCGGAGGCGTCTTTATTATACTGCGGCAGCCTGCAAAGTGCGGTTTTGCCTCTTCCCTGCCAGCCGCTTATAATCAAGGGCAGCACAGGCAGGGAGGTGATAAACTTATGGCTGTTATCCTAGAGCCCAACTACAGCCGCTGCCAGGTCAGGCTGCAAACGGGCGTGGATAATGACGGCGACCCCATCCTGGTCAGCCGCACGTACGGCCGGATCCGGCCTGCTGCTTCTCACCAGGACGTGTATGAAGTTTTTACGGCGCTGATGGGGCTGCAGAATTACACTGTCTATGCCATCCGCCGCCTGGAGGACGGCGAGCTGATCAGCCAAGAGTAGTTAGGTTATTTATTTATTGTATGGAAGGAGGGTGGGAAAATGGAGAAAGTGCTGCAGCTTGTCTTTCGCAACGCGGAAGGCAGGCTGTATACACTGAGCGTGCCCGAACCGAAGGAGGAGCTGACGGAAGCGGAAGTAACGGCAGTCATGGATTTAATCCTGGCCAAGGATCTTTTTCTTACCACGGGCGGTGCCCTGACGTCAAAGGTGGCGGCGCGGATTGCGTCCCGTGATACTGTCAACCTGGCTCTCTATGAAGAGTAGCCGGCGGGAGGCTCGCCTCCCGTACATAGGTATTGGCCGGTTTGACGGCAGGAAATAATAGTCATATGTGGAATAGTTTCAGGCGGAGGGAACGCCATGCAGCGCCTGGAAGGAACAATAGAACGCATCACTTATTATAACGACGAAACATTGTTCATGGTGGCAAGAGTCAGGACGGATGATGAGCGGCTTGTTACCGTGATCGGCAATATGCCCCGCTTCAGTGTGGGAGAAAGACTGCTGCTGCAGGGAGAATGGGTGCAGCACAAGGATTTCGGCCTGCAGTTTAAAGCCGCCAGATATGAACTGGATGCGCCTCATAATGAAAAAGGCATCCGCAATTTTCTTGCTTCCGGGCTCATTCGCGGTGTCGGCCCTGCGACGGCGGAAAAGATTGTGGCGCATTTTGGCCTGGAGGCGCTGCAAATTATTACGAAGACACCCGAGCGGCTGTGCGAAGTGGAAGGCATTGGCGAGAAGAAGGCCAAAATGATCGCCGAGAGCCTGAAAGAAAGGCAGGAAGTGATGAAGGTCATGACTTTCCTGCAAAGCTACGGTGTCGGCATTGGTTATGCCGCCCGCATTTACCGCCGCTACGGGGAGGAAACAATCGCCAAAGTCAGCGAGAACCCATACCGCCTGGCGGAAGAGGTTTTTGGGGTGGGTTTTAAGACTGCCGATAAAATTGCCCTGGCGATGGGGCTGGCTGCCAATTCGCCGCACCGTATACGCGCCGCCATTGTCTTTTACCTGAATGAGGCCCAGGAACAAGGGCATGTTTACCTGCCCAAACCGGAACTGGTAAAAAGAATCTGCGGGGCGTTGTCCACTGCTGACGCACAGGTGACGGAAGAACAGGTGCTGCAGCAGCTGAACCACCTGACACAAGGCGGGCAGCTTATTCTGGAGGAGGCGGAAGGAGAAGAAGCCGTTTTTGCCGCACCGCTTTATTACGCCGAGTGTTATGTGGCAAGGCGGCTGCTGTCCCTGGCGCAAAGCCGCCTTGCCGTAGGACACGTGGATTTTGCCAGGCTGGAAGCAGGCGGCCTTTGCCTGGCGGAGGAACAGCGGCAAGCTGTCCGGCAGGCGGCGGAAGCCGGCTTGCTTGTGATTACGGGTGGCCCGGGCACAGGAAAGACCACTGCCATCCGGGCTCTGCTTTCCCTTTTTCAGCAAAACGGGCTGGAAGTATTGCTGGCCGCTCCCACTGGACGCGCCGCCAAACGCATGACTGAAGCCACCGGTATGGAAGCAAAAACTATTCACCGCCTGCTGGAATACGCGCCGGTCCAGGGTGAAGCTGCCGGTTTTGCCTTTCAGCGGACTGAGGAGCGGCCGCTGGAAGCCCATGCAGTAATTATTGACGAAATGTCCATGGTTGACCTGCCGCTTTTTTATCATTTGCTGCAAGCCATTCCTGCCGGCTGCAAACTGATCCTGGTGGGTGATATGGACCAGCTGCCTTCCGTGGGACCAGGCAATGTCCTGCGGGATATTATTGCCTCCGGCGCCGTCCCGGTAGTCCGGCTGCAGCATATCTTCCGCCAATCCGCCCACAGCATGATTGTCAGCAACGCACATGCGGTCAACGGCGGCCGGATGCCGCGGCTGCACGGCAGTGAAGACTTTTTCTTCCTGCAGGAAGACGAGCCGGAGAGAGTCCTGCAGCTGATTCTTGATTTGTGCCGCAGGCGGCTGCCGCAATTTAAAAATAAGGACCCCATTGACGATATTCAGGTGTTGACGCCGATGCGGCGCACCATTCTCGGTGTTGACAACCTGAATCAACACCTGCAGGAAGCATTGAATCCCGGGGCCCCGCAGAAAACGGAACTGCGGCACGGTGCCGTAACCTTCCGCCTGGGGGACAAAGTGATGCAGGTGCGCAACAATTATCAGAAAGAAGTGTTTAACGGCGATGTGGGCCGCATTACCTATATTAACAGTGACGACGGGGAGATGTTTGTCGCTTTCCCCGATGTGGGCGGCCTGCGGGAGGTTGTATACGACCAGACGGAGCTAGATGAACTGGTGCTGGCTTATGCCACTTCGGTACATAAAAGCCAGGGCAGTGAATATCCTGTGGTGGTTATGCCGGTAGTGACACAGCATTTTATCATGCTGCAGAGAAACCTGCTTTACACTGCCATCACAAGGGCCAAGGAAATGGTCGTGCTGATCGGGACCAAAAAAGCTCTTGCCATTGCCGTACATAACAATAAAGTGGAAACGCGCTACACAAGATTGGCGGCCAGGCTGGCAAACTGCTGCTGATCACGGGGGTATGCACAATGAAGCTCTTTGCCGCCCTGCTGGACTTGCTTTTCCCGCCGGCCTGCGCCGTCTGCCGCGGCCGGCTGCCGGAGAGGGAGCAATTCTTGTGCACCCGCTGCCGGGAGAAAGTATTGCCGGCAGAAAACTGCTGCCTGCGCTGCGGTTACCCGCTGTCAGGAAGGATGTCCTGTTCTCGCTGCCTGGGGTATGATTATGCTTTCAGCGGGGCTTGTGCCGTCTTCCTGTACCAGGGGGAGATAAGAAAGGCTGTCCGCCGTTTTAAATACGGCGGGCAAACAGGGCTTGCCCGCCCCTTTGGGGAATTAATGGCCGCACAGGTGAGAAGCTGCGCCTGGCCCGCCTGTGAGGCGGTGGTTCCTGTGCCGCTGCATCCGGAGCGCCTGCGGGAGCGCGGTTATGACCAGGCCCTGCTGCTGGCCCGTACTGTGGCAAAAGTTTTGCAGCTGCCGGTCAGCTCCTGCCTGCTGCGCTGCGAAAATACTGCCAGTCAGACTACTCTGGCCGCTAAGGCGCGCTGGAATAATGTGCGGGGTGTTTTCGGCCTGCAGCCGGGCGTGACTGTCCCCGGCCGGGTTCTTTTGATTGACGATCTGCTGACGACGGGCGCCACCGCCCATTATGCCTCGGAAACCCTGCTTG
>ERZ773359.4574-NODE-4574-length-14218-cov-17.304314_pt1 | contig 14218 bp, 6 predicted proteins | sample MGYA00374955_ERZ773359 | MGnify/ENA primary metagenome ERZ773359 (study PRJEB29098, sample SAMN04486028) | biogas fermenter metagenome | study: EMG produced TPA metagenomics assembly of the Biogas fermentation microbial communities from Germany - Plant 4 DNA1... | reverse complement strand
TTCCCAAGGAAGGGGAGGCAATCTTTGATGCATTCATAAGCTTTTCCAAGATGGATTCTGGGGGTAAGGATCTGGGAATCTGTAAGCAGTATGTAATGGAATACCCTGTCTTGTTCAATCTCATCGGAGACGGTTATGACATCATGGTTTTCCCCAAAGATTTTCAAGACGAGTATTGGGAGACGGAACCTGGTCAGGTGAATGTTTTCTTCATATAAAAATGTGAGGGCAGAGAGGTGCAATAAAATGAAAAGGAGCAAAATGAGGTGCGTGATTCTTCTGTTTATACTGATTGCACTCCTGGTTATGCAGACTGCGGACCCTGTTGCCGTATTTGCAGCAGAAAAGCCGGTGTATAAGACCTTCGAGCAGCTGACGGAGGATGAAAAGCAACGAGTCTTGGAGTCGCTCATGGAAAAGAGCATCGTGCCGGACCGGATTAAAGTGGGCGGGGGAACCTATTCACTCAACGAATCCCTCTGGTATTCGGAAGGAATCATCGCCTACGGGATTACGGCCAATGTCAATGCGGCCAATCAGACCACCGGTTCTCCCAACTATAAGAACGGGCAGTACCGCTATTGGGGATATGACGTGAACGGAGGACTTTACGGCAACGACAATTTTCCCAGAGATTCCGATTCGGGGACAGCAGCGTACAACAAGGATTGGCTGACAATAACTCAGATCCGGGCAAATCAGACAGCGGCAAATTACATTGGGAAATTCGCCATGCAGGCGGGATTTTCCCGCGCCGAGAAACTTAACACCGCATCTGTGTTTCTCGACGAAAACCCGGCGTGGCGCAGGGCGGGCATAGACGAAGATTATATTCTGGAACACTTCTATTTCAATTCGGTGCTTTCCGACAGCGGGTTGACCCGGGGTCAGTTCATCGGAGTGCATAGGAGCCGCTACGACAACAAGTTGTATTATCAGACCTTTTCCGTTAAAGGAGAGGTGGTGCTCTATGAAGTGCCGCCGGCAGCTCCGGAAGAACCGGCTCCTCCGGACCCGGAAGAACCTGAACCCCTCCCGCCCGAACCCGGGATGGACGTCAGTGTGGAGGCGGAGCTCTTCCTTCCTCCCGTCACCTATGTGGGACATCCTGCCCTTGCGGAAGACTATTCGGTTTTCTGGGTAGGCGGAGAACCCTGGTCAGCTGCAAGAGCCTACTCGGAGGGTAAGGCGGACAACCGATTTACTTCTGCAGGCGGATCGGTGAAGCGCATTTCAGATACTCGGGCTACGGTTACCTATTCGGCGCCGGGGGATTACGATGTAACCCTCAGGGTGACTGCGAAAGGTGGAAGCGCGGTTTACGATACAAAGTCCATTGAGGTTTTAGATACGCCTGATATTATTCACAATCTTACCGGTCCACTGAAGCAAAACCGCAAAAACACTCTTCACATTTCAGTTGCGAAAAATCCCGGCGTGGATTTAACCGCCCTTTGGGTAAAGCTGGAACACCCTGCTACCGGAGAATCGGTAACCCTGCATCATAAGATGGGAGCAGGCGTAAACAGCCCGGCAGAAGGCCCGACTATAAAGGCAAGAGCCATAGAAGCCCTGGCTTCTGATTTGTATTTTATCAACTGCCGCCTGGAGTTCCTGACGAAAAACACGGAAAACACAGACTACCGTCTCACCATATACGCAGAGGAGAAAAACAGCAAAAGCGATCTGGCGGTGCAAGATTTTTCCGTGGCCCAGGATGAACCTCCCGAGGCGAACATCTTCCTGGAATCCTGCTATATTCGCAATGAGGCTTCCAACAAGGCGGAGATAATCGCGGAGGACGGCACGGTTACCGACGGCGATCAGGTTGAGCGGACATGGTACTATAGGGAAACGGATGCTGCGGAATGGATTCCCGTTGTTGCAATGGAGGGCTACACGGACTATTCCTTCGGAAGCGGGAAAAAGATCAGCTTCTTAAAAGAAGGGGTCGGACCTTTTGAAATGAAGCTTGTGGCAAAGGACGTCTGGGTGGAGGAGACTCTCCCCGAGTACATAACGGAAAGCGACTATCTGAGCGCAGAAACCGCCTGTTCTTCCGAAGTAATCAATGTGGCGCCGGTGGTCAGCCTGAGCCCTATCACGCCTAAGACGGCCAACGTAACCATTCTTGCGGGAGGCGAGGCTGAGTACGACCGGATTAAAGCAAACCTGTCGCTTTTGGAGCAGGAATTGCTGAGACAGAGAGTGGACGCCCATATCACCCTGGAGAAAATGACTCCTGCGGCTTCCGAACCGGAGGGGAATGCCGCAAAGAGAACCATGACGGCCAGCACCCCTTTCGGGTACGAGGGTGAGTGGACATTTTACGATTACGGCAACTATATCGTAGATAATGAGAGGCTCTATAAAATCGATGCCAGCTGGCCCAGCACGGACAGTAAGGGGTATCCGGAACCACCCTACACAATTAGCTGCTGGGATGCGGCTTCCGGAAACAAGCTGTGGACCTATACTTTTACGGATGAGCTGTTGCCGGTGCCGAGAAAAAGCGGTCCCTACTTTGCTCAGGACGATACGGGCAGGTACCTCTATTTTGCAGCGAGCGGGAAAACGTTGGTCCTGACCAAGGATACGGGTTCCTTCCTGACGCTCTTAAACATGGAGATAGGAAAGAACTGCTTTGTGGAAGGGGATTTCATCTATACCATAAAGACCAACGGGATTTATAGGGTTTCCGCGTTGTCCGGCAGGACGGACAAAATATACAACGGCAACATCATGGATGGGGTGTGCAGGAGGCTTGAGGGAAAGATACACTTCGTGACGGGAAACGGCCAGGCCATGTTCCGCGGTCTATTTGATCCGGAAAATGAGGAGGTGGAGCTTGAGCCCATCGCCTTTGAGTCCCAGGAATTCGGCCTGCCTACGCACAGACTGCTGGGTGTGGACGTGGACGGGAATCTGATCGTAAACACGGTCACTCAGAAAAGGGCCAGCAACGGAGATTTGGATGATACATATATAACCAGGACTCGGGTCTATGACCGGGACAACCGGTTGCTCTTTGCTGCGCCGGGAATGAGCTTCAGTTCGTCCCCCAAATGTACGGCAACTCCCATTTACGATGAAGGAGGGCGATGCAATTACATCGTCTATACTTGGGAAAAAAGCAGTTCGAAAAGCTATACATATTACGCATATCTGTACGGGGTCCGTAACGGTTACGTCAAACAGGCGAGCATGAGCAACTCGAAAGAGCTCACAGTATCAAACCGCGTCCCCTTTGCCAGGGAACTCAACGGCCAGGTATACGTATGCAACGGAGCGTACTGGGTATATGTCTATAACATGGGATATGGAATTTATCCTCAGAGGCTGAAAGTCTTCGTCTTCGATCCCGAAAAGAATACGGTGAAAAGCGGAAACTATTACAACGAACTGGGGATTCCGTTAAGCACCATTGAAAACGGGTATTCCTCCGATGTTTTCGCGGCGGTTCAGGCGGGGTACAACACGCCGGGAGCAGGGGAGAGCCTGACCTATGTGTTGAAGTGGGACCAGTCCCTTTCTCAGATCCTTGATCGCTATGTCTCCAAGCATTTCAAAGGGGGAAAGGACATTAACGCCCTGATCCTCTACGATGCAACAAACGATCCGGAGATGTACGAAGAGTCGCTCCTCGTGGATTCCCTGCGTTCACGGGTAGAGGGAAAAAACGGCAAGTTGATCCTGGCGGACCTGGCTTTGGTGGAGGAAAGCAGGCTGGGCGAAGCCATACTTGAGGCAGGCGGTAAAGAAAAGAACCTGCTGGGTGTTTCGGTGGAAGGAGAGCAGGCCGGAAGCATTGCGAAAACTTACAATTTAGAGCCGAACCAAACCTACTATTATGAGTATGAAATCAAACGGGCGGACGGCGCTGCAGAGGATTCCTTGGAAATATCTCATCTGACAGGGGTTCAACCGGGGGTCCAATATGCCTCCGCCGAATACCGGACAGCAGAATCGTATTATGAGGATTTCGAGGATAAAGAAACGAACCCCTTCTTCACTCTTGCCTTGAACTGCATCAGCGAAGGGTACTACAAAGGGGCGAATCTCTATCAGAAGACCAGCAAAAACAGCTACGGTTACCACCCTTCCAATGCCAATTCAACCAAGATCACCTTCACCGTGCCGGAAGGCAAACTGGGATTTTTGTCCTTTGATTACCTGCTCCAGAAGAGATATGAATACGGAGACGGGGCTTCCAACTGGACCCAGAGCTATGTGAAGATAGACGGACAATTGTGGCGGGCTTGTGTGCCGAATTCCGGAACCGGGCATTACAGCCATCCGGAACTACTTCAGCCCGGAGTGCACGAACTGACCTTCTTTGCCAGCGAATACGGGAGCCAGATATGGGCAAAGATGTGGCTCGATAACATAAGGGTGGATATTTTGGAGCAGGCGGAAGGAAACGTGCCACGGGCTGTGCAGCCGGAAAGCGTTTCCGTGGAATCCCTCGCCGGAGGATATGTTTCTGTAAAGGGCAGCTTTAGGACCTTGCCGGAAGTGGCTTCCTACGGAGAGGTAGAAAACGCAACGGTAATCGACGGAAAGATAGGGACGGCGCCTTACACGGTCTGGACCAATACAGATCCGGACCGGAAGGCCTTCGATTTTCAAATTCCCAGCGGAAAAACGGCCATATATACCCTGGTCTCCACCCAGTCTAAACCCAGGTGGAGCAATGACAGGAACTATTCCGTAACATACAGGCTTCCGCTTTATTATAAAAACAAGGAAGACGGATGGATCTATCACAAATGGATATCCCTTGCGAAAAACAAGAACAGCCAGGATGCCATGCACAATGTGCCCACCAATCACAAGTTTAATCCGGGGGAACTGGAAGGCACGAAGACCTTTTCCCTGACCGCATCATCATATAGGCAGACTTCGGGGGATTTCACCAACATTACTTCCGTTATCGTGGACTCCGGGAACAAAAGCTGGGGCGAGAAAGATTATTTCCTCACCGGCCTGGGAGGCAATATAAAATTCTTCCTGCAAAAGGAGATGTACAACGGCACAGAGCTGACTTTCCGCCTGCCGGAGGGGAATAATTTCATTCGCAATCTGAAGCTGTATACCATCCGGGACGGGATCAAGGTTTACGTGGAAGACGAGGCTTTTTCGGACTCCGTCGCTTTAACAGCCTGGGCGGCGCACAACGCGAATACGGCCGTCATACAGGAATTGCCCGTGGAGAAGGAGGAGAAGGGGCTTGTGTATAAGCTCAATGAACTGGTGCAGTACGGGATCGACTATTACGACTATGAAGCGGATCCTTCGAAAAAGCAATACTGGCGCTACACCCACACACCTTTCAACCTGGGACCGCACCCGGATGCAGCGGTTATACTGGATGATACAGGCGAAGTTGTGTCCGTAACGGGGACTGTTTTAAACGAGCCGATCCAGCGTTTTTCCGTGGACGGCAAATATACGGTGGAGCATTGGCAGGAAGACAACACCAGTAGACCGGTAGTTCCGGAGGGTAATCCTGACTATGACAAACCCTCTAATGTGGAGACCCTGACCTTCTATGTAGAGGGAAGCGGCAGCGGACCCTGGATCGAGTCCATCGGTACACTGCCAAAGACAGTAAGGGAAGGCAACAGCTATCGCATACAAGTTTTCGTAAACGATGCGGAGAAGGATGAACTGAGACTTACCACGGAGCTGTATAAAGATCGTACATTGATCTTTGGCCAAAGTCATACGGGGATCCGGGTGGATGCTTCGGGGAACTATCCGCCGGTTGTGACGGATGTGGTGCCCGTTCCTTCCGAGATCGGAAAGTATGAAGTGGTCTGCACCGTAAGGGACCAGTCCGGCGTGGGAATTGGAAAGTACAGCTTCACTGTTGTTTCGGACGGTAAGATCACAGGTCGGGTCTACCATACCGACGAATGGGACAAAAACCGTAAAAAATATAATGTGTCTTTGTTTGGGGAAGAATTTAATAAGAAGGTCACATATGAGGAATACATTAGCATGAAGACCCCGAGAAAGCGCGGGACTAACGTATTTTGGTCCGGTGAGCGTTTCATGCTCTCGGCTGAGGTTGGAGGAATTCCTACGAAGGTTTCAGTTTCCATTCCCGGGACCGGATATCAAACCCTTTTGACGTCCACGGGCACAAAAAATGCGCAGGGAGAGACCATCTACCGGGGAGAGCTTTGGGACAGCACCATGCTTAACCGGTGGGGTAAGAACAAACCTGAGCAGCTGACTTTCCGCTTCACCGCGGAATACGAAGGAGGGGTGGAGAAAATATTTGAAGAAACTGTCATCGTAGACAGTACTATGGATTACTGGCTGCTGCATCGGCTGTGGTAGTGGATGGTGAGCGATTTGCAAAAATCTTTGGTTATAGCTGATTGGAAGTCCTGAATAGATCTAATATCGCAAGGAATGTATCGGAAATGTTGAGACATATTATTCTTGGATATTAGATCTATTTTCATTTAGTTAGCTTTTTAGTACTTTATTCTAACACTTTTGTTGACTAGAATGATTAGAAAGTGTTAGAATAGTACCAGAATAGTGTTGTGATAGTGAAAGAAGGAGCTGAGACAAGTGACCAAAGATAATTTGAAAGAGAATAATACACTTGAGCTCAAACAGATAATGACGGCAGATATTAAAAAAGAAATTATTGCATTTGCAAACAGTGAAGGCGGAACGTTATATATTGGCGTTGATGACAGCGGGAGTATTGTTGGAGTTGACAATGCAGATGAGGTTGTTCTTCAATTGACCAACATGTTGCGAGATGGAGTTCGACCGGACATTATGATGTTTGTAAATGTATCAGTAGAAATTCGAGATGGGAAGCAAGTAGTTGCAGCCGCTGTGCAGCGCGGCACAGCGCGACCGTATTATATTAAGGAAAAAGGACTGAGACCGGAAGGGGTATACGTTCGGCAAGGCACTGCATCGGTTCCTGCCTCGGAAAGCGCAATTCGTCAGATGATTAAAGATACGGACGGGGATAAATATGAAGAGATGCGTTCTTTCAACCAGAATTTAAACTTTGAAACCACGTCAGAAGAATTTAAAAAACACGATATGAATTTTGGCAAAGAACAGATGAGAACGCTTGGACTTGTCAATACGGATGGTCTTTTTACCAACTTGGGTTTACTTCTTTCCGATCAAAATCCTTATACAATAAAAGCGGCAGCGTTTGAAGGAACGTCAAAAACAACTGTGAAAGACAGGTTTGAATTTACTGGGTCACTGCTTAAACAGTTGAATGAAACGTATCAATTCATTGATCGCTATAATCGAACCAGAGCAGAGTTTTCCGGGCTGCATCGCATTGACATGCGTGATTATCCGGAAGCAGCTTTGCGGGAGGCATTGTTAAACGCAATCGTACATCGTGATTATGCGATGGGAGGAAGTACCTTTGTCAGTATTTTTGACGATCGCATTGAAATTGTTTCGATTGGGGGATTAATCAAAGGATTAACGGTTGATGATATCATGTTGGGAATATCCTTGCCGAGGAATGAACGATTGGCAAATATTTTTTATAGATTAAAGCTGATCGAGGCATATGGTTTCGGAATGCAGAAAATCTTTGGTTCTTATGAAGGAAAGACTATTAAACCGCAAATAAAAAGCACAAATAATGCGTTTAAGGTAGTTCTGCCTAATGTCAATGAAATTGCAGCAGGTAGACTTGGATTAAATGACAATGAAAATGCTATTATGGAGTTGTTGGATAAAGAATACAGCGTTACACGGGCAAAAGTACAGGAAACTCTTTCCTTGTCACAATCCATGTCGATTCGCTTGCTTAAGCAGCTGACGGATAAAGGCCATATCAAGCCGGTAGGGAACGGAAAGAACAGAAAGTATATAAAATTAAAGTAATGCGATTGAATTGAAAATAGAAAAGTCGGGTCGCCATATGGTAAACACATTATTAAAAAGGGAGAGGCAACAGAAATGACCAAAGTGGTTTTGCAGGATTGCCACGAGTACGATATCGATTTATTGATAGATAAGATCAACGCCGGCGTGGATCTATTGGGCGGATGGGAATCCATTGTGTCGCCGGGAATGACAGTGCTTCTTAAAGTGAATCTAATCGGGCCGAAGCCTGCTGATTCGGCAGCGGTTACGGATCCCATGTTTGTTCGGGCATTGACAAGAATTATAAAGAATCTGGGATGCACTGTCTGGATCGGCGACAGTTCCGGCGGCGCCATTGCCGGAATTGCGCCTACTGGCCGGGCTTTTTCCGTTTCGGGAATTGAAAAAGTGGCAAATGAAGAGGGAGCCATTATAAAAAACTTCGACAGGGAAGGCGCTGTGGAAGTGGCCATTGAAGGCGGCCATGAGGAGAAAATGTATTTAGCAAAACCCATGTTTGAGGCGGATGTGGTCATCAACCTTCCCAAACTGAAAACCCATATGGCTCACATTTACACCGGTGCGATTAAAAATCTTTTCGGATGTATTCCGGGATTGAAAAAAGCGGAATATCATCGCATAGCCCCCGACCCGAAAGACTTCGGCATGATCATAGCCGATATTCACAAAGCAACCAAAGTGGATCTCCACATCATGGACGGAATATATGCCATGGAGGGCGAGGGGCCTACTGCCGGCCAAAGGTATCATGCGGGGAAAATTCTGATGAGCAGGGATCCCTTGGCTCTGGATACGGTGGCTGTGGCCATGCTGGGGTTGGAGGCAAAAGATGTCCCTATTTTGGTGAGCGCCCGGGAGAGACAACTGGGATGTTCGGACCTGAAAGAAATTGAAATCTTAGGAGATTACGATTCACCCCCGAGGCTTGCAAATTTCAAACTCCCCATTTTACGCAGCGCAAGAAGGCGCAACCAGTGGATTATAGGCGCGGTTGTCCTTTTTTTGAAGACAAGACCGAAAATCAACAAGAAAATCTGCAAGCACTGCAATATGTGTGTTGAAAGCTGCCCTGTGCAGGCGATCGACAGGAACACCAAGAAAATAGATTACAGTATATGCATCGAATGTATGTGCTGTCATGAACTGTGTCAGTATAAGGCGGTGAAACTCAGAAGAGTCAACCCGTTGATGGAAGCCGTCGTGCGAGTCGGGTCGTGTTTCGGAATTCGCAGTTAATAAGTTGTCCCTCATGGCATAAAACATTACGTAAATAAAATAAGGCTTGTATTTCTGTAATTCAAATAGTATAATTTATTATAATCAAGATTATAATAATCTTGATTATAATAATCTTGATTATTAATTAGCAAGAAAGAGGGATTTTATCATGTTTATTGGACGTTCAGAGGAATTGCAATTTCTTGAAGAACGCTATGCCACCAAAAGCGGGCAACTTATAGTTCTCTATGGACGTCGCCGTGTAGGAAAAACCGAGACGCTTAGGAAGTTTTGTCAGAACAAGCCCCATGTATTTTATGTTTGTACGGAAAGTCCCGATGAACAACAACTGACTGCGTTCAGTGACCGAATGCTGAAAAAGGGCTTGCCAGCCTCCCAATTCATCACACGTTTTTCTGATTGGAAACAAGCATTTAGCAATGTAACGGAGTTGCCTGGTAAAGAGAAAAAACTATTGGTGATAGATGAATTTCCTTATATGGTTAAAGCTAATAATTCTATCCCATCCATCCTTCAAAATCTATGGGATGAGAAGCTAAAGAATGAAAATGTTATGATTATTCTTTGCGGTAGTGCCATGTCTTATATTGAAAAGGAAATCCTTGGAGAGAAAAATCCTCTATACGGACGGGCAACCGGTATACTCAAAATGAAGGAGATGGGGTTCTACGATGCAATTCAGTTTCTGCCAAACTACAGCCCGCAGGACAAAATAACCGCTTATGCGGTGTTGGGTGGCATTCCCCATTATTTGAAGCAGTTTGACGACAAACTTACATCGGGCGAAAATATCCAGCGCAATATACTCTCTCGAGGCAGTGTTCTGTACAGTGAGGTGGAATTCCTTATGCGTCAGGAGTTGCGAGAAACTGCCGTTTATAACGCCATTATAGAAGCTGTGGCCATGGGGAATACAAAGATGAACGACATTCATCAAAAAACGAAAATTGAAAAAAACAAATTAAGCGTTTATCTTAAAAATCTCATTGAACTTGGTATTCTTGTACGGGAGTTTCCGGTGACAGACAGCGTTAAAGTGCAATCAAATATATCTCGAGGATTATATAAAGTAACCGACAACTTCTTCCGTTTTTGGTATGCCTTTGTGTTTCCAAACCAGTCTGAATTGGAGGCTGGAGATGCTGAGGGTATTTGGCATTACGTGGTAAGGCCTGAGTTGGACCGCTATACTTCCTATCTGTTTGAGGAGGTCTGCCGGCAATATTTGCGCAAACAGAATCGAAAGAATGCTCTACCCTTTCGTTTTACACAAATCGGACGATGGTGGGACAAAACAGGTGAACTAGATATTATGGCTACAGATCTGCGAAGGACTAATTTTCTAATTGGAGAATGTAAATACAAAAACAGTGCGTTTGACATCTCCGATCTAAATAAAACGTTGGGCAAATTCACGCCAAAAGATAAAGACAGCCGAATATATTATTGGTTGTTCTCTAAAAGCGGATTTACAGACCAAGTTAAGCGTGTAGCGGAAGAATTGGGGATTAATCTTGTGACTGTAGAGCAGTTAATTGAATAAAAAGCGTTTAATCTTTTTTCTTCCATCGATTATATCGCATCTGTTCCCGGGGATGTTTAGCGGCTAAAATTTTCCGCTTCTCTTTATCGGACGTATGCAGATAGATTTGCGTCGTTGAAATAGTGCTATGCCCCAAGAACTCCTGGATGTATTTGATATCCACCCCGGATTCCAATAGCAGAGATGCAAAAGAATGGCGGAACACATGGGGAGTTATCCTTTTATTAATTCCCGCAATATTGGAATACTTCGTAATCAGGTTTCGCACCGCTTGCGCGCTCATGGGCTCGCGAAAGCGCGTAATAAAAATATACGAATGGTCAGTTTCGACGGCTTTTCGCATCAACAGGTAGTTGTCCAACACCGCGAGAACCTCAGCATTTTCCAAATAAAGTGTCCTTTCTCTATTCCCCTTTCCTTTAATATATAAGGAACGTTCCATTCTGTCATAATCCTCAAAGCGCAGCCCGCAAAGTTCGGATACCCGCAGCCCTGCCGCGAAAAGCAATTCTACAATGGCGGAGTCCCGGCACCAGAAGAAATTTCCGTTGAGGGTTTTCAAGACCGGTTTATCCATATTCCTCAAACGACTCAAATGCTTCACGGCGGATACGGCAAATTTATCGGAATAAACTGCCTGAAGAAAACGGTCCATTTCGGAAACAGTCAAGCTTTTCGGATTTTTATAGCCTTCCCGCAGCCGCAATCGGAATTTATGAAACGGGTTTTCGGCAATGGCCTCATACTCCTCAAGGTAACTAAAAAAGGAACGGATACAAGCCATCTTTCTTTTTATGGTCTTTACTTGATATTTGTCGGAAATTCCGCCCACATAATCTTCGAGAGTCTCTTTTGTAACCTGGCTGCATCCTGTTATAGGCAGGGTTCTGCTTTCCAAATACTCCATGAACATCCGGAGATCAATGGAATACCCTTTTATGCTGTGGTCCGCCAACCGGCGCTGTTGTTTGCAGTGTGTAAGAAACAGGTCTATGTACTTTTGCATTTCGCTCATAAAGGGAACTCCTACTATTAGTAATGGTACGCGTATCACATGCACATATAATACCACAATTACAAAATAATGTAAATATATAAAATTGTAATTTATTCGTGAAAAATCGCGCTATGCTTTGCTATTGCAGAGGATTTGCATGTTTTGTCAGAAAAAGCCGTTGACGTTTATGAAACCCAGGATATAGACGACAGCATTGAGCCTATTCTGCTAGTGGATGATAAAGACCCTGGCGGTTTTTTAGAAGCGATCAGAGAAAGTGGAATTGAGATATAAAGTTTCAGAGTGAGAATAGATTCATAATTTATTATTTATAAAAAGAGTGTTGAATATAAGGCCAACCAGCATGCGGGAATCGGATTGTTTGTCTTTGAACGATAATCATAATGTAACACCTCTGTAATGGACAAAAGAAGATCCCCTGATATAATAAACCCATAAGGTGATAGTGTCCGCAAAACTATCGAAAACCCTTCGAAAACCTTTATTACAGTAATATTACAATTAAAACAAGTTGTTGACTGTGAGAAGTAGCGGAGGGTATAATCGAGAGTGATAGATTATGCAGACGGGGCTTCCCCGTGTTGCGTGTCTATATAAAATGTCAAATTATCTTCAGAAGGGGAGGATAATTTGAACTAAATCATTAATACATACTCCCCTTCGAAGACAAAATCCTAAAGGAGGAATATTAAATGAGAAAAGTACTATCTTTCGTACTGGTACTGTCTCTGGTTCTGGGAAGCTTTGGAATGGCTTTCGCAGCTCCTCTGTCTGACGTTGCAGGCGAGAAATGCGAAGACGCCGTTAACGTGCTGACCAACCTTGGAGTAGTCAGCGGTTATCCCGATGGCGAATACAAGCCGGACAACATTGTAACCAGAGCCGAGATGGCAGTCATCGTAGTCAGAGCCCTGGGCCTTGCAGATTATGCAACTGGCACCTCCAGCTTCTCTGACATGGGTGGCCACTGGTCCAATCCCTATGTTGCTTATGCCACAAGCCTGGGAATCATCGCTGGTTATCCCGATGGCACATTCAGACCTGACAATACCGTATCCTATGACGAAGCAGCTACTATGCTGGTTGCAGCTCTGGGCTACACTCCGGAGAGCCTGACAGGCACATGGCCGGCAAACTATGTTGTAAAAGCTAAGAGCCTTGGCATCCTTGATGGAATCAAAGCCGGTCCTGCCGGAGCCAACAGAGGCGACATCGCTATTATGGCATTCCAGACTCTGGGCGCAAAAATCGGAAGCACAGACAAGGACGGCAAGTGGACTGCAAATGATCCGGCCGACACCATGCTGGAAAGACTTGGTGCAAAAGTATATGTATCTGATGAAGACAAAGAGGCTAACAAAAAAGAAACAGCTTTTGTACTGGACGAAGAGTGGGTTGACGATGCGCTTATCAATATCAGACATTTGTTAGGTGCTTATGTAACCGCATATGTAAATGACGAGGATGATATCATTGCAATTAAAGAAGTTAAATCCACCTTCTTGATTGGTACATTTGAGGATTCATTCGATGGTGATTTTGAGACGGATGACAAAGACTATGAAATAAGAAACGTCACATCCGAAAGTGCTATTTTATACCTCTATAATGGTGAAGTTGATGAAGATGATGCCGTAGACGTTTCTTCTGATCCTAAAGCAACATTTAAGATTGCTGCAAAGGTATCAGGTAACAAGATTGACGAAATTTATTCTGTCTCTCTGTGGAAAGTAAACGAAGCCGGTTTGTTTGAAGAAGACGATTTAGATGATGAGAGTCTTCTTGGTGAAGAGTTCAAATTGGACGACAATGATGAAATTGACTTGAACTCCTTTGAGCTTGTTGGCGTAGACAGCCTGGATGACATCGACGAGGACAATGTCGTATATGTTTATGTTGGACCCAATTCCGACAAGATTACCAGAGTTGCAGTTGGCACTGAGGTAGTTGAAGGCAAAGTAACTAAAGCTAATAGTGTTACTGATCCTACCACAGTAACTATTGCTGGGAAATCCTATGATGTGGCAAAAGACAGCGATACCTCCATTAGCGTTGGTGACACAGGAACAGCCTATCTGGATTTTGAAGGCAAGATCTTTGCTTGGGAGCAGCATGAAGACAGGTCTGCTGGCAACTATGCTCTCGTTATAGCTAGAGCTAAAGGAAATGATCTTGACAACGACAGAGTAAGACTCCTTCTCGCAGACGGCACAAAGAAGACCTTTGAGGTAGGTTCTAAGGCATATGCCGCTTCTACTACAATTGCAGCTTTCGGCAAAGGTGATTTGGTAACTTACTCTGTCGACAAAGACGGAAATATCGACAGGATCATAAAAGTAGAAGATAAAGATATCGACACTGCTAAAAAGCCACTTTCAAAGAGCGGCGCAATCTTGGATGGAAAACAGGTTGCCTCAAATGTAGTAGTCTTCGAAGTAGAAGTAGATAAAGAAGATAATAGTACCATTCCTGTAGGCGTTGTAGATCTTGACGATCTTGACAGAGATCATACTGGCTACAAA
>ERZ773359.4573-NODE-4573-length-14220-cov-5.231980_pt1 | contig 14220 bp, 5 predicted proteins | sample MGYA00374955_ERZ773359 | MGnify/ENA primary metagenome ERZ773359 (study PRJEB29098, sample SAMN04486028) | biogas fermenter metagenome | study: EMG produced TPA metagenomics assembly of the Biogas fermentation microbial communities from Germany - Plant 4 DNA1... | reverse complement strand
GAGGGGAATGTGCCAATATATATTAAAGGAATATGATATGGCTAAGGATAGTTTCTCGTCTTCTATCATGTATGAGTCTGACAATGCGGTAGCTTATAATAATGCGGCGGTAAGCGCCTTTTATGCTAGAGATTATAGAGGAGCTTTAGAGTATGCCAAGAAGGCTGTTGAGCTGCTGCCAGCGGTGGAGTATTTCTATAATTTAGGCAGAGTATATGAATCCTTAAGGGAATTTAACTCAGCGGCAGAGAGTTTTTTATCTGTTGTAAAAGGCGTAGAGAATGTTACTTTGGTGGATCCTGTGAGGATTTATAATAAGGTTACTAATCTGGTTCCAAATGTAAATAAGAGGGAGGAAATGGCCAAAGGAGTCATTGTTTCTCTTAAGCTCAGAAATTATGAAGATGTTTTGATAATAGAGGATAGGGATATGGATATATTGGATACCGTATTCAATGCTACGGTGTATGACGGCAGTGACGGCAAGAAGTTATCTGTCAGTTATAACAGAGAGGAGAATGATCCATATCATTTGATCAACAGCTTGTCTTGGAAAGTAGAAAGCGGCAATACCCTGCTTTATACCAGCAGAAGGAACAGTTTTACCATAGGAGTATTTCCCAATAACAGCTATAAAATAACATTGACTATAAAATACAAAGGAAGTAGCGAAAAACAGAGGACCACTTATATAGAGGTTATGGATAAAGGGTTCAGGGAGGTTAAAGGCGGCGAGACTGTAAGGCCAAATATGCAGAAGCCTAAGATTTATGATAATGCGGTTTATGAGCAGTTGTTTGAAAAAAATTTCAAGCTTACCCCCAGCGGTTATTATGACAGATTCAATGTTATGTGGTCTATGGACAATATGAAAAGCAGAATCATGACAGTAGATTACATGGATTCTGCCAGTTCGCTGCATCTCCTCAATGATTTAGATGTGGATGCAGGCATCAGGGCAAATCTCAGTACTTTGTTGGCGGACAAGAACTTGAGGGGAAAGAAAGTGAGCATAAGATTCTGGGCTAGGAAGATAACATCAAAGGAGAATATGACAGTTAATGTGAGAGTAGGAAATCGCAATTATCCTTTTAGCGGCTTTGATCTCCAGTATAGATGGAAACAGGTGAGTATGGATTTTGATATCCCGAAGGATGCTAAGAACTTTACCTTCCAATTGAAGATAAAACCAGGAGAAGAGATAAAACTGGACGGCTTCATCATAGTCGTAAAGTGAGCCACCGGGGACGGTTCTCAATGGCTCACTTTTGACCGATGAGCCAGGAGGAGCTGTCCCAAATGGTTTAGAGTTCCCAGTGGGTTAGTGGTTTAGAATCGTCTCCGATGTTTTAAGCAAAAGGGGGTTTTGTGGTTTTGGAGAAAAAGATAGAGGAGATTATCAGGGAGTTTTTTCAGGCCTATGAGAGGGGCGACTTGGTCGGCATGTATGCATGTTTGACCACTGATTTTCAAAGAAGGGTGCCCCTCAACTATTTTCGCATAAACGATAGATATAAACAGGAGATTGGATTATTAAAAAGCGTCGGCACCATATCTATATCATCAGATTATAAAACTGCCTGTGCTGATGTGGAAGTTACTGTAAATAACAAAGACACCATAATGGGTTTGGCCCTAGAAAAGGATTTTGGGGAGTGGAGGATACTGCCAGAATCAGTGTTTAATTAGAACAGCTTTAAGAGCTGTTTTTTTTTGCGCAATTTAAGTCTTCATGTCGAAGGTTTATTATTTTTTTAATACATTTTATGCATAAAAATGGACTAGTGAGCATTTATTATATTGAACAAGTTTCTAATAAATTGCAAGGGGGGTATTTTATGTTAAGAAAGCGTTTTTCATTGTTTCTGGCTGTAGTGATGATATTGTCTATGGTGTTTTCATCGGCTTTTGCTTCACCGGATCTTGGAAGCTACATGCCGGAAACTAGAAAGGAAGCCGTAAAAGGCAGCCACAGGGACTATGAAGTGGATTCTTTCGAAAAGCCTGATATGGCTAATCCTTTCGGGGCAGTACCCACCAAAGAAGAAGAGGTTGAGAAACCTGTAACGGTAAAACCTTTTTCTCAAGAATTATTTAAAACATATGAAGAAGATGCTTATGAAGAAATCATAAGAGATAGAGAAGGAGATTTGACACCTGAGGATATGGTAGGGGTAAGGGAAATAGAAGAAAACCCCTATGGAGCGGTTAAAAGCAAACAAAAAATAGAGGTGCAAGATGAAGAAAGCCTGGAAGGCGGCCAAGTGATGGGCTTAGCCATGTCAGGAGTGGGTTTGTTTAGTTCAGGTGACTTTGGAGATAGAGCATATGACCATGTAAAATATCTTTCAGAAACTATTGGTGCGAGAAGAGCAGGTACTGAGAATGAATATAAAGCTAGAGACTATATTAAGGGTGTATTTGAGGATATTGGCTATTCTGTAGAAGTACAAGGATTTGAAAGAATTACACAATCGGCAGTTCAAGAAGCAGAAATACAGCAGAAGTAGATGTGGTGGAGGTTGAAGAATTAGAAGAGGAAGAAGATTTGACTGAAGAGGCAATAGAAGAGGAGATATTAGAAGGAATAGATGGGGAAGAGGAAGCGGTTGTAGATGAAGAAGCTGAAGAAAACGGAGAAGTTCCGATGGATGAAGATGAATATGAAGAAGTATTAATGGAAGAAGTAGAAGTAACCCAGGAAGAAGTATCGGCAGATAAAGAAATAGAAGAATTCGAAGAAGTAGCAGCGGAAGCTGAGGAAGAAGCTGAAGAAGAATCAATGGATGCAGATGAAGCTCAGGAAGAAACAGCAGTCGATGAAGAAGAGGAAGCTGAAGAAGATGCAATGACAGATGAAGAAGAAATCGAGGAAGAGGAAGAAATCGAAGAAGAACCGGAATATGAAGAAGATGAAACAGTAGACGAAGAGCCTCAAGATACCTACAGATACTATAATGTAGTAGCCACGAAGCCCGGTTTATCCGACAGGGTTGTAATAGTAGGAGCACATTATGACTCTGTTACAGCCGGATTAGGAGCCGACGACAATGCTTCAGGCGTAGCCATAATGCTGGAAGCTGCTGAGATACTGGCTAACATAGATACACCTTATACCATAAAATTCATAGCCTTTGGGGCGGAAGAGATAGGTTTGAGAGGATCCAGACATTATGTACAAAATATGACCTCGGAAGATATAGCCAATACAATAGCAATGATCAATATTGACTCATGTATTGGTGGAGACTTTGCCTATGTATATGGCGGATTTAAAGATGATCCTGAAGGTGGCTGGGTAAGAGATAAAGCTCTTGAATTAGCTAAAAACCTAGGGTTGGATCTTAGAACCAATCCAGGTCTCAATCCAAGTTATCCTGAAGGAACCACCGGTGATTGGAGCGATCATGTACATTTCAGAAGAGCTGGCATACCCTATGCATATTTTGAAGCTACCAATTGGGAGATAGGCGATAAGGATGGTTATTTACAGACTGTAAAGCATGGTGCCATAATGCATACCAGCAAAGATTCTCTCAATTTCATAGAGAGAGAATTCCCGGGAAGGGTTCAGGATAGGCTCCATACTTTCGTAACTGTATTGACCAATCTATTGTTATACATAGATGAACCTTTGTACCAGGGAATGAGATTGAGCAGCAGTCTGGCGTCTATGACAGAAGAAAGGGTATTTGATGTAGCAGTGGATTTTGGTTATATGCCTGATTTAGATGCTATTGAGTGGACCTTTGGCGGAATACCCTTTGAAGAATGGAAAAAGATAAATTATAACAATGGCACATTGATAGATGATTCATTTATAAAATTTGAGACAGAACCCTATCTGGATGGCACAACAGTTAAGGCAAGGATTAAGTTTGAGCTGCCATTTGGCCGATATGTAGATGATGAGTGGGAAGCTACAGATACATTAGATAGGCGCCCTTATCCCAGGACCTATTATCCTAGATTATTAGGCACCTATGATCTGACAGCAACAGATGAGGATAGGGATGTTGCTATATCTGCACCTATTAAATTAAATGCTTATGATAGCTACCATACTTGGGATGAACTAAAACCTGCCATTGATAATATAATCAAAAATGCCAAATCAGGCAGATATATAGAGTATAAGTCATTGGGGCAAAGTGTAGAAGGAAGAGACTGTCACTTTGTAATTTTGGCAGAAAGCGAAGCTGCAGTTGACAAGTACTTGAATGAGTTATTGCCTATGGCATTGGAAAACCCTGCAGAATTGCAGAGGAAGATATATAACAAAGAATTATTGGATTACAAGATTCCCATTTGGTTTAACAATATTCACCCTGATGAGGCACCGGGTCCGGATGCCATACTGGGATTACTTGAATTGTTAGCTACCAAAAATCAGGTAGAATATGAAGATATAGATATTGATGGCAATAAGCATGAAAAACCAAATACAAAGACGACAGTGAAACTTAGCGTTCCCGAGTTACTGAATAATTTCATATTCCTGTTCAACTTTACCGTAAATCCTGACGGAAGATTCTATAATACCCGAACAAATGTCAATGGCTTTGACATCAACAGAGATTGTTCCTTCCAAACTCAACCTGAAGCTATAAATACCATAAAGGGGATTGTAGAGTGGAAGCCTTTAACTTTCTTGGATTTCCACGGTCATGTGAAAGAGTTCTTAATAGAGCCTACTACTCCACCTCACGATCCTAATTATGAATACGATTTGCTGGTACACAGCATGTATAGGCAGGCCCATGCTATGGGCAAAGCAGGCATTGGAAGCACAAGATATGAGAGCTTCATTATACCAAGAGATGATTATGAAAGCGGTTGGGATGATGGCTCACCTGTATATACTCCAATGTATGCTATGCATCATGGAGCATTAGGCCATACCATTGAAATACCGGATATCAATGAGCATTCTTGCAAAGCTCTTATAGCCTGCGGTTTGGCGGCTGCAAAATTTGCTTTGGATAATAAAGATGAGCTTTATAATAATCAATTGGAGATATTCAGAAGAGGAGTAGAAAACATCGATGCAAAAGAATTAGTGGATAAGGAGTTTGTAGACGGCAACGGCAATGTGGTAGGAAGACCTAGGGGGGATAATGATAATTTCTTCCCGGAATATTATGTAATACCCGTTGATCCATCAATGCAGAAAAACATATTGGAAGCTCATTTGATGGTAGATTATCTGTTGAGAAACGGCATACTTGTGGATAGGACTACAGAAAATGTAGTGGTAGGAGGCAAAACTTATCCAAAAGGTACCTATGTGGTGGATATGCATCAAGCCATAAGAGGATATGCCAATGCAGTTCTTTCGGATGGATTTGATATTTCATCCTTTGATGATATGTATGCAGAAACGGTTATGGTTTTCCATGATGTATGGGGATTTGACAGGGATGAAATAAGAGAAAAAGGAGTATTTGAAGGCAAGACGGAGAGAATCACTGAAGTTAATATGCCGAAGACTCAGACTCCAAATGCTTCAGATTATTACATCATAAAGAATAATAGCAATGATGCCATAAGAGGAATCAACGAGCTACTGAAAAAAGGCGAAAAGGTAAGCATGACCCTGTCTTCCGGAAATGGTTATGAAGCAGGAGATTTCGTGGTAAGTCATAAGGGCTTGTATATGATAAAAGACAAATACTATCTACAGGTACTGCCTTTTGATGGAGGAAGCTTGATTAAAGAGATTCCTAAGCCTGAGATAGCTTTGGCCGGCAGTGGCAATATAGAGTTTGTGCTGAAAGAGTTAGGCTTTGACTATACCACAAATTTGACAAAGGGCAATATAATACTGGCTACTGGTTCAACCAATGTAAAGAGCTATATAGAAGCAGGAATTCCTTATGTAGGCATAGGACCTAATCCTATAAGTTTTGTAGGCACGAACGGTATATTGGCTGTTGGGCGAAGATCCACATATTATGAAGGACTTTTCAAGTCAAAATTAGCAAAAGACAGCCTAATTAACTCAAATTATAAAGAAGAAGAGTATATATTGAATCCCTATGGCAGCGGAACATACTTTACTGCTGTGTCTGATGATGTGAAGGTACTGGCTAGAGTCACTGCTGATGAAGATTATTTCAAAGCAGGCTGGTGGCCAGGTAGTGAGGAAGTTAAAGGAGCAGCTTTGGCAGTTCAAGGCGAATACAACGATACACCTATAACATTGTTTGCTTTCAATCTGGCAAATAAAGGACAGCCGAAGCATTACTTCAGGATGCTAGCAAATGCCGTATACACATCTCTTATGGATATCAAAGAGGCTACAGGTGTGATGGAGCTTAGCAACAACAAGGCTTCCATGACTGAGAAAAGAGTTATTGAGGCAAGATTCAATCTTGGTGAAGCAGTGACTGCCGAGGATCTAGAGTGGACCTATGGAGGTAAACCTCTATCAGACTGGAAGAAATACAGATCCGGCGGTTATACAGGAGATCCTTTCATCAATCTAATAGAAGTGAAAGTTGAAAGCGATAACACCGTAAGAGCCAAGATAGAGTTTGATATGCCATATGGTACAAGCGATTTAAGCGGAACTGCCAGAAGATTGTATCCAAATCTTATAGGAACCTATGATCTGGTTGCAAGAAATAAGAATACAGGTTCAATGGCAAAGGGAGCTATAAAGCTCAATGCTTATGACAGCTACCATACTTGGGATGAGATAAAACCGGCCATCGATGAGATATTCCTGAAGGCTAAGGATCACAGATATCTTGAGTACATGGCTTTAGGAAAGTCTACGGAAGGCAGAGATATGCATCATGTGATTCTGGCCAAGAACAGAAAAGCTATAGATACCTATTTGAACGAAACTCTTCCTTTGATGAAGGAAAATCCGGCGAAGCTCCAGGAAATGATAGAGAATGGTACCATAGGAGATTACAAGGTGCCTATATTCTTCAACAACATACATCCTGACGAAGCTCCCGGCGTAGATGTCATAATCAAATTGCTGGAGAAATTCGCAACGGAAGATGTGCTCACTTATAAGGATTATGAATCCATAAAGGATCCTATGACTCCTAACAGAGATGGCAGAAATATAGAGGATCCGTCTACAGAAAGGATCATAACCATAGATGTGGATGAAGCTTTAGATAATGTCATATTCCTGTTTAACTTTACTGAAAATCCAGACGGCAGATACTATAACACGAGACAAAATGTAAATGGATTCGACGTAAACAGGGATAATGGGTACCAGACCCAGGTAGAGTCCAGATTGGTCACCGCCCAGATAGCAAAATGGTCACCGATTTCAATGATAGATTACCATGGCTTTGTAAAGGGCTTCCTAATTGAGCCATGCACTACACCCCATGAACCAAACTATGAGTATGACCTTCTCATAGAAAACATGCTGGAGCAGGCTCATCTGATGGGCAGAGCAGGTGTAGCTAATACAAATTATACAAGCTATGTAATACCTTATGAAGATTACAGAGGTGGATGGGATGACGGAACACCTGCATATACACCAACTTATGCTATGTTCCACGGTTCTTTGGCAAGCACCGTTGAAATGCCGGACCTTAATGAAGAATCACTAAACGCCACATATTATGTAGGTCTCGCATGTGTAAACTATGTCATGAGCAATAAAGATAGATTGTTCCATAATCAGCTTGAAATATTCAGAAGAGGCGTAGAAAACATCGATAACAGAAGAGTGGATGACTATATGTTGAATGCTGCAGGAGAAGCCGTTGGAAGACCAAGAGGCGACAACGAAAACTTCTTCCCGGATTATTATGTGATTCCTGTGGAGAAACCTCTACAGAGAAGTGCCCTTGAAGCATACAACATAGCCGAGTATCTGTTGAGAAACGATGTAAAAGTAGAAGTGCTTGAGGAAGATGTAACGGTAGGAGATGTAACTTATCCGGCAGGAAGCTTTATAGTACCAATGAACCAGGCTAAGAGAAGCTACGCCAACTGTGTACTGTATGACGGTTTCGATGTCTCAGATTTCAGAGATATGTATGCTGAAATAGTTATGAATTTCCACGATACAAGAGGATTTGACAGATATATTGTAAGTGAAAAAGGTATATTCGACGGAAAAACTAAGCCGGTTTATAAAGTGATCATACCTGAAAGACCTGAACTTCCAGATGCAGATTATTACGTCATAGAAAACAGCAATAACGATGTTGTAAGGTTGGTAAATAAGCTGTTGAAGGAAAACAGATCAGTAGGCATGATTCTGGAAGATGGAGAAAACTTCAAAAAAGGCGACTTTATCATCAAGAAAGAAGATTTGGCCGCAACAGAAGGATATGTAGTCGATATTGTACCAAGCGATGTAAAACCTGCAGTGAAAGAATTATCCTTGCCGAAGGTAGAGGCACTGGGAGGCTCCCAGACTCATTTAGGCTTTGTACTGAGAGAGCTGGGCTTTGAGTTAGTAACCGGTGATTCCAATGTGATTGTAGGAACCTCAGGTAACTCAAGCGTAAGAGCTGCCATCGAAGAAGGCAAGAGTTATGTAGGCATAGGAGCCAGTGCCCTAAACTTTGTCAGGTCCAACAATCTGATAACCGGCTTCAATTATAGAAGCACCGGATATGAAGGCTTGCTGAACTGTGAAGTAAGCGGCGACAGTCTCATCACCGCAGGATATAGAGAAGAAGAAACTTTATATAACCCGCAAGGTGCATATATCACCAATGCAGGAGATGCCACAGTGCTTACTAAGGTAGTAGATAGAGATGACTATTTCAAAGCCGGCTGGTGGACCAACAACTCAGAAGTAAGAGGCCAGGTACTGGCTGTGACAAAGAAAGTAGGAGAAGCTGATGTTACATTGTTTGCCAACAACATAGTGAACAAAGCTCATCCTCAGAAAGAATGGAGAATGTTAGCCAATGCCATATTCATGTCAGTGCCTTCAAAAACACCTGGAAGCTTTGATATAGTTCTTGAAGATGCTCCTGAAAGCTTTAAACTGGATGGAGATGCCAATGTGACAGTGGCTATAACCAACAATACTGATAGTGAGCAGAGAGCTTTATTGATAGTAGCACTATATGATGTAGATGCCAAAACAATGGTAAGCTATGCAGCAGGTTCAGAATCAGTAGCAGCAGGCGGACAGAAGAAGTTATCTGCTTCACTGAGCATACCAAAGACAGGCAACTATATTGTAAAAGCTTTTGTATGGGATAGCTGGGAGAACCAGCAGCCATTGTCAGATGCTTTGGTAGTGCCTGTTGAGTAATCGGAAGGGGTTGAAAATAATGAAAAACAACTTCAATAAACTGTTGTTTATCATACTCATAAGCCTCTTGCTACTTGCCAGCACTATGGTTGTATCTGCTGAATCTACAGATAATCTAGACATTATTGTAGAGAAAAATATAGTGATTATCCAGGGCACAACCGCTATAGGTTTTGATGATGTAACTTTACAGATAATAAGGCAGGATGATGGAAAGAGAGTATATATAGATCAGGTGAAAACGGATGAGTCAGGACAATTTACTGTTGAAACCGCCCTTGATGAAGGAAGATACAGCTTGATAGCTGTATCTTCCGGAAATAGGATTGAAAAGGATTTTACAGTAAGCTATAAAGTAGGAGATGCAAATATTTTAATAGATAAAAACAAAGTTACAATCAGCGGGAGAACGGAAAATGCCGGAGAGGATGTTACAATACAGGTTATAAGAGTCAAAGACGGGAAGAAAGTATATATAGATCAGTTAAAAGCAGATGAATCGGGAAATTTCTCTGTCTTAATTAATCTCGAAAAGGGAAAATATAAGCTGATAGTTGTATTCGCCAACGGGAGAGTAGAAAAAGAGTTTGGAGTAACCTTTGAAGATAGCGGAGGCAGCGGAGGATCAGGAGGAAAGGGCGGAGGCAGCGGTGGTGGTAGCAGTGGTTCCGTTGGAGGAGGCTCTCCAAGCAGCGGTAGTTCTTCAGGAGAAAAGCCCAATGATACTATTGTCAAACCTGAGGAAAACCAAGAACCACCAATGAAGACCTTCAGTGATATTGACAATTTCCCATGGGCTAAAGAAGCTATAGAAGAAGTGGCAACTAAAGGTATTTTGCAGGAAGCTACTGAGGATACTTTCGCTCCAGAAATCAATACCACCAGGGGTGAATTTGTAGGTGCATTGATCAGGGCTTTAGGCTTAACGGCCCAATCAGATGATAATTTCATAGATGTAAGTGCTGACTATCCTTATTATGAAGATATAAAAACAGCGAAAGTTTTAGGAATTGCCAAAGGAGTAGGAGATAACCGGCTTGAGCCCAATGCATTTATTACACGTCAGGATATGATGGTACTTATAGAAGGAGCATTAAGAATCTCGGGGAAACTAGGTGATAAAAAAGCTGATTTGACATATCTGGATCAGTTTGGAGACAAGGATCAAATATCCGATTATGCTCGGGAAGCAGTTGCTCTAATGGTAGAATTAGGTTTCATAAAAGGCGACGGTATTAACATCAATCCAAAGGGCAACACCACAAGAGCTGAAGCAGCTGTAGTACTTTATAGGATATATGTTTCAGAATAAGTCAAAAAAATAACCGATGGGGTTTGTCCCATCGGTTATTTTAAATGTTGTTACCTGCTTATTTAACTGGCGCTAAGTCAGTTCCTACGAAGTAGAATTCATCGTTAACTTGGTCTTCGCCAACGTTTCCAACTTTATCAGTTGCTTGTGACTTAACGATTAGAGTGTAGTCATATCTGGATTCCAAAGGTAAGCTCAAAGTAAGGATTACCTTGTTATCTTCAACTTCGTATTTGCTGATAGAAATTGTCTTATAAGCTGCACTCTCATCAGTGTTTTTGATTTCAAATGTTCCATGTGTTCCTATTGCTTCATTGTATTCTACTTCAACAGTGATTCTGTCTTTTGCAACTACATTGACGATATATGGTTTTTCTTCGTCTTTGTATTCACTGTAAAGGATTGTTTCATCGTTTTCAGTGTCTACGTTCTCTGCTTTCACACCATGAGCGTCAGCTAGAACTAATGATAAGTTAGTTGTATAGTTTACACCAGGAACTATTTGTCTTCCATCTCTCAATGTGAAAGTTACTAGTGTTGCGTCATCTTCATCAACTTCTACTGTAAAGTCATTTGTAGTAGATTTTATAACTTCTACTTCTTTAGACATTATCAATTCAAAGGACTTACCGTCTTTTTGATATATGCTGATAACTTCTGGAGCTTCAGGCTCTGAATCGTTACCGAAAACAGTGTAATCTCTAGTCAAGCTAGATAGATCCATTGGGTTTGGAGTAACTGCTTTGTCTTTTATTCCTACATTTCCTTCTGAATCTTTGAAGGACTCTTCTTTATTCAATGTGTATTCATCAGCAGTTAATTCTACACCAGGATAGTTTGAGAATTCTACAACTCTTCCATCCTGTGAAGTAGTTCTAGCTATAAGCTCTATATCTTCGTTAAGAACTAATTTAGTACCTGGTTCAAATGTTACTGCTTCATCAAATTCTGCTGCTACTACATATTTGTTTATTGTGTAAAGTGACAATAACTCTGGTGCTGTAGTATCTGTGTCGCCTGCAGAAGCTACAAAGTTGAAGGAAAGATCAAGTACATTGCCTGCAAGGTCTTCTACACCTTTGATTGTTATCTTGTAAGTCTTGCCTGCTGTCATCTTTATAGTTTCAAGTGTAACAACTTTATTCTTGTAGGAAGCTTCTACTGGTGTTCCGATGCTTCCATCTATTGTGTAGTTTGCTATGTCTTCAGCAGATTCTTTCTTAAGTGGTTTAGTAAATCTTATTTCTATAGTGTTTCCATCTTTAGACTGAAGATTAGTTGCTATTGCAGTTGAAGCTGCTAAGCTATCTTTGTTTACACTTACTGTTGCAGAATTATTCTTTTCTAAAACATTTCCGAATTCATCAGCAATGTTTTCAGCTTTTACAGTGTAAGAGCTATTGATTGTCAAGTCTTCAACTGTAAGAAGTACAGTGTATTTGCCGTCTTCGAAGGAAACCTTTTCAACATTTTCAACAACTATGTCAGCTTTGCTTGAATCGTTTTTAGTTACAGTGTAGTTGTTTGCATCCAATACAGTAGCTTCATCAAATTTGCTTGAATCTGTGAATGCCACTTGGATGTGGTTTCTTGAAAGAACTTCTAAGTCAGATCTGCTCAACATTGGAGCAGCTGTATCTTCTCTTAAGCCGTAGAAGTATTTTGTTACTGGCTTGCTCATAGTATTACCAGCTTTTGTCTGGTCAGTTATATTTGCTACAGTTAATTCATATCTAGCACTTGCTTTTTGCGCTTCTGTTGTAAGTTCAACTTGTTTCTCTTTGTTGTCACCAGAGTCAACCAACTTAGCTTCTAGTACCTGAAGTTCAGTTGAACCTGTCTTTATTGTGTAGTTTTCAATGTTTTCAGCAGATTCTTTTGTAACTTTTTCATTGTAAGTTACAACTACTCTCTGATTTGTTTCTGCCTTAACATCAGCTACTGTAGGAGCTGTTGTATCAGGTCTTGTATAGAAGGATTTTGTTTGAGATCTTAGATTTACTCCATCAATAGATTTAACATTTGTAACTTTAACTGTGTATTGTTTTCTTGCTGCTAAACCATTTGTTGTAAGAGTTACAACTTTTTCGTCTAATTCAGCTTTAACAATTTCAACATCAGCTATTTCGTAGTTAGCTACATCTACTGCTGTTTCGTAATCTAAAACCTTATCAAAAGTGATAACTACTTCTTCTACATCTGTGCTTTCAACTTTTTCAATTGAAGGTGCTCCAGATACTTTAGCAATACCTGTAAATTTAACTTTAACATCATCAACTGTTAATGTATATAGTTTACCGGAAGTCATAGCTGCTGTTTCAAGTCTTACTACATCTTCGCCAACTATTGTTGCAGATTTAACTTCCAATCCGTCGATTTCATAATTAGCTATATCTTCAGCTGCTTTATTGATTTCACCATCAAATGTAACTTCTACAACTGTGTTACCGATAGCTTTTGCGGATTCTAAAGCTGCATTCAATATTGCAACAAGACCATGTTTTGCTGCAACTTCTCTGTCAACTCTGTCGCTTTCAATAAGAGCTTCGATAAGCAATTTTCCATTCTTCATTTCAGATTTGAAAGCAGACACTGTCAATTCTGCAAGATTTTTAATTGTGAAAGGTTCTGCATTTGTTGCATTTAGTCCAACTTTTTCAGCAAATTCGATTGTTTCATCCCAAGTAAAGTCTCCAGCTACTTCAGCTGTAGTCTGCTTGTAACCTAATGTTTCAAGCAATACTTTGATGTAAGACTGTTCATCGATTTTTTCAAAAGGCATGAATTTGCCTGTTGTTGGGTCTCCTGCAAATCCTATTGCTGGGTTTGCTTTAAGGTAAGCAAGAACATTCTTACCATCTTCCCAAAGAAGTTCTTCTGCATCAGCGAAGTTTTCTTCTCCTTCAAATGCAAGAGCTTCTTCATAGAGCCCTTTTAATTTTAAAATTGATATAGCGGCTGTAAACCTATCCATTTCTTTTTTTGTGTATTCTACAGTCACGCCATTGCCGTCACCTTCAAGCATGCCAACTTCGGCAAGTGCTTGGACTTCGGCACTTACTGCCTCATCTGCAAATGCTACAGTTACTGTAGAGAAAGTCATAGCAATTGCAAGAACAAAGGCGATGATTTTTTTACTCATGTTATTTCCTCCTCGAAATTTTATTTTGTCTTTTAGACAGTTAACATAATTCAATATAAAAAGTAAAATTCCTTCCCATGTAATTGAACTGTAATAGAATGTAACAGGCTTGTAATGGATTATTAGTGAAAGACAGGCAACATTATGTAAATAATATTATGTAAACTAATGTTTGAGATTAAGATATACCAAGGGCTGAAATAGATTTTTGTTGTAATATATAATTTTTTTAAAAAAAGATGTAGAAAAGAAGGAAAAGAATAAACGGTAAGTTTATTATTGATTTATGAATAGTGTTTTGCTATATTATGGCTTAGAGGTGAATTTTATGGAAGAGAAATTATTAAAGCTTTTTCAAGATTTCTACAATGAGTTTAAAGATTTTAAGGATGATATGACAAGCTTTAAGGATGATATGTTAGGCTTTAAGGACGAAATGGTAGCTTTTAAGAATGATATGTTAGGCTTTAAGGACGAAATGGTAGCTTTTAAGAATGATATGTTAGG
>ERZ773359.4567-NODE-4567-length-14227-cov-4.342930_pt1 | contig 14227 bp, 10 predicted proteins | sample MGYA00374955_ERZ773359 | MGnify/ENA primary metagenome ERZ773359 (study PRJEB29098, sample SAMN04486028) | biogas fermenter metagenome | study: EMG produced TPA metagenomics assembly of the Biogas fermentation microbial communities from Germany - Plant 4 DNA1... | reverse complement strand
TTCCTCGCCGTATTTTTCCCTGATTTCCCTGCCGTATTTGGCTTCGTTTTCAGCCAAAAGCTTATCTTTAAAAGCGGCAAATTTTTCCTCGTCGCTCATCTCCAAACCCCCTTCCTGCGCCCGGATAGTTTTCTCCACCGTGGCAATGATTTTTTCCAGGTGCCGCTTTTTGGCCAGGAGGTCGTGCAGGTGCTTTCTCAGTGCCTGCAGCACGTCAAAAGCAGGGTCATTGACAATGCGGGCAATACGGTCCAGGTTTAATCCCAGTTCCCGGTAAAACAGGATCTGCTGCAGTTTGTCCACTTCTTCCCGCCCGTACAGCCGGTGACCGGCCGCATTTACCCTGGCCGGCCGCAAAAGGCCTATTTCATCATAATAGCGCAGCGTGCGCGGGCTGATACCGGCCAGCCGGGCCAGAGCCTTTACCGTATACTCCATGACAACACCTCCCGGCATGTTCAGTCTACACCTTTACGTTACGTTAATGTCAAGGACAAAATAAGAGAAAAAAATGCGGCAAAAAGGGCGAAAGCCCAAAGACTTTCGCCCTCCCTTACATAAGCCTAAACCATGATCTGGCAGATTTGCTCCGACAATGCCAGCGGATCCTCCACCGGCAGGCCTTCAATCAGTAAAGCCTGGTTGTATAGAAGGTTCGTATACAGCTTAAACTTCTCCGTGTCGCCAGCAAAAGCCTTTTTCAAAGCGGTAAAGACGGGGTGATTCGTATTTATCTCCAGGACTCGTTCCGCTTTGATGCCGGGCTGGTTAGGCATGGCATTCAGGACCTTTTCCATTTCAATGGTCAAATCCCCTTCACTGGCCAGGCAGACAGGATGGTTCTTGAGGCGCCTGCTGGCCCGCACCAGGCTTACTTTCCCCTTCAGGATTTCCGTCATCTGCTTGAACAAATCGGCATGTGGCTTTTCTTCTTCCTCTTTGTCCCCGCTCTCCGGCAGCCCCAGGTCGCCGCTGGCTACCGACTTGAATTCCTTCTCCTTATATGTACCCAGCATGCGAATGGCAAATTCATCAATATCCTCGGTGAAATAAAGGATCTCATAGCCTTTGTCCGCCACCAGTTCGGTCTGGGGCATTTTTTCAATCCTTTCCACCGAAGAGCCGGCGGCATAATAAATGTATTTCTGCTCCTCCGGCATGCGTGTCACGTATTCATCCAGGGTCACAAGCTTTTTCTCGGTGGAAGAATAAAAGAGCAGCAAGTCCTGCAAAAATTCCCTGTCCTGGCCGAAGCCGGCATAAATGCCGTATTTCAGCTGGCGGCCAAAGGCGCGGAAGAATTTCTCGTATTTTTCCCTCTCCGCCCGCAGCATGTTTTCCAGTTCACTCTTGATCTTATTTTTTATGTTTTTGGCAATGACTCTCAGCTGCCTGTCATGCTGCAGCATTTCCCGGGAGATATTCAGGGAAAGGTCTTCCGAGTCCACCATGCCCTTGACAAAACTGAAACAGTCCGGCAGCAGGTCGGGACACTTGTTCATCACCAGGACGCCGTTAACATACAGTTCCAGCCCTTTTTCGTATTCCCGGGTGTAATAATCAAAGGGAATCCGCTCCGGTATATAAAGAATGGCCTTGTAACTGACGGAGCCTTCGGCACTGATATGGATATAGGCCAGCGGCTTGTCAAAACCGTAGCGTTTTTCCGCATAAAAGTTCTCATAATCGGCCGGTTTCAGCTCGTTTTTGTTCTTCCGCCAGATGGGCACCATGCTGTTGATGACTTCGTCTTCTTCGTACGTCTCGTATTCGTTGTCAGTGCCCGCTTTTTTTCTGGTTTTGGTAACTTTCATGACAATAGGGTAGCGGATAAAATCGGAATACTTTTTGATCAGTTCCCGCAGGCGGTATTCGCTCAGGAATTCATCATAACGCTCGTCTTCAGTGTTTTCCTTCAGCTTGAGGATTACCTCCGTGCCCACTTTCTCTTTCTCGCACGGTTCAATGGTATAGCCTTCAGCTCCCCTGGCCTCCCATTTGTATGCCTGCTCGCTGCCGAGGGCGCGGCTCTTGACCGTCACTACATCGGCCACCATAAAAGCGGAATAAAAACCTACGCCAAACTGGCCGATAAGCTCGTAGCCGTCCTTGCTTTCATGCTCCTGTTTAAAGGCCAGGGAGCCGCTTTGGGCAATAACACCCAGGTTTGTTTCCAGTTCTTCCCTGGTCATGCCGATCCCGGTATCCAGAACGGTCAGCGTCCGCTGCTCGCGGTCCGGAATGATGCGGATGTAATAATCGTCCTTGTTAAAACTGACCGTCTCGTCAGTCAGCGCTTTATAATAGATTTTGTCAATGGCATCGCTGGCATTGGAGATTAATTCCCGCAAAAAAATTTCCTTATGTGTATATATGGAATTGATCATCAGGTCAAGGAGACGCCGTGCTTCCGCCTGAAACGGTTTCACTGTCATCGACATTTCCTCCTTCCTGTTTGGGGTAAGACGTAAATTAGCACTCTTAGTTAGAGAGTGCCAATTTTTATATACCAGAAGCAAACGCTCCTGTCAACTTTTCCGCCTGAATCTAACCGCCGGCTATTCTTGCTGTATCGCCTGCCGCCCAACTTAGATGCTATTAATGACTTCTGCCAGCGGACAATATGGCAGGCCGTGGGCTTCCGCCACCGCAGCATTGGTCAGTTTGCCGCCCACCATATTGACCCCTTTGGCCAGAGCCTCATCATCGAGGATTGCCTGTTTCCAGCCTTTCTTGGCCAGTTCAAGAAGGTAGGGCAAGGTGGCGTTTGTGAGGGCAAGAGTCGAGGTGCGGGGGACAGCCCCCGGAATGTTGGGAACGGCATAGTGAATAACGCCATGCTTCACAAAGACAGGGTCGGCGTGGGTGGTGGGATATTTGATCGTTTCCACACAGCCGCCCTGGTCAATGGCCACATCAACGATCACGCTGCCCGGCTGCATTTTTTTCACCATCTCTTCCGTAATGACTTTCGGTGCCTTTGCTCCGGGGACAAGGACTGCACCGACAACCAGATCCGCATGCCTGGTGGCTTTGGACAGGTTATAGCGGTTGGAATAGAGGGTTTCAATTCTGCCCATAAAAATGTCTTCCAGGTAACGCAGCCTGTCCACATTAACGTCAACCACTGTCACACGGGCTCCAAGCCCCATGGCCCTTCTGATGGCTCCCATCCCTACCGTGCCGCCGCCGACCACTACCACCGAGCCCGGGGTGACGCCCGGCACGCCTTCCAGCAGGATCCCTTTGCCGCCCCGGGTTTTTTCCAGGAAGATTGCTCCTTCCTGGATCGCCATGCGCCCGGCTACTTCACTCATGGGAATCAAAAGCGGCAGGCTGCCGTCGGAGCGCTGGACAGTTTCGTAAGCAATGGCGGTTACACCGGAAGTCAAAAGTGTCTTTGTCAGTTCCAGGTCAGCCGCCAAGTGCAGGTAGGCAAAAAAGACAAGATCAGGCCTTAAATATTGATATTCCGATTCATGCGGTTCCTTGACCTTTACCATGAGTTCGCAGTTGTTCCACACGTCGGCAGCCTCTGACAGGATTTCCGCTCCGGCAGCTTTGTAGCTTTCATCTGAAAAGCCCGCACCGCATCCCGCACCTTTTTGCACCAGGACACGGTGCCCGCAGGCCGTAAGGGCGTCTACGCCGGCAGGGGTCATTGCTACGCGGTTTTCTTGTTCCTTCAGTTCCTTGACTACTCCGATAATCATTTTCTCGTCTCCTTAAAACGGTAGAATCAACACTGCCAAAAGTATACCAAAAAAAAAGAAATCAGACTAGATAAAAGTTTCCGTCCGCGGTAAAGGCGGCCGTCCGCCGAGAGGGAAACCCGCACCGTAAACGGATAATAGGGTTCTCGAAATGTGCGTTTCGCAGGCCCGTTTTTTTTTCCTTTTCAGACACTGGAATTTTGTATAGCAGAGTAGGAGACCGGAGGGCTGGTACGAACAGTTCGGCGGTGCCCCCCGCTGGTTGATGCAATCCTCGGCCGTATCGTCCGTGACAGCTACCGGATCAATTGAGCGTGCCGACCGGGCCAGAAACATTCACATGCAGGAAGCCTCTGGTATAAGCATTCGGGTTTTTGCCGTGTCCAAGGCCAAATTAGCTCTTGACATCATAGTTTAATAACATTAGACTAATAAAAGGGTTTAACAAGATTAGACTTGGAGTGGTAAAATGAAAAATTACAGATTGGGCGTGATGGAAACAAAGTTCGCCGAGCTCATCTGGGACAACGAGCCCATTTCCTCCGGCGAGTTGGTGAAGCTGTGCGAAAAGGAATTGAGATGGAAGAAGTCGACCACTTATACAATGCTGCGCCGGCTCTGCGACCGCGGTATCTTTCAAAACAGAGAGGGAATAGTTTCTTCGCTGATGACAAGACAGGAGTTTGCCGCCCTGCAGAGCGAGAAATTTGTCGAGGAGACCTTCGGCGGTTCGCTTCCGAAATTTCTGGCGGCCTTTACGCTGCGGAAGAAACTGTCCGAAGAGGAAATCAACGAGCTGCAGAGGCTGATTAATGAAAAACGGGGTGGTACCTGATGTGGATGTACACGCTTTTGCCTCAAATCCTCAACATGAGCGTAACGGCAAGCATTGTTATCATTCTCGTGCTTGCAGCCCGTTTGCTTTTGAAAAGAGTACCGAAGGTATTTTCATATGCCCTTTGGGCTGTTGTGCTTTTCCGCCTTGTCTGCCCCGTATCTTTTTCATCTCCAGTTTCATTGATAGGCTTCATTTATCCCTCGGCGGGAACGGTTGATCATGGGGCTTACAGCAGCATTACATACATTCCCACGAATATCATACAAACGGAATTCCCGCAAGTGGATCTACCGGTACCGGATATCAACGGAGCCATAAAAAGCAGCCTGCCCAATGGTGGAGAGCAGCTTGCTGTCGGCCCGCTTGCATTCCCGGTGGCTGCCGCCACAATGCTTTGGCTTTCCGGTATCGGGGGGATGATGATATACAGCGCAGTCTCCCTAATCCGCTTGCGCAGAATACTTGTCGGCGCCGTCCGGCTGCGGGACAACATCTATCTCGCCGACCATATCGCCACCCCGTTTGTCATCGGCATACTGCGTCCGAAAATTTATCTCCCGTCGACGCTGCGGGAGGAAGAGCAGAGCTATGTTATCCTGCACGAACAGACGCATATTCGTCGGCTGGACCATCTTGTAAAAATGCTAGCCTTCCTCGCGTTGGCCGTTCATTGGTTTAATCCGCTCGTCTGGGTTGCGTTTGCATTTACCGTCAAAGACATGGAGATGTCCTGCGACGAGTGCGTCATAAAGCTCATGGGAAGCGATATCAGGGGTGATTACTCGACATCCCTGCTGTCTCTGGCAGCGGGAAAGCGCCTGATAAACGGCAGTCCGCTGGCGTTCGGCGAGGGAAATATCAAGGGGCGCATCAAGAACGTCATGAACTTCAAAAAACCGGCGGCTTGGGTTACTGCCATCTCAGTTTTGTTTGTCGTGGCATTGAGCTTTGGGTTGGCGGTAAACAAGTGTTCGGTTACATTGAATGCGGCAAATGTAGCTGAGGCCATTCTCACAACCGAGATAGACGGTTGGTACCCGCTTAGAAAAGGCACGCCATACTATCTAAACGACGAGGAAATAAATTTTATCATCCAGCTAGTTAATAAATCATCAAAAAAACCCATTTTAGCTGAATACAGGCCTACCTACGGAAACCTGTATAAGACATACTGCACAATTCGCATAGTGATGGCAGGGACAAACAGCGCACCTGAAGGAACATACAGGCTGCAGTTTTACAACCATAAAGACTGGAGCATTATTCACGGTGAAAGCGAGTATAAGCTTGCGCTCGTTGATACCAGCAAGGATAAAATGTGGCAGCTTTCGTATGATACGTGCTATCAATTCAGGAGCTGGCTTGAACGATACATAAATCGGTTGATTTCTTCCGGCGTCGCTGCCACTTTTCCCTTTCCAAGTGTCCCCCCCTTATGACCACGGCATTTTTGTCACAAGTAAAAAAGAGGGCTTTTCTGCGTCTTTGGGGGATAAGGCAGCGGGGGAATGGCGCGATTTCCCGGCAAAACAAGAATTTGAGCCTGAAAGACCAAAAAAGCACCCTGCCTGTGTAGGGTGCATTTTTGTGTTTTACAATTCCTTGCGGTAAACGCGGTAGATTTTATAAAGCTTCCCGCCTGCTTTATAGGCGTCCAGGTTCATCCGGGTGTTGAATTCATGAATGGTTGAACCTTCTCCATGGGTAAAACCGAGGCGGAGGGCATTTATCATAGAATAATAATAAAGACAGGCGGCTACTCCTTTTTTCTGCCGCGCCGGAGTAACCATGAGCGCAAAAAGGCGTGCGCCTTTTATCTTCCGCCGGTACCACAGGAACTTCAGAAAACCTGTCGGGAAAAGTCTCCCGTTTAATTTCGGCAAAACTTCGTTGTAATCGGGGAAGGTTACGGCAAAACCTACAGGTTCGCCGGCTGACGTTTCCGCAATTAAGACCAGATCGGGAATTGCCAAAAGTTTCAACTTTTCCGCTTCCGCTTCCAGTTCGTCAATGCCGGGAGGGATCATATCGGGCCAGTCGGGCATGGCCTGATCGGTCACATATTTCAGCACATGTATTTCCTTGTCCAGGTTCTTCATGTCAATGGGGCGGATGCGGTAGCCGTAACGTTTTTGAATCAACTCAACCCCCCTGGCCAGCCGTTTGGGTGGACCGTCCCGGAAATCGTAAAAATAAGCGTAGCGGTCAAAATCCTTGCGAAAGCCGTATTGCTGGAAAAAAGTGTGATAGTAGGGCGGGTTGTAGCTATTGAGCAGGGAGGGCGGCGAGTCATAGCCTGCAAGTAAAAGACCCCTGTAATCATCCCCGTTGCTGGGGGACTGGGGACCGGTAACCACGGCGGCTCCCTGTTCACGCAGGAAAGCCATGCCTGCATCAAATAAAGCCTGCGCCACCTTGTAGTCATTAATGCTTTCAAAAAGTGTCAGGTAACTTAAAGCTTCCTGCTTGGCCGCGTTTAACCGCAGGTCCATCCCCACACCGAGACGTCCCACCGGTTCACCGTCCTGATACGCAATAAAAAAGCGGTTTGGACCAAGCCGCAGCAAGGCATTTTTCTTTGGATTCAGCGTATTGTACATGTCAAGCAGCAAAGGCGGCACCCAGTTGGGATCATCCCGGTAAAGCTTCCACGGCAGCTCAACAAAACACTTACGTTCTTTCCTGTTATCCACTACTCTGATCTCAGGTGGTGTTTGCAAACGCCTCTTCAACTCCCCCCATTGCGACATTATTTCCAGGTACAATTCTTTCTTTTTCGAGATTTTCCTGCAATTTTCCCTATATTTATCTTTTTCCCTGCCAAGGCGCGTGGCAATTGCCGCTGCAGGGGCACAGCCGGTCTGCTGTTCCCGCTTTGGAAGGACAGCGGCAAAGAATTGTGACAAAATGTATAGAACAAGGCCGCTAACCAATACTAAGGTAAAAGTGTTTGCAAAGACAAGGCAGGTGCGGCAGATGAAAGTTCCGGACATCATGGAAGCACGTATGAGTTTTTCTTTTGAAGTCTTCCCTCCCAAGGCGGACCAGCCCATGGAACCGCTGCTGGAAACGCTGGAGCAGCTTTACCGGTTTAAACCTGATTTTATCAGCTGTACCTACGGCGCCGGCGGCACCAACGCAGGACGGAATGTAGAAATTTGTAAAACCCTGAAAGACAGCGGGAAAACCATCCCCGTCACTCACTACACCTGCATCGGCAACACCAAGGACAAGATCAGGGCGGAACTGGAAGGCTATCTGAACATTGGCGTAGATCATATCCTGGCCCTGCGCGGTGACTTTCCCAGGGGATGGAAGGAGACGCGCGGTGATTTCGACTATGCCAGTGAACTGGTGGCCTTTATTCGCGGCAACTACCCGCAGTTTACCATCGCCGTGGCCGGCAATCCGGAAAAACATCCCCAGTCGGATTCCTTTTCGTCCGACATTGCCCACCTGCGGGAGAAGCAGGATGCGGGCGCCGATTTTATCATGACACAGCTCTGCCATGATGTGGACCATTTTGCCTGGTGGCTGGAGAAAATACGCAGGGCGGGCATCTATCTCCCCGTCGATGTTGGTATCATGCCGGTCCTGGCCAAGGACCCCACCATTCGCATGGCCGTCAGCAACGGCAGCGCCATCCCCCGGGAACTGGCGGAAATTATTGCCCGCTACGGCGACAGTCCCGACGACTTTAAAAAAGCAGGTAAGGAATATACCGTAAAACAGATTTTTCGCTTTATTAATACCGGTATTGACGGCATCCATATTTATACACTGAATAAATGGCGGGATGTGGCGGACATCCTGCTGGCGGCGGGGCGTAAACCTCAGCCTGAGTAAAAAATTAAGCCGGGACAGTCGCCCCAGCCTTGCTTTAGCGCAGCAGTTTTTTCTTGTAGTAATTGCTGTAGAGGACAACAGCAGGGTTATGGCCTGTTACCCTGTCTTTGACAATCAGGGTGGTAACAGGGGCTTCGGAATAACGGGTAAACAGCAGGTCATGCCCCACGCACAGCCCGATGATAAGATTAAGGTCAGTTTTTTCGTCATTCAATACCAGTGCCTGTCCTACGGGGTTGCAGATAGCTTCATATACACTGCAGTTTACCTGGGCTAAGCCGTAGTTCTTTTTGTTTATCCCGGAAAACTTACAGCAAATAGCAGCGACTGAAAATTCCCGTTCCAAAATTTTTTTTACCAGCAGAGCTTCCCCGGTCAGCCCCACGCAATGCGCCAGGCCAATCCGCCGGTACCCCATCTCCCGGCAAAACTGCATAATTTCTTCCAGCCTTGTCCACTCCATGTAATGCTCGCCCTCAATGCGGGCGGCAACTTCCATGATTTTTCTTTCTTCCGCCTTTTCATATACCATTTTGGATAGTTCTCCATAAGCATTCAGCTCTTGCCCGCGGGCGCATTTTTCCCCGCGGTAACAAGGATAGTTCAGACAACCGGCACAATCAACCATTTACTCTACCTCCCATTCCACTCTGAATATTTGCCATTTAACCCGGAAAGGCCTCTGCCGGAGGGAAGCAAAGGCATTTGCCTTAAAACCTGTCATGCCGGGTTTTTGCCCGGCCGGACGGGTTTAGTTCCCGCCACACTGCTTTGGGCAGTGACAGAATATATTAATTGCAAAAATTCGGGTATTATAGTAGTATGCAAGTTAACAACCGCAAACTTAAGCTACCGGTCCGGCCGAAAGCAAACTTACACTACATAAGCTCAGGAGGATTTTTATGAAAAACAAAATTATAATTGTTGTCAGTTTTATCATCTTAGCCGCTTTTTTTCTCACAGCCTGCACGTCGTCACAAAACACAGACTCAACAGAGAAACTGAAGGCAGAAATAGAGACTTTAAACGCCCGGCTTAAAGATCTGGAAGCAGAGAACCAGGAACTGAAAACGCAATTAAGCCAACAAACCGACGACTCCTCAAACGTGTTAATTACAGCTTTAAAGACCATGGAACTGCTGAAAAACAAGGAAATGGCCAAGCTGGCAAAGATGGTCCACCCGCAAAAAGGAGTGCGCTTCAGCCCCTATTTTTTTGTAGATGTGCAAAATGACAGAATCTTCAACGCGCAGCAGGTTGCAGGGTTAAATGAAGATACTACTGTATATGACTGGGGTATTTACGACGGCATTGGTGAGCCCATAGAATTAACCTTCAATGATTATTATGAAAGGTTTGTTTATGATCAGGATTTTCTTAACCCCCACCTGATAGGCAACAATACGCCCATCGGTTCCGGAAACACCGTTGACAATGTAGCCGAGGCCTACCCGGACGGTACTTTTGTTGAGTTCCATTTCACCGGCTTTGAACCCGGATATGACGGCATGGACTGGCGCAGCTTGCGCCTGGTTTTTGAACAGTACGAAGGAAAGTGGTATTTGGTCGGCATAATTCACGGTGAATGGACCATTTAAGCCAAAAAGAAACTGCGCGGGTAAAAACAAGGGTATTGCCGGAAAAAACCGGCCAGACCGGGCATCTTAGCCCTGCCTGGCCGGTTTTGCTTCACTTTTGTCACAGTCAGGCACAGCCGCCGGAGCTACTCCAGGCCTTCGTTGCACTGCACCAGGACTTTCAGGTACTTGCTGCTCATGTGCACGTCATAAGCTTCCGCCACCCTCTCCAGCGGGACGACTTTGGCGGTAAAAGGCTTCAGGTTCAGCCTGGGCAGAAGCTGCAGCGCCCGCGGAAAAGCATACGGAGCCACGTAAAAGCCGGAAATGGTCAATTCATTAAAGTAGCAGTATTTAAAAAGATTGAGAGGCATTGTAAAATCACCGGGATACATGGCGCCGTACAGCAGGGTGCCGCCTTTGGCGGTGATGCGGGGCAGGTTGCCCACGGCGGCAGGCGCCCCGGACGCATCCAGGACCACGTCAAAGCCAAGGCCGCCGGTGATGCGCATGGCTTCCTCCACCACATCCTGGGTGGCAGGATCAATTACATATTCGGCCCCAAAGGACAGTGCTATCTCCCTCCGCTCGGCCACAGGCTCGATCATGGTCAGGTAGGTTGCCCCGTACATTTTGACCATCTGCAGGGCCAGCTGGCCGATGGGGCCGCCGCCGCAGATGGCAACCCGGCTGCCAACTTTGTGGCCCATTTTATCCATGGCGCGCACGGCAATCGCTGTCGGCTCCAGCAGGCAGCCTTCCTTTAGGCTGACATTGTCGGGAAGCTTATAAACCTGGGACTCATGCCAGACTACATATTCCGCCATCCCGGGGCGGTGATATTCGTCTGTATGCTCACAGAACTGCTGCTGCCCGTTCTGGCAATAATAGCAGGTACCGCAGAAGCGCAGGAAGTTGGCGGCAACGCGGTCGCCCACTTTCAAGCCTTTTTTCGTTGCTTTTTCCCCCAGGGCTTCCACTACGCCGGAGACTTCATGCCCCAGGCCGATGGGCACATCGGTGCCGAAAATTCCTTCCGCTACATGGGGGTCCGAACCGCAGATGGAGCAGTAGGCTACCCTGATTTTCACATCTTCCGGTCCTACTTCCTGTTCCGGGTAATCAATCAGTTCCACCCGGCCGCGCTTGGACGGGTCCGGGTCTTTCAGGCTGCCAATCTTCGTAATCGCCGCTACTTTCATCACAGCACCTCCGGTCACGAGATTTACTTTATTTCTCCAGCACTTCACGGACGGCACGCACCGTGGCCTCCGTGTCATACCCGTATTTCTTCCGCAATTCCTCCCCGGTGCCAAAGCCGGCGTAGACCTGCGGAATCCCCAGGCGGCGGAAAGCCTTGGGATAAACAGCCCGGTCCATTAAGAGGTCGGAGATGGCGGTAGCCAGGCCGCCGTACATCAGGTGGTCTTCCAGGACCACAATGCGTCCCGTTTCTTCCACAACCCTAAGGACAAGCTCCTTGTCCAGCGGCTTGATGGTAAACATGTCAATTACCCCGACGGAGATACCCTCCTCTTCCAGGCGGAAGGCTGCCTCCAAAGCCTGGAACACCATTTCGCCGTGGGCAAAAATGGTGGCATCCTTCCCTTCCCTGGCGACAATGCCTTTGCCGATTTCGTACTTCATGGTGCCTTCTTCATAAATTACCCTGTCTTTTTTCCCCTGCGCCAGGCGGATAAACATGGGCCCCGGGTATTCCATGCTGGCCCATAAAATATCCCTGATCATATTGGGGTCACCGATGGAAATAACTGTCATGTTGACCAGAGAGCTCATCAGGGCAATATCTTCCATGGCGTTATGGGTGGAGCCGCCTTCGGAGGTCAGCCCGCCGCCGGTGCCGATAATGCGCACGGGCAGGTTTTGGTAGCATACATCCGTCCGGACCTGCTCGCAGGCTCTCATGGTCATAAAGGGAATCATACCCATAATGACCGGTATATTGCCTTCCAGGGCAAGGCCAGCGGCAATACCCACCACGTTTTGCTCCGCAATGCCCACATCGACAAAACGGTCGCCGCAGTCACGCTTGAACGCCTTCAAGGCCGCCCCTGTGTCGGGGGTAAGTACCCAGAGTTTATCATTTTTTAAACCGATTTCATGCAGCGTATCACCGATAACAGTCCTGCCAGAAAGAAAAAACTGGCCAAAATTAAAGGTTACGCCCATTGTTTTCCACCCCGCTTTTACCGTATGTTGCTTCCAGGTCTTTCAGCGCCCGCTCCAGGTCTTCTTCGCTCAGGGCGCCGGCATGCCAGCCAATATCCCGTTCCATAAAGGAAACGCCTTTCCCCTTGATCGTATGTGCAATCAGCACCGTGGGCTGCTCTGAGTCGGGTGCCGGCAGACTGTCGAGCGCGGCCACAATTTCCGCCATGTTGTGGCCGTCCAGCTCAATAACGTTCCAACCAAAAGCTTTCCATTTGTCCGCATACGGCTCCAGGTGAATAAAATCCTCCGTGTAACTGGTCATCAGCTGCCTGTTGCGGTCCACAATACCGATCAGGTTGCCCAGCTTGTAGGAGCCGGCCGCCATGGCCGCTTCCCAGATGGAACCTTCACATGTTTCTCCATCACCCATAAAACAAAATACACGGTGTTTCTGTCCTTTCTGCTTGGCGGCAAGGGCCATGCCCACCGCTATGGATAACCCGTGTCCTAGTGAGCCGCTGGAAGTCTCCACCCCGGGCAGCTGGACCTTACAGGGATGCATGCCGAAAGCACTGTCCAGCTTGCCGTAAGTGGCGCAGATTTCATCATAGTCAAAGAAGCCGCGCAAGGCCATGGCAATATACATGCAAACCGCCCCGTGCCCTTTGCTTAAAATAAAACGGTCTCTTGCCGGATTCATGATATTGTTGGGATCCACATTCATACCGTAATGGTACAAAGCGATGAGAAGATCTGCAGCCGACAAATCACCGCCGATGTGTACCGGCCCCCCGTAGGTGCCGCACAGATGCAAAAGTTTTTTCCTCAACTCGTAAGCCAATGCTTCCAGACGTGCAATTTCCTGCTGTTTATCCACAAATACTTCCCCCTTTCATTAGAAGAATTTCAAGATGAAGGCGTTATTTCCTCCTGCCGTCTGCGGCTGCTGTTTCAGCTTTGACAAGAAGAAAAAAGGCCGCTGCATTGCAAGCAACACAACGGCCTAGAATGAGTATTATGCAGTTTTATTTTTCCGCCAGTTTTTTATACCTGGCATAACGTTCCTTGGCTTCCTTCTCGGATTGGGCAAAGAGTTCTTCCGCAACTTCCGGGAAGGTGGTTTTCAATGAAACGTAGCGAATTTCGCTGTTCAGAAAATCACGGAATGACTTGCTCGGCTCCTTGGAATCCAGAATAAACGGGTTCTTCCCTTCTTTTGCCAGTTCCGGATTGTAGCGGTAGAGGTGCCAGTAACCTGTCTCCACGGCGAATTTCTCCTGGGCCTGAGTTTTGCCCATGCCGGCTTTGATGCCGTGGTTGATGCACGGCGCGTAGGCGATGATGAGGGAGGGGCCGTTGTAGGCCTCGGCTTCCCGGATTGCCTTCAGGAACTGGTTTTTGTCGGCACCCATGGCCACCTGGGCCACATAGACATAGCCGTAAGTCATGGCCATGGCCCCAAGGTCTTTTTTCCTCACCCGTTTGCCGGAGCTAGCGAATTTCGCCACGGCGGCTGTCGGTGTGGCTTTGGAGGACTGTCCGCCCGTATTGGAGTACACTTCTGTATCAAAGACCAGCACATTGATATCCTCGCCGGAGGCCAGCACATGGTCCAGGCCGCCGTAGCCAATGTCATAAGCCCAGCCGTCACCGCCAAAGACCCAGACGGATTTCTTGACCAGCTGGTCCTTGTTGGCCAGGATATAAGCGGCGTGCGGGTTGTTGCCTTTATAATTCTCCAGCGCGGCCACCAGGGCGGCGGATGCGGCCTTGGAAGCTTCGGCGTCATACATGCTGTCGATCCAGGCCTGTGCCGCGGGACGCAGGGATTCGTCTTCCGCCATCAGCTCTTTCAGGTAATTTTTAATTGTTTCCCTGGTTTTCCTGACTGCTATGGCCATGCCGTAACCGTATTCCGCGTTGTCTTCAAAGAGGGAGTTCGCCCAGGCCGGGCCTTTGCCTTCGGCATTCTTGGTGTAAGGCATGGACGGGGCGGAAGCACCCCAGATGGAAGAGCAGCCGGTGGCATTGGCAATCATCATTCTGTCGCCGAACAGCTGGGTAATAACTTTCGCATACGG
>ERZ773359.4566-NODE-4566-length-14230-cov-8.458483_pt1 | contig 14230 bp, 12 predicted proteins | sample MGYA00374955_ERZ773359 | MGnify/ENA primary metagenome ERZ773359 (study PRJEB29098, sample SAMN04486028) | biogas fermenter metagenome | study: EMG produced TPA metagenomics assembly of the Biogas fermentation microbial communities from Germany - Plant 4 DNA1... | reverse complement strand
CTACTTCCCTGGGAGTATTAATCTCTCCAAAACCTACAAAGCCTGCCTTGAACATGTTATCAGCTCCTTTTATGTATTAAATTATGTTATTATAAACCCTTATATTTTAGTACATTACTCGTTACGGATATATAAGACTGTGTAATAAACCTGATGTGTTTCGAAATATTACGAATGTAGTATAGATTACTTTTATGCTTAATGTGTAATAAATTAGTACTTTTAAAATAAAAATACCAATGCTGAATGTTAACTGTAAATATTGACTTCTTTAATTTGAATTCTACCATGTTGCTTCAAGGCTGTCAAGCATATTTCGAAACAACCGGGAACGGATTTAGGAATTTCAGCATTGGTTTCGAAAATAATATTTATGTTATATTTATATTATTATTGGATAACTTTTACTTTTTATCATGAAAAAAATAAAACTCTGTCACGAATTTCACATACATTGTCTATATTAACATATTCCAGTATAAAAGGAACCCCCGGGGTGTGATTATGGTACAAACTTAAGAACAGAGGCCAGTCTATATCCCCGTCTCCAACCGCTCGTCCATAGGCATCATTTACCTTGCGGTCCTTACCGTGGAAATAGGCAATATGATCTGCCAGATAGTTAAACATATCCTCCTCGGAACTGTTGGCGATGAGATTAGCAGGGTCCAGCAATACTTTCAGACGGTCCGATTGCACCTGTTCAATGAGATCTCTCATCCTCTTTGCACTGGGGACAACATCCAGAACACATGGCTCCAGGGCTACGGCAACATTATACTCTTTCGCCTTTTGTGTAAGCCATTTCAGGCTTTCCAGCAGTCTCTGAAAATCTTTCTCATAAGTATCTGCGCAAATACCCCGCCGGCCTGGTATAAAGCCGCACTCTGTAGCTACATAGGGAACCCGGTTTTCAGATGCTATTTTCATATGTGCCTCAAAATATGCAAGGTTTTGTTCCAGCTCCTTATCATCAGGCTCCAGCAGGTTTGTAAACACTCCAATGGAGGTGACTTCCACGTTTCTTTCCCGATAATCAGAAACCAGTTCTGCAGCTCTTTCGCCGGTAAGAGTGGATATGTCCGACCTGCTGTTATAGGCCCAATATTTTGCATCAATACTGGAAAAACACAGTTCTGTCCATCGAAATCCATTGCGGCTTAAAAACTCTGCAATATCCTTATTTTTAAAATGTGGAAAGCTCCTGCTGACTACTCCTACGTCCATGGCAACCTCCTATTTTTCATTTTCCTGAACTTTACTTTTTGCTGCTTTATATGTTCAAAATACTGCCTGCTATCTATACAATGATATTATCCCGCTGGAAGACAGACGGGCTAACACCGATTACCTGTTTAAACAGCCGGGAAAAATACCCCTGGTCATCAAACCCTACCTGCATGGCAACATCAGCTATCGATATATCCGGCTTTCTCAGGAGTTCAGCAGCTTTTGCCAGCCTTACATAACGGATGTATTCTACAGGAGTAAGGCCTGTATACTGCTTGAACATACGCGAGAAATAGTCCGGGCTGAGCCCTATAAAGGCTGCTATTTCCTCTATGCGGATACTTTCCGTATAGTATTCTTCTATATATTCCAATGCCTTATACATATATTGGGTATATCTGTATTCACCGGCCTCCTGCTCGGTATACTGTTCCAGGTAAGAACGGGAAAAAAGCACCAGAAACTCTATTAAGAGGCCTTTAAGCTTAAGTTCCCAGCCCAATGAACGCCGCTGACATTCCAGTCTCATCTTTTCCAGATAGGACACAGCGTCCTTGCGAACCGCCGGGCCTAAACGTATCCGCTGCCATGAAGGAAACGCTTCCTCATCCAGAATCTGCTCAAGACCCGGCAGTTTTTTAATTGCATCGATGTCGCTTCCAAGGGCGCTCAGGTTGAAGAGACAATTATAGAGAATCGCATTTTTCGGATGTACGTAGCCGTGAACATCCCCAGGTCTGACACCGAAAACATCACCCGGTGTCAGCAGAGTTGTTTTGTTATTGAAAAAATGAGTGGAAAAGCCCCGGTCAATATAGACAAACTCATAGAAAGAATGAGAATGGTAGATGTGACTGCTGCTTTTATCATGCTGGGCTATCATTACGTGAATGGGGATGCACCCTTTATCGAAAAACTGATCCCCATCCAATACTTGTACCTGAGACATTCTATGCCACTCCATATCGCTTGTCCTGCTATGCTTGTCTGGGGAAATTGATCTTCTTATTGTTTAAGAGCTGATCTCGCATCCAATGAGATTTTACCAGTCCGTCCCCTTCCCTGAGCAGGATTTCATATAATTTACGCCTTAATTCTTTAACAATACCTTGATTTTCTTCCTCGTTAATTACATTATACAGCTCATGGGGATCATTTCTCAAGTCGTACAGCTCGTCAATATCAGTTGTATTCCAAATATATTTCCATTCATTATTGCGTATCATCCTTTGGGTATACAGTCCGCACTGCTGTCCGTTATAGGTTGCAACCGCCTCCGTACGCCAGCCTTCAACCTTTTCTCCATGGAAAAGGGGAACCAGGGACCTGCCTGAGAAAAAGTCCGGAATGTCCATTCCCAGTATATCCAAAAGAGTTGCCGGAATGTCCAAAAAGTGGCATATAAACTCGTCTATTATCATACCAGGTGAAATCATCTGCGGCCAGCGGATTGCCAAAGGCACCTTTACCACATCATCATACATAATATAATGTTTATCAATCATCCGGTGGCTTCCACACATGTCACCGTGATCGGAAGTATAAATGACAATAGTATTTTCTGCCTGACCCGTATCTTCCAAGGTTTCAAGCACTTTCCCGATGGCATGATCTATCTCGGTAATGGTGGCATAATAGAGGGCTACCGTGTCACGCCAATCATCCCAGGTGAAATTCTCTATATCCCAGGTGTAAAGCTGCTGTTTTTGAATATAAGGCTTATTGTGGAAGTTTTCCGTGAAGCTCGGCCAGGGCGGGATATTCCTGCTGTCATACATATCAGCAAACTCCCTTGAAGGGCGGCAAGGCAGATGCGGTCCGGGAAAATCCAGCCGTACATGCCATGGGCTGTTTTCTTTTGCGTATTCTTTTATCCGGGAAATGGCTTTACCGGCCAGCCAGTGGGACACATTATCTTCGCAGGGAACAGGATCCACCTCTCCCATCCAGCCTTTTTTATATTCCAGGTCAGGGTACTTTTTACTGCGGAAATCATGATAGTTTCTCAGCCCGACATAATGGTCAAAACCGTATTTTTCCGGACCATGTACCGGATGACCGCTCCACTTTCCGATAAAGGAAGTATTGTAACCTCTTTCCTTGATTTCTCTTACCCAAGTATACTCCTCAGGGGATAAGGCCGGTATATCCAGGGTAATGCCATAATTCCACAAGGCACCGAAGGTTTCCGGCCGCCTTCCGCATAAAAAAGCCTGTCTTGCAGGAGCACAAATGGGAATAGGAGTATAGGCATTGGTGAACCATACTCCTTCTTCCGCAAGTTTATCTATATTTGGCGTCTGTACCGGATATTGCTTTGAATACCCGATACAGTCATATCTTTGTTGATCAGCTGTTATAATAAGTATATTAGGTTTCATAATGCATAACTCACTTATCATTAATGGATTGATTTGATGACAGCATTAAATAGAATCCACGTCAACCACTTTGCCGGTATCTAGTGATATTATGGCAGCCTGGATGACCCTTTGGGCAGCCAGTCCGTCGGCGCCTGAACCGTCAATTTCCTCCGGTGAGTCTCCATTGGCAACCTGCCTTACAAAGGTGCGGATACGGCTGCGGAAGGTATCGTCAAAACCGCTGTAACCTCCGAAGACAGGGTTTGTGAGTACACGCTTCTCTAAATTCCCTGCCGGATATAAAGTGGCTTCCCGCCACATATCCTCTATTACCATGCGGCCTTTGGTACCGGCTACCTCACACCTTTCCATGGGATGCCCCCGCTCAATATCGTAACTGCTGGTCAGGTGGCCTACTATTCCATTTTTAAACTTCATGTTTATTGAAGCAGTGGACCAGATCGTCCTGCCGGGAGCCTTCATGGCAAAACATTGCACTTTTTCAATACCTCCGCAAAAATGCCTCATAATATCCACGCTGTGAGGATTCAGCGCTTTCAAATGATAGTAGGGGGACTCAAAATCCTGAAACTTTCCGATCCAAAGGGCCATATTTACAAACAGCAAATCTCCGATCCGGCCGTCCAGCTGCCACTTTTTCGCCTGCCTTGCCGCCGGAGTAAACCTATGGTTCATATTAGTGCCGAGACAGAGATTCTTCTCCCGTGCAAAGGCAACCATTTCCTCTGCCTCTCTTACATCATTGCTCAAAGGTTTTTCGCAAAGAACATGGCATCCTGCGTCCAGGGCCTGCATGGTAGGTTTGTAATGATCACTGCCGTACTCATATCCGCCGGTGGTAACGCTGCAGAGATCCGGCTTGAGTTCCTTAAGCATTTTTTCGGCATCCAGGTACCAGGGAACCCCAAGGCGTTCCCCGGCACTTCTGGCCCGTTCCTCAATGATATCACATACACCAACAAGCTCTGCCAATTCATCCTCTTTATAAATGCCTGCATGTTTGTTCCCGATAGGACCCATTCCGATAACGCAGACTTTCAGTTTGTTCATTCTTCCTGCGCCTCCTCATTTTCTTCACCGGCCTGCAGTTTCTGTGCGGTTTTAGGAGAACCGATATATAGGCTGTCATATGCCTCCTGGGATGTCTTAAAGGGACCTGTTCCTTTACCATGCCAGTTCAGATTTGTATATATGGGATTTTCCCTTCCTGTTTCCTTGGTCCGCTTTGCTATATGGGCTTCCATTCTTTTTGTAAGGTAAGCAACTACTTCCGGTTCTTCCTCCGCCACATTGTGGTTTTCTTCCGGATCCTTGATCAAGTTATACAGCTCCACTTCAGGCTTAAAGTGAAAATCAGGTTCCAGGGCACGGATTAACTTCCACTCAGGGGTCCGCCAGCCGTGTTTTCTCATCCAGGTACACTCGGTAATATAGAACTCAGGCTCTTTATCTCTCCATTCGCCTCTCATAAGTGGAACAAGGCTTCTTCCGTCAAATTCACCTTTATATTCAATGCCCATTAATTCCAATATTGTCGGCATAAAATCCTTATGCTGGCAGTAATCTGCATGACGCTGACCGGCGGGAACCTTTCCGGGATAGCGGAGAATCAGAGGAATTCTGAGGGTGCAGTCATACAGACCGTGATGATCATAAAAGCATTCATGATCGTGAAGGGTTTCACCATGATCTGAAGTTATAACGATAAGGGTTTCATCCTCAATGCCCAGTTCTTCCACAACAGCAAATATGCTCTTAATGCATGCATCCATATAGGCAACGGCACCGTCATATTGGGCTATAATATATTCCTTATCAGTGCAGCCCGGCGGGAACCATGATTTGAAATAATCAGCAAAGGGTTTGAATTTATATACGGGTTCTAATGATTTGTTTTCCGGATCACACTCATTGCCGCCATAAAAGATTCTTTCAAAAGGCCCCGGCGGCAGATAAGGGGAATGAGGATCCATATGGCGTAAAAACAGGAAAAAGGGTTTATCTCCTGCTGCCAGACGGCGCAGCTCAGGAATGGCAACCTTATTCAAATTTTCAGCTTTCGGACTTCTTCCTTCTTCAAAGGAGCCCCAGCCTGAATAATCAATATATTTATCAAAACCCCTGGATGCCGGGTTTCCTGTAAATCCAATACAAGTTGTATTGTATCCGTTGGCCTTCAGCACCTCTGCCAGAGTGGGGAATTCATCCAGCATTTCACCTTCATGGCGCAGGGCAACCACGTCTGTACCGAAACAATCCTTTCCTGTTAACATAGATGCATAACCCGGTGTGGTGGGTATACTGGGGCTGAATGCATTTTCAAATACTGTGCCGCCCTGTGCAAATTTGTCAATATGGGGGGTGGTAAGGCGGTGATATCCATAAAGACTCATGTGGTCAGACCGTAAGCTATCGATGCCGAAAAACAATAAATTAGGCTTTTTGCTCATTTAATACCTCTCCCTTCTTTTTTCTCCATGTATGTATATTATGTTGATACATGCTGTTATCTGGCGCCCAGCTTTTTCAGGCAGGCGTTCAAATAGCCATAGCTCTCAGCTGCAATTATGCAGACCTCAGGCAGAGATAAATTTCCTGCTCCTATAACCTCCAGGTTCACAGGGCCGGAATATCCGCCGTCCACCATGGCTTTGCAATAGGCAAACAAATCAATATTTCCCCGTCCGCAAGCCTGATTCGGCGGTGTTCCCGGACCGCCTGCCCGTTCAATGCAATCTCGGATATGAATATGCTTAACTCTGTGCAATACCTTGGGAAGAGCTTCTTTAGGATTTTCTCCTGCGCGGTAAATATGACTTGGATCCATATCAATGCCAAAACCCGGTGACTGAATCTCTTCCATTGCGCGAAGGGTTGTAGGTGTGTTATAAATGGATGCCCCTACATGGGCTTTGACACAAAGTGTTACATTATATGTTTCTGCCAGTTCAGACATTTTTCTAAGATGTGCAATAGAATTCTTTATATCCTCTTCTACTCCGGATTTTCCACCCGGACCTACATTAATAATCGGAATGCCGATTTCCGCCCCGGCTTCAAAGGCCTTTTTCAAACGATCCTCATCCAGTGAGGCAACCTCCATGGCTAATAGTTCCAATCCATGATCAGATACCACTTGTTTAATTTCCTGGGCTTGTTCCTTCCACCTGTCTAATTCCAGGTGTTCACACATTCCTTTAATGGCGGAAACTTCAACGCCGTCATAACCTGCAAGTGCAATATGCTTTACTGCTGCAGCAAAATCAAACCCGGAAAAAAGTACTGAATTAACTCCTAGCTTAATCATATTCTCCCTCCCAAACTGCTATTGTCAGAATTTTCTTATGTATATTATAACCCATTAAAAAAAGTACTGTTAGGATAATGTCGGTACTTTTTTATAAAATTCCGTTATAGGGTTTGACTATTTTAAGCTGATTCTGCATAGTTTAAGTTCCTCAATAACGGCTTTCCCGAATTTTGGTACTCTGCGCTCATAGAAACAATATACGGTTTCTTCTCCTGAACATGCAATATCGGCATACCCTCCCACTGGGTCCACTGCTATTTTGTCTGTCCAGCTTTTACAGTCATCCTCACTTAGGCGAAGGGTTAAATTAATTCTGGCATTATCTGCATTATTTGCACAGTTAACAAAAAGAATTTTCCCTCCCTGGGTTTTGCACAGACTGCCGAAGCACATTGGATCGGGCAGCGATTCATCATAAAAGGTTTTTGTAAAATTATCTGTTCCGTTTGGTGAAATGCTGATTCCGCGGTATCTTGGTTCCCCCCGATGACGCATATTTAAAAGAACATTTCCGTTGCTGAGCTGCACGGCTGTTGTTTCGTTTCCGCTGTCAAGATCCGAAATGATACTGCCTCCATGCCATGTGCCGCCGCCGTCATCACTGTAAATGGTTGATACAACAGAAGGGAAGTGCTCTTTTACTCTTCCGGATTCAACCAAAGACCTTCCTTTGGCCAGCCATACCGGCACTATTATTCTTCCATTATCAAGAACTATTCCATGGCCCGGGCCGGATGCAATGACTGTCCAGTCGTACCGGCTGCGGAATTCCTCAAAAGCATATGTGATATCAGCCGGCTCTGAGAAAGTTTCACCATCATCGAAGCTGACCTGATGAAATGCCCTGCTGTAATCCTGATGCCATATAAGATGCACCGAATCTTCATGAGCAATAAGGATAGGATTATTATAAGTAATAGTCCTGTCAGGCGGACCTTTAACTATTATCTTCTTTGAAAATGTCTTTCCCTGGTCAGTGCTCCTTGCAAGTTTAATGTCTATTTTGGCCCAATCGCTGGAATCTGACATTCTAGCTTCATAGCAGCACAGAATAGTCCCTTTTTCGGTTACAATTATACCCGGAATGCGGTACTCCTTGTATCCCCCTTCATTCCATCTTTCCAAGGTAATGCTGCTTTTTACCTTCATAATATTTTTCCCTTCCTTATCCTTTTATTGCCCCCAGCATAACACCCTTTACAAAGTATTTCTGTACAAAAGGATAAACACATATGATAGGCAGTGTTGCTACCACAATACTGGCATATTTTAATTGTATTGCGTAGGCTACTCTTTCAAAAGCATCTTCCATGCCCTCGAGCAGGTCCGGTGAATTCATAAGAAGAATTTTCCTGAGAAAGAGCTGGAGCGGGTGTAGGGTGGAATCTCCCAGATATAACAGGGCTGAAAACCATGCGTTCCAGTGTCCTACAGCATAAAACACAATCAGCACTGCAATAATGGGAGTGGACAGGGGCAGTACAATTTTCAGAAAGATGCTGATATCCGAACAGCCGTCCAGTTTGGCCGACTCCGGAAGGCTGTCGGGTATGGAAGTCTGGAAAAAGGTTCTGGCAATAATCAGGTTCCATGCACTGACCGCCCCCGGGAGCACCATGGCCCATCTGCTATTGTATAAACCCAGATTATTCACCAAAAGGAAGGTTGGAATCAGCCCGCCGTTAAAAAACATGGTTATTGCAATATATATCATAATACCGTTTCGCGCAAAGAATTCCTTTCTGGAAAGGGCATAGGCTCCCATTAAGGTCAGAACAACATTAATGGTGGTTCCCACCACCGTATACCATATGGTATTTCCATAGGAAACCCATATTTCACTATTTTCAAACACAAGATTATAAGAACCCAGGGAAAAGCCCTTAGGCAGAAGCCAAACTTCCTGAGCCAGAACAGCATCCGCATCACTGATGGACATGCTGATTATATAAATAAATGGATAGAGGGTAAGCATCGCAATTATTATCAGGAAACACTCTATTGCAACATCCCATATCCCAATTCTTATATGCTTTTTTTCTTTCAGATTCCGCATCTTTTCCTGTTTACCTTCCTTATCTTTCTAAACAATAATTTTTCTGATTCTCACCATTCAACAAAAAAGCATGGCAGCTTTCACTGTTATAAAGACAAACGGCCCATGGCACCTACCAAAGGCCTATCTGTGTTATTTTCTTGCTTATGCGGTTCACACTGATAAGAAGAATAAAATTCACTACGGAGTTAAACAGCCCGACTGCTGCACCGAAACTGTACTGAGCATCCAGTATCCCGCGCCGATATACATAGGTGGAAATTACATCGGCCACATCATAGGTAGCCGGGCTGTACATCAGGATAATCTTTTCAAACCCCACATTCATCAAGTTCCCAACAGCCAGTATTAACAACATCACTGCCGTGGGCATCAGTCCGGGAATTGTGATATGGCGCATTTCCTGCCATCGGTTGCAGCCATCAATTCTGGCCGCCTCATAGAGATTGGGATCGATGGAAGTAAGTGCTGCCATATAAATGATTGAATTCCAGCCGAAGCTCTGCCATATACCGGATCCAATATATAAAGGACGAAACCATATGGACTCTCCCATAAAATCAATAGGCTCCATGCCCGCTTTTCGAAGTATCTGGTTGACAATGCCATCGGTGGGAGACAAAAAATTAGACAGGATACCCACCATTACAACCAAGGATATGAAATGAGGCAAATAGCTGACAGTCTGTATCATACGCTTTAAGTTCTTTCGCTTCACCTCATTAAGAAGCAAAGCAAATATAATAGGAACAGGAAAACTGAATATCAGACTAAGCACACTAAGGGTTAAGGTATTGAAAATCAGCCTCCAGAAAAAGACGGATTGGAAAAACTCCTTAAACCACCTAAACCCTGCCCATGGGCTGCCCCATATGCCATATCCCGGTGTAAAGTCAAGAAAGGCTATAACAGCTCCGTACATAGGAATGTAGTGAAATATAAAATAATAAATAAGAATAGGAGCTGCCAGTATTAAAAGATATTTATCCTTTATTATGTTCTTTTTTAATCTATTAAGCTTTTTATTCATGCTGATTCTATACATGGATGGCGATTACTCCTATTCTGCTATTAAATACATGTGTCTCATTGCCTCATATATCTGTCATACTGTGCCTGCTTGATAGCAATGGCTTCATCTATGCCCATATTTTTAACTGATTTAACATATTGATCGAACTTATCCAGAGATTCCTTGCCCTGAATAAATTTAATAACCATTCCATCCTTATAGGTATCAATATCTGCCATAATTCTAATAAAGGAGTCAGTTTCCTCCTTGGTTGCCAAGACCCTTGGAAAAGAAGGAACATAGTATTGAGTTGCTTTATTGGATTGTGCCACTTCTCCTTCGTATTGCAGAAACCTCTGCTCTATCATCTCTCTCATCAAGATGCGGGGGAAGTTTCCGTTAACCCCCAGGACATTCTGTGCAAGACCTGAGCCCAGTTCATGCTTCAAAATAAAATCTGTAAACCGAGGCTCGCCGTCCACCATCTCATAGCTGAGACCTTCTAACCCGAAATTACCCATAAGAATCTGGCCGTCTCTGCTGGCATACATATAATCCAGCCACTTGATTACAACCTCAGGATTCTTGCAATCCTTTGTAATAGCATAATGGGTATTCTCTGTAGGCTGCTCCCGCTCCATTATCCGGTCTCCATAGGGACCTTCGGGAGGAACAATCCCTTCCCATCTGGCATGAGGATAATCTTTGGCCATTCTTTCATTCCACTGCGGAAACTGCATAGTCATATCACTTACTGATGCACCGGCAACATCGCCTATTGCTTTTGCAGTATACTTGTCTCGGTTCTGGGTATTCATATCCGGATCAATTAACCCCGTCTCGTACCACTTATTCATCTCCTGAAGCCAGTCCTTCATCCTCGGCTCTATCCACTCATAGACTATTTTACCGTCTTCATTCGGATACCAGCCTTCACTAAGATAAAGATGCAGCCCATAGGACCAGGCAAGTTTGTACAGACCGTTTGTATTTATGGCAATGACCGGTATTTCATCCTTCTTGCTGTTATCATTCGGATCTTGCTCTTTAAAAGCCACTAATACATTATACCACTCTTCTATGGTATCAGGCTCTTCCAGACCCAACGTTTCCAGCCAATCCTTCCGCATGCCAAGGCCGTTTAAGTTAACCATGCTTCTGGCATCCACTACTGCTGACAGAGTATAGATTCTGCCATTCGGTGCTGTCATGGCTTTTTTAACTTCCGGCCTTTCCTTAAACAGAGATATGATATTGGGTGCATATTTACCTATTAATTCATCAATAGGTATGATCAAGCCTCCATTGACATACCGGATAGGGTCACCGGGCAATCGGATCAGATCCGGAAGGTCCGTACCGGCTGCCAGCCGGGTTTGCATGGTTGTGTTGTACTGATCCGATGGAGCTACCTCAAACTTAACCGTTACTCCGGTTCTCTTCTCAAGCTCCTGCCAGGCCGGCAGATTGCTGGTATAGCTGCTGGAAGCGTGCGGATTCTCTGCTGTAGCAAAAGTTAAAACAAAGGGCTCTTTGACAATGGGAAGTTCATACTCCTCCGTAACCATTTCTTCCAAAGGTATACCCGACGGAGTATCATTTGCATTCCCATTTAACTTGTCTGGACTGCCGCTGCAGCCAGTCAGGATAAAGGAGAAGGCAATCATAGTTCCCAGTAATAAACATATGTATCTCGTTTTGCCTGCCATGTTTCCTTTTTGCCTGTCTCTTGCAAGCCTCTTAACGTTAAGCCGCTTCATGCCCATACTCCTTTAAGTTTACTTTTAATCATATTTTTTAAAAACTTTATAATTCAACAATTCTACCTGTCTTGAAGGACTCAATAGCCGCTTCTATAATATACTGCGCCTTTAAGGCATCTTCTCCGGATCCGTTTATTTCATCATATTTTGCACCGGAATCCAGCTGCTCAATCCAGTCGCTTATGCGGCTGTTAAAAGTTTCACTGAAGGAACGCATTCCGCCCAGGTAGCTGTATGATTCAGTGGAAATGCTGTTCCGTGGATAGAAAGTCAGATGTTCGCAGGCATCCACTAAAACGAAACGACCCTTTGATCCTACTACTTCACATTGCTCCAGGCCATAACTTCCGCCTGCATCATAGCTTCCTACCAAATGACCAATCATTCCGTTTTTGAATTCCAAAAGCACCTGTGCATTAGAATATATGGTGCGGCCTTCGCCCTTCATAAGAAACGCTGCTACCCTTTTGACATCCCCGGCAAAATAGCGAATCACGTCAAAGGAATGAGGATGAAGTGCTCTCATGTGGAACCAGGGAGAAGTTTCAACCGGATTGTTAATCCACATTCTCATATTGATCATATGAAGTTTCCCTAACCGGCCTTCTGTAACCCATTCTTTTGCACGAATTGCAGCAGGTGTAAAACGGTGATTAAGATTAATGGCATAGGGAATCTTTTTCCTGGCTGCAAGCTCCACCATTTTTTCGCCTTCTTTTATGTCATTGGAAATGGGCTTTTCACCAAGTACAGGTATGCCTGCTTCCAAAAGTTCCATGGTGGGTTCAAAGTGATCGCCGCCGTTTTCTTCTCCTTTAGTCGCCATGCTGCATGCATCCAGGTGGATACCGCTTGCCAGCATTTCCTTGACTGAATAAAAAGCCTTTGCTCCAAATCTTGCCGCGGCTGCGTCTGCTCTTTCTTTTATGATATCACAGACTGCAACCAATTCCGTCTTTGGATGGTTCTTATAGATCTCTGCATGTATGGTACCAATGTTACCTACCCCGACTACTCCAACTTTTAATGCCATATAAACGACCTCCCGCCATATTCAGAATTTTCTATGTATATTATACTCCAAATTAAAAAAGTACCGTTAGGATAATGTCGGTACTATTTTATAAAATTCCGTTATGAAAACCCTTATTCATACTCAAAAAATTCCTCAAAACACTGTGTGGCTGCACCTATTGCAGTAGCTAAATCTCCCAGGGCTGACACCTCAATTTTCATATCCTTAATCAATTCGGGAATTGCATCCTTTTTTACTGTTTTTATCATTTCATCATAAAATATATCGTTATCCCTTATGAGCCTTCCGCCAATTATTACCTTTGAGGGATTAATAATGCTGATCGAGTTTATGATGCCAATGGCTACATATCTGCCTGCATTCTTAAGAAGCTGTATACATTTATCATCCCCAAGTTTTGCTGCCAGTACAATTTCTTTAGTGGTGGGAATCATTGTATTTTTGTTTATGGTTTTGCTAAGCATGGGGCTTTCATTGTTTTTAAGCAGATCCATGGCCTGTTTCGACAAAGCCCAGCCGGAAGCAAGCGCCTCAATGCATCCATTCCTTCCGCACGTGCAGCGGGAACCGTCTACCTTTACAATGGTATGACCTACCTCACCGCTCATTCCCGTTGAACCAGGAAAGATTTTTCGGTTAATTACAATTCCGCAGCCTATACCAAGGCCTAAGTCAAATACAATTATATTTCGTTCATCATTTCCGGCTCCATAGCGGAGTTCGGCCAGGGCCATAAGCCGGGAACAGTCATTTGCCATTACTTCTTTGCCGTATTTCTCAGTGAATATGTCCAGAATAGGCAGATCATCCCATCCTTGTATATTCTCAGACAGTACTGTCCTGCCTGTTCTGATATCGATATGACCTGGAAATGCTATGCCTATCTTGTCAATTTCATCTATTGAAAGCTTTGATTTTTCAAGAAGCTCCTCCATTACCAGATCGCACAACTGAAATAATATATCGGAATCATTATTTACTACATCTATATTATGCTCGCATAATACTTTCCCTGTAAAATCAAGGACTACTCCGGTGATATGGGTTCCTCCGATGTCCAGGCCTATGCAGCGGCTGTACTCACCATTAAGAGCCAAGTTCTCTTTTGGACGGCCTGCTCCGCTACTGGATTTTGAAACCACTTCCACTTCTCCGTTCTTAAGCATTTCATTTATGATATTGGTAATGGTTTTCTTATCCAAATTAGCCTTTACTGATAAATCCACCCTGGAGCATGGACCTTCTTCCCGTAAAATCGTTCTTACTTTCCTAATATTGTAATTGCGCAAAAATGTTTGATCGCTTTTACCATACCCGGACTTCATACTTACACTCCTACATATTAATAATAATCATATATACGCACGGTTTCTATATTATATATATTATAATAGTTTTATTCCACCAAGTAAAGTGCTTATTGTATTAAGTCAACAAAG
>ERZ773359.4563-NODE-4563-length-14238-cov-6.651696_pt1 | contig 14238 bp, 9 predicted proteins | sample MGYA00374955_ERZ773359 | MGnify/ENA primary metagenome ERZ773359 (study PRJEB29098, sample SAMN04486028) | biogas fermenter metagenome | study: EMG produced TPA metagenomics assembly of the Biogas fermentation microbial communities from Germany - Plant 4 DNA1... | reverse complement strand
GCTTCCCTACCGCAGGAAAATGCAAATTGTTTTTCAGGATCCGTATGCCTCATTAAATCCGCGTATGACAGTGGGCGATATTGTCGGCGAAGCCATCGATATTCATAAACTGGCCGCCACCGAGCAGGAACGAAAAGAAAAAATCTATTACCTTTTGGAAAAAGTCGGGCTCAACTCTGAACATGCTAACCGCTTCCCCCATGAATTTTCCGGCGGTCAGCGGCAGCGTATCGGTATCGCCAGAGCTTTAGCCGTGGATCCTGAGTTTATTGTTTGTGATGAGCCTGTTTCTGCTTTGGATGTTTCTATTCAGGCACAAATTATTAATATGTTTGAGGAGTTGCAGGCTGATTTGGGTCTCACCTATCTTTTTATTGCCCACGATCTTTCTGTGGTCAAGCATATTTCCAACCGCATTGGTGTGATGTATTTAGGGAAATTGGTGGAGCTGGCAGACAGTTATGAGTTGACGTTCCACAGCTTGCATCCCTATACAAAATCTTTAATTTCCGCCATACCAATTGCCGATCCCAAAGTCAGTCGTAGCAGAAAACGCATTGTGCTGGAGGGGGATGTTCCCAGTCCCTTAAATCCTCCCTCGGGATGCCGTTTTCGGACGCGCTGTAAATATGCAACCAAGATTTGTGCAGAGCAAGAACCTGAATTCCGCGAAGTCTCAACAGGCCATTTCGTTGCTTGCCATCATTGTTGTTAAAGAAAATCACAAAGATATTTAGGCATGTCTGCATGCCTGAATATATAAGCTAAATTTAAAATTTAGGAGGAGAGAAAGATGAGAAAGAAACTAGCAATCCTGCTGGCGCTGCTTTTGCTGGTAGGAACCTTGGCAGGTTGCTCTGGTAAGAAGAATACAAACAACAACCTGCCGGACAATGAAAACGGTCAAACCGCACCAAATGATTCTGAGCCTGTCGTTTTAAACGTACACGTAGGGCCAAACCCGGATACCATTGATCCGGCACTAAACTCTGCCGTTGATGGTGCCACCTTAATTATCCATGCTTTTGAAGGACTTTATACGTTGGATAAAAACGGCGTACCCATTCCGGGACAAGCTGAGAAGGTGGATATTAGTGAAGATGGCCTCACTTACACCTTTACTTTACGGGAAGGTTTGACTTGGAGTGACGGCACACCGCTTACAGCTGAAGATTTTGTTTATGCCTGGAACCGGGCCATTGATCCGGACACCGGGGCAGACTATGCTTATATGTTTGAATCCATCAAAGGCTATGACGAAGGTAAACTGGATGTAACTGCTGTTGATGAAAGAACTTTAGTGGTAAATTTAGTGGCCAAGACACCCTACTTCCTTGAGTTAACTGCTTTCCCCACTTTCAGCCCTGTGAGAAAAGATATCATTGAAGAACATGGGGAAGCTTGGGCATTGGCTCCGGAAACCTATATCGGCAACGGGCCTTATAAGCTGGTTGAATGGGTACCTTCTTCCCATATGCTTTATGAGAAAAACGAACGTTATTGGAACTATGAGGCTTTAGGACCCGATCAAATCAAATTTGTTTTAATGTCTGACGCTAATTCCGTCCTGGGTGCTTTTAAAACCGGACAAATCCTCTTTGCCGATGATTTGCCCACCGAGGAAATTGATTCCTGGAGAGATAGTGACGAGTTTTATATTGAGGGGCAACTGGGCACCTACTATGTCAGCTTTAATACCCAGAAAGCGCCCTTTGACAACAAACTTGTGCGCGAAGCTTTCAGTTTAGCCATTGACCGCAACTACATCGTGGAAAATATCGGGAAGGCCGGTCAGCAGCCTGCTGGCGCCTTTGTTTCCATCGGTATCTCCGATGTTGATCCCACGAAAGAATTCCGCGAAGTAGGCGGCGATTATATCGATGTTTCTAAAGAAGCCTATGAACAGAACCTGGCGCGTGCGAAAGAACTGATGAAAGAAGCTGGTTATGAAAACGGCGAAGGTTTCCCCGTCGTTGAGTATCTCTACAACCCTGAAAGTGACGGCCATCGCCTCATTGCTGAAGCCCTGCAGCAAATGTGGGCGCAATTAGGCGTAGAAGTGAAGCTGGCCTCTCAGGAATGGAGCACTTTCCTGAATACACGGAAAAACGGCGACTATCAGATTGCTCGTAACGGCTGGCTTGCCGACTACAACGATCCCATTTCATTCTTGGATATGTGGATTACTGGTAGCGGTAACAATGACGCCCAATGGTCAAATGCTGAATATGATAAACTGATTGCAGAAGTGAAAAACTCCAGCGATCCAGTAGAACGCTTTGAGAAAATGCACCGGGCTGAAGATATCCTCTTTGAGGAAGCCGTGTTGGCGCCTATCTACTACTATGTAGACCTATATCTCATGAGTAATAAATTACAGAATGCTTATTCTTCACCGCTGGGATATAAATACTTCATGTATGCCCAGATCGCCAATTAGTAAGGGTAATTAAAAGGAAACGGGAGGTACGCCTCTCGTTTCTTTTTTTGTTGCTAAAAAATGATAGCAACTTGATTTGCTTTCTTCCTATATCTTTTTAGCCAAAAAAGCGTTTAAAAACCGGCAAGAGGGTAAGAAACAATACTAAACCGCCGTAAGTAAATTTTTCGCTATTTCTTAAGATTACTTAAAAAAAAGTGCTGGCTGATTGTGGTAAAATGTAGGTGTATTTAACAAGGGTAAGATATCTTTACCTATTATGGGGTTTTTAAACATTTAAAACGTCTGAAAAGATTTAATTGCATATTAAATTTTATTCGAAAGGAGGAGGAATGATTGCCTTTAATTGAGTTGGAAAACATCTCGCGGATTTATAAAACAGGCCAAGTGAGTGTAACGGCATTGAAAAACGTTAACCTGGCGGTGGATAAGGGTGAATTTATCTCCATTATGGGGCCTTCCGGTTCAGGTAAATCTACTTTGCTTAATATTATCGGCTGTTTAGATAAGCCTTCAACAGGTACATATCTTTTTAACGGAAAACATGTGGAGAAACTTGGCGACGGTAAATTAGCTGACATCCGCAACCGTTACATCGGCTTTGTTTTTCAAAGTTTTCACCTGCTGACGGATCTTGATGCCCAGGGCAATGTGGAACTGCCACTGATTTACAGGGGTGTAGGCAGAAAAGAGCGGCAAAAGAGAGCCATGGCAGCACTGGAAGCAGTGGGCTTGGCTGAAAGAAGACGGCACCGTCCGGCGGAGCTTTCAGGCGGTGAGCAGCAGAGAGTGGCTATAGCCCGGGCCCTGGTGGGCGAGCCGGACATGATTCTAGCTGACGAACCCACCGGTGCATTGGATTCTGTTTCCGGGCAGATTGTTATGTCTATCTTTCAGCGGCTCAACAGAGAGCGAGGTATAACCATTATTCAGGTTACACACGCGCCAGAAATTGCTCACCATGCGCAAAGGGTTATTTATTTGCGAGACGGCGAAATAGAGCGAGAAGAAAAACTATCCCAGCCATTGGTGGCAGAAATGGGAATACAGAATAAATAATTTTGCGGGAGGTGTAAAAAATTGCTTCAGCGACTTTTAACGATTTTAATTATTGTTTTAATTGTTTTAGGCGGAGGCTATTATGCCTATCAACAGTTGATTCCCCCGCCGGAAGAGGATGCCACCGGTCCAATTTATGCGACTAAACCGGTTACCAGGGGAGATATATCTGTTGGTGTGGAAGTAGTCGGCACTTTGAGTCCGTCATCCGGGGGAGGCATTCAGGTACCCGGTTCCATGTACGGCGGGATGTCCGGTGGAGGTATTACATATGTTATTAGTGAAGTCTTAGTCAAAGAGGGAGATGTAGTACAACAAGGGCAGCTCTTAGTAAAATTGGATGCCCCTGATTTGGAAACAAAACTCCAAAGTTTGCAGGCAGAACTGGAAACGGAGCGCAAACTTTTAGCCGACTTGCTCAATGTTGCGATGGAGGAGCTAGAGCTAATTGATCCTTCCCGCGGCATTACCCTACAGGCTCCCATTGACGGAAGAGTTACTGACTTAACTGTACGGGAAGGGCAGAGTTTAAAGCAGGGCGAAATTGTCGCCAGAATCGTTAATGATGACAAATTTATTCTTACAGCCAGAGTCTTGCCCGGTGAATTGCAAGGCATGAAGGTAGGCGATGAAGCACTGCTTAGTTTTACCCAATTTTCCGGTACAGTATCTGCCAAAATCATTGATATAAATCCAAATGTGATTACAGAAAGGGCTGCAGACCTGTACGATTCGGTAGGCAGCGCCGCCAGTGATGATCAATATGTGTTCGTCCACTGGGTCACATTGGAAGGAGAAAACCCGGGATTGGTGCAGCCTGGTATGATCGCCAGGATCGGTGTAGCCAAAGAACAAGGTCAGCCTTTAAATGAGTATAATACCAGATGGCTGCGTTACTATGCCGCAGTGGACGGGTACGCTGAAGAAGAAAGAGTGCTTAGTCGCGCTGATGCAATTATTACAAGGATTTATGTGCGCAACATGCAAGAGGTGAAAAAAGGCGATCCCCTTATTGCCTTGGCCGGTGACGATGCCCAGGCAACCATTCAGGAAAAATTAAGAAAAATTCGTGGGTTGGAACAAGAGATACAGCAGCATTATAGCAAATTAGCCCAAACAGATATTATCTCGCCCATGGACGGAATTGTGGCCTATATTGATGCTCAACCCGGCAGAACGGTTCAAGCCGGCGAATGGTTAGGCCATATTTATACCGCCACCGATATGAGGCTGGTTACGGAAATTGATGACATAGATATTTTATTGGTGCAGCAAGGATCGCAGGTTGATGTTTCCGTAGATGCAGTACCGGGGCAAACTTTTGCCGGAGAAGTAGTTCATGTTTCCACCATGGGAAGAGATCGGGACGGTGTAACGCGCTTTTATGTGGAAATAAAAGTTACCGGTAGCGGTGAGTTGCGTCCGGGTATGCAAGCAACTGGTTACATCAACGCCGGCAGTGCAAAAGATGTGCTGCTGGTACCACTGGAGGCAGTTTTTGAAGAAGACGGCCAGTCAAAAGTAGAAGTACTGGAGGAAGACGGCAGCGTCAGGTTGGCTACCATTAAAATTGGTCTGATGAATGACAGGTATGCTGAAGTAAAGGAAGGACTTGAGGAGGGAGACCTGGTCATAACCGGCAGTACCGCCGATCTTTTACCCAGTCAGCGGATTCAAGCCAATGACCGTCTATTGCCTGGCAGTCCCGGTGAGGATGATGCTCCTTCCGGTGAGAACAATTAAGGCTTGTCCGTTTTAAGGGGTGATGGGGATGTTTAAATGGATTTACTCGCTCTGGATACGTTTTTGGTTTAGTGCGCAAATGGCCGGACACGGTATACTGGTAAATCCGCTCAGATCCGCCCTTACCGTTTTAGGTGTTGCCATTGGTGTCGCTTCGGTGGTAAGCCTGATGGGCATCGGGGAAGGGGCACGACAAGCTGTGGTTAGCCAGTTTGAGAGTTTAGGCGCCAATGTGATCGTGGTCAAAGCCATGGAGCCCGTTGCCGAATTTGCCCCTGAGTTTGCTGCCGAATTAGAGGAGATTGTGCCGCAACTTAAACAGATTACACCGGTAGTGTATGGTGAGGCTACAGTACGCTGGCGTCGCGACCGGGGCATAGCGCAAATCTTGGGTGTAAACAATAAATTTCCGGAAATTAGAGATCATGATTTAGTCTCAGGGCACTTTTTTTCCAACTTGCACGTAGAGCAGCGCTCTCCTGTAGCCGTGCTGGGCTATAATGTGGCCAGCGGTTTACTTGGGGGACGTAGCCCGGTAGGGCAAACACTGACTTTAGACGGCCGGACTTTTCGTATTATTGGTGTTTTAGCCCCCAAAGGCCCTCAACAGGCAGAGGGCATTGATGACAAGATTGTGATTCCCTATACCACGGCTCTGCGCATGACTGAGAAGAAAACGGTACCGGAAATTTGGGGCAAAGCCGGTTCAGCTTTGGAGGCCGACCTGGCAACCGTACAATTGGGACGAATTATTGCCCGTAATTTGGGCTTAGATGCCAAAGCTCCAACCACTAAACCTGCCGGAGAAGAAGATGTTGCTGTGCCGGTTGAAGAACCTGTACCCCCCATGGAAGAAGAACCTGATGATGATAAGCAATTAGGTTTAAAAACAGGTAAAGATCTGGTTACTATCACTAATTTAAATCAACTGGTACAGGAAGCCGACAAAGCTAATCGGGTTATGACGCTGTTGCTGGGGGGAATTGCAGCAGTATCTTTGTTGGTTGGCGGTTTGGGGATTATGAATATTATGCTGGTGGCCGTTACGGAAAGAACAAAAGAAATTGGCGTACGGCGTGCCTTGGGAGCCAAACAGGGCGATCTTTTAACACAGTTTATGTTGGAAGCCCTTTATTTAAGTGGAATTGGCGCCGTTGCCGGAGTGGCCGCCGGAGTTTGGGGTGCAAATCTCTTTGCCCGCTATGGATTTGAAACGGCAATAAGTTTTCAAGCCATACAAATTGCGGTGGGTGTTGCCATCGCCGCCGGTTTACTTTTTGGCGTTTATCCGGCAATTTCAGCATCTTCTGTGCCGCCGGTGGAAGCACTGCGTCGCTAAAATCTACACTTATTTTTATAGCTAAAGGGCTCTGCTATATACAGAGTCCTTTAGCTCAAGGGCAGTAATTTTGCAGTTTTGCTAGAACTTTATGACAAAACTAAGAAGAAGGCTATCTTTTTCGCTCTAGAATTGGTAAAATATATAGGGTGTTTTTTACAAGAAAAATGTAAGAGGTGATACCATGGAAGAGCAAAATAGCAGCAGAAATAAAATCTTATTTTTAGCTCAATTTTCTCTTCTGCTTGCTATTGAAGCCATTGTGTGTTTTACTCCCCTTGGTTCTTTGCCGGCGCTGGGGCCTATTGTGGCCACGTTGTCTCACATACCTGTAATCATTACTGCTGTGTTGCTGGGGACAAAAGCGGGTGCGGGGATGGGGTTTTTCTTTGGCCTTTTTAGTTTTTTAGTCTGGTCTTTTGCTCCGCCTAGTCCCGCCATTGCTTTCGTTTTTACTCCCTTTTATTCCTTAGGACAATTTCAAGGGAATTTTTGGAGTTTGGTGATCTGCTTTGTACCGCGAATCCTTATTGGCGTTGTGACAGGTTTAACTTTCCAAGCCTTAAAACACACGAAAAATCGCCTACTATCCTATGGTTTAAGCGGCATTTTGGGCAGTCTGACCAATACTCTCCTGGTTTTAGGCGGAATTTATTTCTTCTTCGGACAGGATTATGCTACCGCCATTGGTTCAGCATATAACCTTTTGCTAGGCTTAATTGTACTCACAATTCTTACCAGCGGTATTCCAGAGGCTATTCTTGGGGGGTTCGCAGCGTATGCTATTGGAGCTCCTCTAAATAAAGTATTGTCTAATGCTGATAGGAGCTGATTTTATTGGGGTCGTTTTAGGAATTGACGTGGGAGGATCGACAACAAAGATTGTAGGTTTCGATGAGACCAAAACATTGATTGGTACGCTGCAAGTTAAAGCCAGTGATCAAGTAACATCACTTTACGGCGCTATCGGAAGTTTTTTGTATCAGCAAGCAGTACCGCTTACGGCGGTAAAAACCATTGTGCTGACAGGTGTGGGTGCTTCTTATATTGAGAAAGATATTTACGGTATCCCTACTTTCAAAGTGGACGAATTTCAGGCTATAGGTTACGGCGGGCTTACACTTGCCGGTTTAGATGAAGCTTTAGTTGTTAGTATGGGTACAGGCACGGCTTATGTGCGTGCCAGTAAAGAGAAGGTTGTCCATATTGGGGGCAGCGGTGTCGGCGGCGGCACACTTGTTGGTTTGTCGGAATTGTTATTTCAGGAAAAAAATATTGACACCATTGAAAGATTGGCTCGCCACGGTGATTTGCATAATGTAGACTTGTTTATTTCAGAAATAACAAAAAGTAAAATTTCTTCACTCCCACCGGATGTGACCGCATCCAACTTGGCCCGTATCAAAAATACCGCAACAAAGTCCGATTTAGCTCTAGGTCTTTTAAATATGATTTTTCAAACAGTAGGTATGTTGGCGGTTTTTGCTTGTAGAAATGATACCATCAAAGATGTGGTTTTTACCGGCTCTTTAACTGTGTTTCCACATGCACGCACTGTTTTTGCCGGCCTCAAGAAGATGTATGGACTTAATTTTATTATTCCGGAAAATGCAGTTTTTGCCACAGCCATTGGGGCTACCATCCCCTATTTGGAGCAAAAATAGGTTACTGCCTTATTTGGCAGCAAGAAGCGCTTGTTCCTATAGAAACAAGCGCTTCTTGCTGCCCTGTGACAAGTAAGACTGGGGGGCGAAAAAAGAGGAAAAATAAAATAGATAAATTTTACTGCCCTTTTTTCGCAGTTTAGTATACAATATGGTTTAGCAAAAATTTAAGACGAAGGGGTACTAAAGATGCCGAAGCGAGAAGATATCCGTAAAATCTTAATCATTGGCTCCGGTCCCATTGTCATTGGACAAGCCGCCGAATTTGATTATTCAGGGACGCAAGCGTGTAAGGCATTGCGCAACCTTGGGTATGAAATAGTTTTAGTTAATTCCAACCCGGCTACTATTATGACAGATCCCGGCCTGGCTGATGCCACATATATTGAGCCGTTAAATGTAAAAAGATTAACCGCCATTATCGCCAAAGAAAAACCGGATGCCCTGCTGCCCAATTTAGGAGGGCAATCTGCCCTTAATTTAAGTATTGAGTTGGCTAAACAAGGTATCCTGAAAAAATACGGCGTAAAAGTAATTGGTGTCCAGCTGGAAGCCATCGAAAAGGGCGAGGATCGTATTGCTTTCAAAGAAAGCATGAAAAAATTGGGCATTGAGATGCCAAGAAGCAAGCCGGCATATTCGGTGGAAGAAGCGGAAAAAATTGCTGAAGAATTGGGTTTCCCCGTTGTCATCCGCCCGGCTTATACCATGGGAGGTACAGGGGGCGGCCTAGTTTATAACCGGGAAGAACTAAAAGTTGTGGCTGCCAGGGGAATTTCCGCCAGTATGATCGGACAAATTCTTGTGGAAGAATCTGTCCTGGGTTGGGAAGAATTAGAGTTGGAAATTATCCGGGATGCCAAAAACCAAATGATTACGGTGTGCTTTATTGAAAATGTGGACCCGGTAGGCGTACATACAGGTGACTCATTTTGCGTAGCGCCCATGCTGACCATCAGTAAAAAGCTGCAAAAAAGGCTGCAGGAGTATGCGTATAAAATTGTGGAAGCAACCGGGGTCATTGGCGGTACCAACGTGCAGTTTGCCCATGATCCAAAAACAGGGCGCGTTGTGGTCATAGAAATTAATCCCCGCACCTCAAGATCTTCCGCCCTTGCTTCCAAAGCAACCGGATTTCCCATTGCATATATTTCGGCCATGTTAGCTGTGGGCATAACTTTAGATGAGCTTCCTTATTGGAAAGAGGGTACACTGGACAAATATGAACCCACAGGTGATTATGTGGTAGCTAAATTTCCTCGCTGGGCTTTTGAAAAGTTTAAAGGGGCCGAAGATAAGTTGGGTACCCAAATGAAAGCCGTGGGCGAGGTTATGAGTATCGGAAAGAATTATAAAGAAGCACTGCAGAAAGCTGTACGTTCCCTTGAAGTGGGCCGCTACGGTTTAGGGTTTGCCCAGGATTATCACAGGCGTCCATTAAATGAATTGCTGGCTTTATTGGCGGAACCCACCAGTGAACGCCAGTTTATTATGTATGAGGCACTGCGCAAAGGCGCCACTGTAGAGCAGTTGCACCAGTTGACACAGATTAAACCGTGGTTTATCCAACAGATGCGGGAACTGGTGCTTTTGGAAGAAGAAATTTTGCAGTATAAAGGCAAAAAACTGCCGGACGAAATATTAATACGGGCCAAAAAGGACGGCTTTGCCGATCGTTACCTGGCTATGTTACTGGGAACGGAGGAAAAAGCCATCAGGGAGCAACGCCTTGCCCTAGGGCTGACCGGTGCCTTAGAGTATGTGCCTGTCAGCGGTGTGGAAAATGCCGCCTACTATTTTTCCACTTATAATGGTCAAGAGCAAATTAAGCCAAGTAAAAAAGAAAAAGTGATGATTTTAGGCGGTGGGCCCAACCGTATTGGCCAAGGTATTGAATTTGATTATTGTTGCGTCCATGCGGCTTTTGCTTTACGGGATTTAGGTTATGAAACCATTATTGTCAATTGCAACCCGGAAACCGTCTCCACTGATTACGACACGTCAGACAGATTATATTTTGAGCCTTTGACCGTGGAAGATGTACTAAATATTTATCATAAGGAAAAACCTTTAGGGGTAATTGTGCAATTCGGCGGACAAACACCGCTAAATATTGCAGGGGAGTTGGCGGCGGCAGGGGTGCGCATCCTCGGCACAGCCCTGGAAGCAATAGATTTGGCTGAGGACCGTGATCATTTTGCCGCCATGATGCAAAAATTAAATATTCCTATGCCTAAGGCAGGCATGGCCGGCAATTTGGAGGAAGCCCTTAAAATTGCCGAGGAAATAGGTTACCCGGTCATGGTCAGACCTTCCTATGTGCTTGGGGGACGGGGAATGGAATGTGTGCATGATGAAGAAATGTTGCGCGAATATGTGGCGGCCGCCGTTGAAGTTACGCCGGATCGTCCCATTTTAATTGATAAGTTTCTTGATCATGCCATAGAAGCCGAGGCTGATGCCATATCCGACGGGGTAAACGTTTTTGTACCGGCTGTGATGGAACATATTGAATATGCCGGTGTGCACTCCGGCGACTCTGCCTGTGTCATCCCGCCCATCAGTATTGCCGGGAAGCATTTGCAAACAATCTCCGAATATACGAAGAAAATTGCCCGGGAACTGAAAGTGGTAGGCTTAATGAATATACAGTATGCCATTGCGGACGGGCGCGTTTATGTTTTGGAAGCCAACCCGCGTGCCTCCCGTACAGTGCCCCTTGTTTCTAAAGTTTGTAATGTCTCCATGGCTAGGTTGGCCACGGAAATAATTATGGGAAAAAAGCAAATTTCCCACTTAAAACCCAAAAAAATTCACCATTTTGGGGTCAAAGAGGCTATACTACCTTTTAACATGTTCCATGAAGTTGACCCGGTTTTAGGTCCAGAAATGCGTTCTACCGGCGAGGTGCTGGGCATTGCCGAATCTTTCGGGGTGGCATATTTTAAAGCTCAAGAGTCAACCCAAGCCCCTTTACCCTGCGCGGGTACGGTTCTAATAAGTGTCCGTCCTCAAGACAGGCCGGATGTGCTTGAAGTGGCACAAAGATTTAACAAGCTTGGTTTTAAAATATTTGCCACGGAGGGTACAAATCGCTTTTTAAACCAGCATGGTATACCGTCGACCTATATTAAAAAACTATATGAGGGACGGCCCAATATACTTGATAGCATTGCCAATAAGGAAATCGATTTAGTAATTAATACGCCTGTAGGTCGCATCGGGGAAAAAGATGATTCTTATATCCGTAAAGCGGCCATTAAATATAAGATCCCTTATATTACAACTTTGACGGCGGCTCTGGCCAGTGCCAAAGGCATTGAAGCTTATATGAAGCTGCAAGAGGAAAAAATTAAAAGCCTACAGGAGTATCATGCCGAAATTCAGGATAGTCAATAAACCGTAATCTTTCAGGAAAAAGCACTGCTTTGCAGTGCTTTTTTAGCTTTTTTGGTGCCATTGGGTAAAAGCGGTGGCTGATTGACAGCATCCGGCGTCCATGATAAAGTATAATAAGAAAATAAAGAAAAGTCAGACTAGTGCAAAAGGAGGAGTTGTCATGGCAGTAAACTTGGAAGATAGGGTAAAGAAATTAGAAGAGCTGGTGGAATCACTGCAGAAAGAATTGGCGGCTAAAGAAAAACGTTTACAGGCACAGGAAGATATGTGGGCTATTGTCAGGTTGCAGAATGCATATGGTTATTATTTAGAACATTGGATGGTTGATGAAATTGTTGATCTTTTTGCTGATCATCCCGATGTGTCCGCTACTTTTGTGGAAGGTACATACCTTGGCCTTGAAGGGGTTCGCAGATATTTCAACCGTTTGAAAGATGCACCGCCTACCTTTTTACATCAGGTAATGCAGGTTTCTCCGGTGATCACTTTAAGTGAAGATGGACAAACCGCCAAGGGCAGATGGTACGGTTATGGCATTATTTCCACCGAGCCTGTTAACGATAATATTGATCCCTTGTACATGGGCGTAGTCTATGAGATGGAATATATTAAGCAGGACGGAATTTGGAAAATTTTAAAACTGGCTTTCCAAATGCATTATGCTTACCAGCCGTCGCAAATGTTTGTCAAGGCTCCTGCCCCGGAAGAAAAGGAAGAAACCAGGTTTGTCATGAATTTGAGCCCTGATATCTGGGCGGAATATGATATACAATATCCTTCCGGATATATTTATCCTTTCCATTTTAAGCATCCGGTGACCGGCAAGGAGACCAGTGAGGCTGCTTATAACGCCAAGTTAAAACTTAAACCTAATCGTTTTCGCCCTAAATAATGCCTAAGATAAGCCCTGTAAAGCTTGAAACTTTGCAGGGCTTTCAGTTTAATTGAAGCGCAAATCTTGGCTGCAGCGATTGTAAAGTCTAAAAATAGAGGAAAAGCTGATGTCTGGGTCGAATGAAGAAAAACGTTTGCTTAAGTGATTGATGGGAGGGATGAACATTGAAAATGGAAGTTATTGCCGGCCGGGTAAAACAGGCTTCCCTTGAACTGGCCGCAGCTACCACACAGCTAAAAAATAAAGCACTTGAAAATATCGCCGACTTACTTTTAGCAAGAAAAGATGAGATTATGCAGGCTAATTTGGAAGATCTGGAGCGCAGCGAAAAAGAAAATCTGGCGGCGCCTTTATTAAAACGGCTAAAATTTGATGAAAGTAAAATTAATGAAGCTGTTGCCGGTATCAACAGCCTAATCCGCCTGGAAGATCCGGTGGGAAAAACATTACTGGCCACAGAATTAGATGAAGGGCTGGAATTATACCGGGTTACCTGCCCCATCGGGGTTATTGGGGTAATTTTTGAATCCAGGCCGGACGCCTTAGTGCAGATTTCAACATTGTGCCTAAAAAGCGGTAATGCTGTCCTCTTGAAAGGCGGCTCTGAAGCAAGAAAAACTAACAGGATTTTAAGTGAAATTATCCTGAGCGCCACAAAAGAAGTGGGCTTGCCTGAATTTTGGGCATACCTTTTGGAAACAAGGGACGATGTACAGGAAATGCTTAAACTGGACAGCTACATTGATTTAATTATTCCCAGAGGCTCAAATGAATTTGTGCGCTACATTATGGAGAACTCTAATATCCCGGTGCTGGGGCATGCCGATGGCATTTGTCATTGCTATGTGGATGAGAATGCCGATCTGGAAATGGCCAAGCGCATTGTTGTTGATGCCAAGACACAATACGTAGCCGTCTGCAATGCGGTGGAAACATTGCTGGTGCATAAAAATGCGGCGGCGGAATTTTTGCCGCTGCTAAAAACAGCTTTGGAGGAAAAGAATGTAGAGATTTTTGGCTGCCCCCAAGCACAGGCGCTGATAAACATTAAACCGGCTAGTAAAGCAGATTGGGAAACAGAATACCTTGACTATAAACTGGCCATAAAAATTGTGGATAGTATGGAGGAGGCTATAGAGCATATTAACACTTACGGTTCAGGTCATACTGACAGCATTATTACCAATGACCGGAAGAAAGCTGCTTACTTTATGGATCATGTAGATTCCGGTAATGTTTTTTGGAATTGTTCCACCCGTTTTAGTGACGGTTTTAGATATGGTTTCGGGGCCGAAGTAGGTATAAGTACCAATAAAATTCATGCCCGGGGGCCCGTTGGCCTGGAAGGATTAGTGATTTACAAATATAAATTAATTGGTAATGGTCATATTGTGGAAGATTATGCGAAACAACAAAAAACATTTACACATAAAACTTTGACCAAAAAATTTCCCCTTGCATAAAAATTTAGCGGCAGGTAACCCTGCCGCTAAATTTTTTTAGTGTAATTCGGGATCCAGCCACATGGCGTGTGTGCGCCAGCGGGTCATACCTTGCTCCAAATAGTCGGTATGGAAACCGGGTACACGCACAAATGCCGTCTTGGCGTTGGTGAGAGGAATAACCATGGCTTCTTCAGCCATGAAGTAGACAATTTCCTCAGTGATTTGTTTTTGTTCTTCGCGGGTGACTTTCTTAA
>ERZ773359.4562-NODE-4562-length-14252-cov-311.576601_pt1 | contig 14252 bp, 10 predicted proteins | sample MGYA00374955_ERZ773359 | MGnify/ENA primary metagenome ERZ773359 (study PRJEB29098, sample SAMN04486028) | biogas fermenter metagenome | study: EMG produced TPA metagenomics assembly of the Biogas fermentation microbial communities from Germany - Plant 4 DNA1... | reverse complement strand
ATTGATCCATGTTATTATGAAGCTGCTGAAATTGATGGTGCCTCTGCGATTCAAAGATTTTTTAGAATTACATTTCCATTACTTTCTCCATCGGTGTTTTTTGTTTTGATCATTACTTCAATCAACTCTTTTCAATTATTCCCACAAGTAATGATCATGACGCAGGGTGGACCTTTTGGTTCAACTGAGGTGTTTATGGAAAGGATTTATTCTTATGCCTTTAAGTATTATGAGATGGGTTATGCATCGGCGTATTCCTGGATACTTTTTGTTTTTATCTTCTTGTTTACAGTATTACAGTGGATTTTCCAAAAAAGGTGGGTTCACTATGAAACATAAAAAGCTAATTTTTAAATTATTATATTATTTAATAATGATTATTCTGTCTGTTTTTATGATTCTGCCGTTATTTTGGATGATAACTACATCTTTAAAGGAAAGTGGAGCATTAACAGCTATACCAATAGAATGGATTCCAAAAAAGATTAGCTTCGAATCGTATTCAAGGTTATTTACCATATTCCCATTTGGTAAATCATTTATCAATAGCATAATAGTGTCAGTTGCAATAACATTTATAAGTGTTTTTTCAGCAAGTATGGCTGCTTATGTATTTGCTAAAATGCCTTTCAAAGGAAGGGAAACATTATTCGGAATTTTTATTACTACTATGATGATACCTGGAAGCGTAACATTGATACCAAATTATCTTATCTTGAGAAATTTACATCTTTTAAATAGTTATTTAGGAGTTATTCTACCTTCCTTTTTCAATATTTTTGGGATTTTTATATTGCGTCAGCACATTAAAACGATTCCGGATGATTTTATAGATGCAGCTGTTATGGATGGAGCTTCTCAATGGACGATTTTTTTTAATATAATAATTCCCTTGTCTAAGCCTAGTATAGCTACTCTTACAGTTATTACCTTTATGGGTGCTTGGAATGATTATTTGTGGCCTCTTATAGTTTTGACCGATAAAAGTAAAATGACCCTTCCAGTAGCGCTTAGTATGCTCAATGGACAATATTCTACAGAATACAATTTACTTATGGCAGGAGCCCTTATATCTATCATTCCTATTCTTATTGTCTATGCCTTTGCGCAAAAATATTTTGAAGAAGGTCTTACAGCGGGAGGAATAAAGGGATAGTTACTTGTATATCCATTTGCTATTATATAAGGAGGTGGTTTTTAGATTTTAAGAGTATGTTCTTCTTACGAAAAAAAGTAAAAAAAAATATTGGTGAGGAGATGTGTGAGTATGAAAAAGGCTATAAATTTTATTTTAGTGGCAATAGTAGCACTGGTTATTTCAACAGGTTTTGGAGTTACAACAATTAAATTTATGAATTTTTCATGTGCAGGTGGCAATGAAAAATATTTGGATCAATGGAAAGAAATATTTGAGAAACAGAATCCAGATATAAAGGTTGAGATTGAAACAGTAGGCTTTGGTGACTATTTTACAAAGTTAGCTACAGTTATAGCTGGTGGAAATGCCCCAGATGTTTTTGAACTTAATTATGAAAACTTCAATACTTATGCTTCAAAAGGAGTATTGTTTAACTTAGATAATTTAATAAAGCAAAGTGGTTATGATCTTAGTATAATTAATAAAAATGCTTTAGAAGCTTTTCAAGTTGCTAGTACCCAGTATGGTCTTCCCTATAGTTTTTCAAATGTTATCTTGATATACAACATAGATCTTTTTGACAAAGCAGGAGTTTCCTATCCAACAAATGAATGGACTTGGGAAGATGTTCTCTCTGCTGCTCAAAAGATAAGGGCCCTTGATCCAATGATTTTTGGAATTTATCAGCCAGTTACTTTCAATGAATTATACAAAATGGTTCAGCAAAATAATGGAAGTTTATTAAGTGATGATGGGACTGCTTTTACTGTAAATAGACCAGAAAACATAGAAACCTTACAATATATGGTAGATAGGGTATTAAAGTACAATGTAATGCCTACAGATGCCCAAATGGCTGGAATGGGAGATTGGGATCTTTTCATTTCTGGAAGATTGGGTATGATTGTTACAGGATCTTGGGCATTTCCTACTTTTAAAGAAAAAGCAGATTTTAATTGGGATATAGCAGTAGAGCCTGGAAATAAAAAGAAGGCGACACATTTCTTTTCAAACGGTTTAGTTATGAGTAAAGATACAAAAAAGGCTGAAGCATCCTTCAAATGGATGACGTTTTTATCTTCTAGTAAAGAAGTTGCAGAAGGTAGAGTTAAAGCCAATTGGGAATTACCAGCTGCAATGTATCCAGAGATAATTGAATTATACAAAAAAGATACTCCACCATATAACAAAGAAGCCGTATTTGAATCATTAAATTATTTAGTAACCCCACCACCAATAGTGGAATATCAAAAAGCCGCAGATATAATTGATAAGCATCTAGAGGCAGCAAGATACGGAAAGAAAACACCCCAGCAGGCTTTAAATGATGCTCAAGCTGAACTAGAAAAGGCGATTAAATTAAAATAATTAATGTTTGAAAGGAAGAGTGAAAAAATCTATGGAAATAATACATAAACCTTATGGAATAGACGATCCATACATTAACTTCCCTGGGATTGAAAGATATCCCAGGGATCCACTTATTAATGATAAAGTGAAAATAAATTTTCAAGCAACGCCCATTTTAGGTCAAAGAGCATGGATTGAAAATACACATGATGGACAATTATATGAAAGTCGTGCACAGTTTCAAAATAATGTTGGAGATATGGCAGAATGGTATGGATTTATTCCCCCATTAAAAGTTGGTACAAATGTTGAATATAGGATTAGGATAGGAACTGGTAAAAAGAATTCTTTTGTAAGTGATTGGTTTTGTTACACTGTTAAAGAATGGAAAGAAGGCGTTTTTAAAGAAAAACTTTTATTCAAAGGAAATGGAGATAAAAGTAGAATTAATAAGATCGAATTTTTAACAGATGATAAAGATGTCTATAACATTCGGATTGCTATAAAAAGAAAAAATGGAGAGAATTTTTTTGGTTTAGGTGAGCATTATGAGGATTTAGAGATAACTGAAGGAGTTAGATATGTTCATGTTTTTGATCAATATAAAGTTCAAAGAGAAAGAGCATACGCCCCTGTTCCATTTTTGTTTTCAAATAAAGGATTTGGAATGCTTATTAACACAGGATTTAGGACAAAATGGGATTTTTCTTCAACTGATGTCAAAGTAGAAATTGATACATTAGGGCAGCCTTTGATGAATAAAATAGAAATTTATTTATGGGAAAACGATAATATGAAAGACTCTATTGCTAACATATATAGAATATCTCAACCCAAAGTTCCTCCTATATGGGTATTTGGTCCTTGGATGTCTGCAAATGAGTGGAATTCTCAGAAAAAAATTGAACGAGTAGTACAAAAGACATGTGAATATGACATTCCTGCTACTGTGTTGGTTATTGAAGCATGGTCTGATGAGCAAACATTTTATATCTTTAATGGGGCTGAATATAAGGAAAAAGACGGCGGACAGGAGTTTGTTTTAGAAGATTTTAATTTCAATGAACCTTGGCCAAATCCTAAAAAGATGGTAGATGAGTTAACTCAGAAGAATATAAAACTAATTTTATGGCAAATACCTGTTTTAAAATACTATGATAAATTTGAAAAACAACATAAAAAGGATGTTGATCATGCTCTAAAAGCTAATTATGTTTTGAAAACTAAGGATGGAGATCATTATAGGATTCCAAAGGGAAGATGGTTTGAAAACAGTGTTGTAGTTGATTTTTACAATGAAGAGGCCTCAAAATGGTGGGCAAGTAAGCGCAGATATTTAGTGGAAGAATTAGGAGTGGCAGGTTTTAAAACAGATGGTGGGGAACATTTATGGGGTCGAGATTTAATTTCAGTTGACTCAGAACTAGAAAGCACCCAATTAAGGAATTTATATCCTGAAAAATATTTTGAAACTGCAAAATCAATTCAAAAAGACAAACTTATTTTATTCAGTCGATCTGGATATATACATACGCCTAATAACACTTTATTTTGGGTTGGTGATGAAGATTCTGAATATGAAGCTTTAAAATCTAATATTATAGCTGGCTTAAACGTATCTCTTTCAGGTAATCCGTTTTGGGGATGGGATATAGCAGGTTTCAGTGGAGATCTTCCAGAACCCGATCTATACAATAGATCTTGCGAGTTGGCTGTTTTTACTCCAATATTTCAATTTCATTCAGAACACCCTGGAGATCCTGTACCTAGTGCCGAAAGGTCACCTTGGAATATGGCTGATTACTATAAAAATAATCAAATAATAGACAATTATAGATTTTATGCTTCTTTAAGAATGAATCTTTCTCCTTATATTTTTCAAGAAGCTAAAGCCAGTGTTGAGGAGTGTCGTCCTCTAACTTACCCTGTATGGTTAGACAATAGTAACCTTTATGATCAACCTTTGGCTTATTTTTTTGGTAGAAGTATAATTGTCTATCCAAAAATTTCTAAACAATATGATGAAGATAAAATTACGTTACCTTATGGAACATGGTTAAGTTTATGGGAGGGTGAATGGGTACAAAGCAAAGAAGAACCGTTATATTATATTTCTAAGAAGTATCATCCCGTATTTTTGAAGAAAGGTTCAATTATTCCGTTAAGTATAGATAAGGCTAAAAGCTTGGGAGAACCTCATTGGAGTCAAGATTTTAACGCTGTTTTAGTTATCGATGATCTAGAAAGATGTAGAAAAGATAGTGATTGTTTAAAAACTTATCTTGAAGAAATTGAAATAATAAAAAAAGAATTTGATAAAAAAGAGCTTATGATAGGCTTTCCCTGCAAAAAAGAAAAAGAAATTATTGGAATTGAATGGATAACTTTATAACTTTTTACAACCATAATGCGATTCTTAATTTGAAATGGTATAATAATCATAAGTCTTTTATATTCTATTTTATAGACTCTAGAAAAGATATCTTCCAAAAATAAATTATAGAATTTTATTAGGGGTCTAGGGCGTAGCCCTCCCCTATCTCCTTTATACAAGGTACCTAATAAATTACATAAATCCAGAGTTATTAGTAAGTATTAGAGTTGGAAAGATGTGTTTGAAAAATCAATTTAAAATTTTTTATGAAATCATAGTATTAGAATTCTTAAAGTAAGTATAATATTTTTACAGGAGGAGGAAATATGTTTAAGAAGTTACAAATTTCAAGTCAAACAACCTTATACAGAAGTGGACGGCCTTTTAAAACCGGTGCCATTATTTTAAATTTAAATGAAGATGATTTTCAAGAAAGTTCTACAATTCCATATTTTAAAATTGAAGTGAATGATAAAGAAACAAACCTTATTTATCAGATGCAAAAAGGGGATGCTGTTTATGGTTTAGGTGAAACCTTAGGTGCCTTAAACAAAAGAGGAAAAATATATCAGTTTTATGCTACAGATGATCCGCACCATACTCCTGATAAAAAGGCTTTATATGGTTCACACCCCTTTATGATCTTAGATGGGGAACAATCTTTTGGATTGTTTATTGACTATCCATCTGAAATTATTTTTGATATAGGATTTACTCATAAAGACTACATTAAAATTACTATTACTTCGAAGGATTTTGATGTTTATTTATTTGATTGTGATGAAAAATTGACTATAATAAAAGAATACTTTGCTTTAACAGGTAAACCTTATATACCTCCAAAATGGGCTTTTGGGTTTCAGCAATCTAGATGGAGTTATTTTACTGAAGAAGAAATTAGAAATATTGCAAATAAGTATAGGGAGCTTGGTATACCTCTAGATGTGATATTTACTGATATTGACTATATGGATGGTTATAAGGTATTTACCATCAATCGAGAAACATTTCCAAACTACGAAGAAATGGTTAGAGATTTGGCTAACATGGGAATTAAAGTTATTCCTATTATTGATCCTGGAGTAAAGATAGAAGAGGGTTATCATATATATGAAGAAGGGAAGAAAAACAAATATTTTTGTGTAGATAAAAATGGTGAAGACTTTGTTTCGGCTGTTTGGCCAGGATTAACTCATTTTCCTGATTTTTTAAATTCTAAGACGAGAAAATGGTGGGGTAGTCAATACAAGATATTTACAGATATGGGCGTAAAAGGTGTTTGGAATGATATGAATGAACCCTCAATTTTCTATACCCCAACTAGGGTGCAGAAATTGTTTGAGTCTTTAGAAAAAGCTAAAGCGGAAGAAAATGGGTTAGGAGAGAAATTATCTATAATTCAAGATGCTGTTAAAAATATACCTAATAATAGGGAAGACTATAAAAGTTTTTATCATAGATTAGATGACGGAACATTAATAAACCATGATCTTGTACATAATTTATACGGTTTTAAAATGACAGAAGCAACTGCAGAGGCTTTAAAAACTCTTTTACCAAATGAAAGACTGCTTTTATTATCGAGAAGTAGTTATCCAGGGCTTCATAGAATGGCCTCAATATGGATGGGCGACAATATGTCTTGGTGGGAACATATGTTAGTGAATATTAGGATGCTTCAATCTTTAAATATGATGGGATTTTTCTATACAGGTGCAGATATAGGTGGTTTTGGAGGAGATGCTTCTCCTGAATTAGTGGTAAGATGGATGCAACTTGGAATTTTTAATCCTTTTTATAGGAACCATTCTGCCTTAAATACAAGACCTCAAGAACCTTGGCAATTTGATGAAGAATCTTTGAATATAATGAAGGATACTATAAGACTTCGATATGCACTTTTACCTTATACATATTCTGAATATATGAATTGTGTAAAAGAATCAGAGCCTTTTATAAAACCTTTATCTTTTGTATTTGATGGAAAGAAAGAAAAAGATATCGAAGACCAGTTTATGTATGGTAATTCTTTGATGGTTGCCCCGGTTCATGAACAAAACAAAAAAGGCAGATTTGTGTATTTACCCGATGTAAAATGGCTTAAGTGGTCTGCTTCAAAATTTGAGGAAAGAAATATGAGTGTATATGTACCTGGAGACTATTACATTGAGGCTGAATTAAACCAAATTCCACTTTTTATAAAGGAAAATAACTTAATAGTTTTAACTGAACCAATGAATTATGTGGGTGAAAAAGAAATTACCGAGTTATGGATTGTAGGGCTAGTGACATCACAAGCAGTGTATACTTATTATGATGATGATGGATTAACCTACAATTTTGTAAAAGGTGAATTCGGACATTTGAAGATAGAAATTTTAAAAGATATTAACGATTTTAAGATCCAAGTGGAAAAGGAAGATCTGAAAAATATGATAAAAGTAAAAAAGATTCACTTTGAGTTATATGATGAAAATGGAAATGTTATAAAAAAAGATATGGTTATATAAATATATAAAAACCACGACTTTTAAGTCGTGGTTTTTTAGATATCGATTATTTATCTTTCCTAGAATAAAGAGATTAACAATTTTTAACAAAAAATCAAAAAAGAAGTCGCCCCCTTCTATAAGTGGGTGATGAATTTTGCTTGACATGCCTTCTCCTTTATAGTATAGTTATAATATAGTCAGTATTCATAAAGAGAGGCTGTGAAATACAATGGAATTAGACACTAATAATCATTCAGTATTCTTGTTGTATTATCATCTTGTTTTAGTAACTAAATATAGGAGCAAGGTTATTGACGACGCCATATCAAATAGACTAAAAGAAATATTTGAAAAAATACAATCCAATTATAACATCACACTACAAGAATGGAATCATGATAAAGATCATGTTCATATATTATTCAAAGCACATCCAAATAGCGAATTATCTAAATTTATAAACGCATATAAAAGTGCAAGCAGTAGATTAATAAAGAAGGAATTTCCAGAAATAAGGCAAAAATTATGGAAAGGACACTTTTGGTCAAGAAGCTACTGCTTGCTTACAACAGGTGGAGCCCCTATTGAAGTAATAAAAAAATATATAGAAACTCAAGGGAAGGAGGTTTAGTTTTGCTAAGAGCCTATAAATATAGAATATATCCAAATAAAGAACAACAGGAATATTTTGCCAAATGTTTTGGATGTGTTAGGTTTATTTATAACAAAATGTTAGAAGACAAAATTAAGTATTACAAAGAGACAGGAAAAATGCTAAAAAATACACCTGCGCAATATAAAGAAGAGTATACTTGGCTTAAAGAAGTAGATAGTCTATCATTAGCTAATGCACAACTTAATTTAGAAAAATCATATAAAAACTTTTTTCGAAATAAATCCGTAGGATTCCCAAAATTCAAAAGTAAAAAAGCAAAACAATCGTATACTACAAATAATCAAAATGGCACTATATTTATTGAAAATGGTTATATTAAGCTACCTAAGCTAAAATCCATGGTCGAAATTAAGTATCATAGATCTTTTAATGGTGAGATTAGGTCTTGTACTATTTCTAAAACTCCAAGCGGTAAATATTATATATCTATTTTAGTAGACACAGAAATAAATAAATTACCTCAAACTACTAATAAAGTAGGCATAGATTTGGGCATTAAAGATTTTGCAATTACATCTAAAGGAGAAAAATTTAAAAATCCTAAGTGGTTAAGGAAATCCGAACAAAAATTAAAAAAACTGCATTGATAACTTAATTTATTTTCGATATAATTAAAGTAAAGTTTTTATTGAGGTGACATGTATGAACGAACAATTTAACGATAATTGGATTGGAATAGAAGAAGTGTCAGTCTATTTAGGGGTAAAAAAAGATACCGTTCGAAATTGGATAAAAAAAACAGATATACCCGCACATAAAATAGGTAAGTTGTGGAAGTTCAAACGTTCTGAAATAGATGAGTGGGTTAAGAGCGGAAAAAGTGCAATTAAGTAATTTAGAGAAAGGTTAAGGTTGCGATTAAGAATGGATCTGGGGCAAGTTTTTACAAATATTAATGTAGCTATATATATGGTGTCGTTATTCCGGCTTAAAAAAGATGCTTTATTATTGGATCCGTGTTTTGGTAAAGGTGTTTTTTTACATGCAGCTATTTCTAATGGATATAGAAACATTGAGGGATATGAAATAGATTGTAATTTATATATTACAACTAAACAAAAATATCCAGAATTGAATTTATATAATCAGGACTTTTTATTAGCAGACATTAAAATAAAATACGATGGTATTATTATGAATCCACCATATGTGAGGCAAGAAAAAATAGATGATTTAGCACCTTTAGGAATTACCAAAAGAGTTTTACGAAGAAATAAATTGTTTAATGAATTGCCAAGTACCGCAAATATGTATATGTATTTTATATTTAAGGCAATTGATATATTAAAAGATAATGGAGAAATGGTTGTTATTTTTCCGAGTAGTTGGTTGCAAGCAAAAAGCGGGAAACAATTTGAGCAGTCATTGTACTCAAAATGCACACTTATTAAGCAAATACATATTACAGGCGACGTATTTGAGAAAAATGCATTAGTAGAAGTTGTTATTCTGCATCTAATAAAGGGTGTAGTAAATATAGAAGCGACTGTAGAAAGAGTGGAGATGGTTAATGGAGAACTTATACCACTTAAAATGGTTTCAACGATTAATGAACTAGGATTTGGAAGTTCCTTTTGTAATATAGGCTCAGTTAGAAGAGGTCTAACAACTGGATGTAACGAAATGTACATAAACCCACCATTTAAAAATTACAAATCGAAGGAGCATTTAGTACCAATAATTTCTACACCAAAAGCAATAAAAGGATATAGCACAACAAATGCTAAAACCGACTATTTATTTGTACCACGCCAAGACATTGGTTTTACGACAGAAATTATACATTATATATCAGAATGGAAAGAACGTATAAAGCTATCCGGTAAGCCAAAGTCGCTTTTAGCGAAAATAGATAAATCAGAGTCTTGGTACTTGATAAGACCAGTTGATAGTTCGGGCATCCTATTCAGTTATTTTGTACGAAACGATATGAAGTTTGTTATAAATAATACCGGATGTTTTGCAAGAGATAATTTCTACATTATTAAGCCAAAGATTGATACTACTCTTGCTTTTGCTCTTTTAAACAATTATTATACTTTTTTTCAATTGGAAAAAGCTGGAAAGCAATACGGGGCAGGGTTATTGAAATTACAACGCTACGATATTGAGGAATTGAAATTTCCAGATATTACGCTTTTTTCAAACAGTGAAATAGAGCAACTAAAGGTTTTATCTAGAGAATTGGTTTTTACTGGAAATGAGGATTTAATCGGTGAGATTACAAAGATAATTGCAAAATATTCAGTTGTTAATTATGAAATTATTGTAGAAAATTATTTTACAATAAAAAAACAAAGATTAGAAGGGGAGACAGCGCATGAGTAATAGTGTAATAAGCCTATTTTCGGGTGGCGGCGGTCTCGATTTAGGATTTGTAGCAGAGGGATATAAGATTATCTGGGCAATTGATAACGACAAAAATGCTGTTGCAACATATAAGGTAAATATAGGAGATCACATTATATGTTCTGATATAAATAACATAGATATTAATACTATTCCTTATGCAGATATTGTAATCGGGGGACCGCCATGCCAATCTTTTTCACTTGCTGGGAACAGAAAAACTGAAGACGAAAGAGGTCAGTTAGTATGGAAGTATATTCATATTCTTGAACATGTATCCCCGAAAGCATTTGTATTTGAAAATGTAACAGGCCTATTATCAGCCAGGAACGCAAAGAAACAGAAAATTATCGATTTATTAAAACAAGAGTTTAAAAAGATTGGTTATGAAGTTGAAATGCAGATAATAAATGCTGCTGATTATGGTATTCCTCAAAGACGTAAAAGAGTAATTATAGTTGGACTAAAAAGTGGGGAAAAATTTGTTTTTCCTAAACCTACGCATAATGAAAACGGTGACGGCTTAAAGAAATATGTAAGTGTTCAGGAGGCACTCGGTGATTTACCGGCAGCTATTGATGATGAAAATGGATATGTTACATATGAGATAGAGCCACAAAATGATTATCAAAAAAGAATGCGTTCTGGTTCCGGAAATAAAGTTACCGAGCATTTTATACCACAAATGAGTGAATTAGATAAATATATTATTTCACATATTAAGCCGGGCGGAAACTATATGGATGTACCTAAAGATGTAAACTCTGCAAGAATAAGAAGATTGCAAAAAGAGGGCGGTCATACTACTTGTTATGGCAGACTATCTCCGGATAAACCATCTTATACCATTAACACTTATTTTAATAGACCGAATGTAGGTTGCAATATTCATTATAGTGAAGATAGACTTATCACTGTAAGAGAGGCTTTGAGATTGCAATCATTTCCTGATTCTTATGTTATAATTTCAACAAGTAAACAAGGTCGGAATACAATTGTTGGCAATGCTGTTCCACCAATGCTTGCTGAGATTATTGCACATGAGTTAAAAAAATATATTTAGGAGTAAGTAGTATGTGGATTTCATATTCTGATTCTGAAGTTAATAAATACCATCCTATTTGCGAACGCGCATTAAATCAGGCTTTGCGTTTGGCAGGAAAGGATATGCAGTATAAAGTTATTCATCATCAATATACATCTTCACTTGAGATGGATTTTGTTATCCAGAATAAAAGTACAGGTAAATATTTATGTGTTATTGAGGTAAAACGTACTCCTGCTGATGTTCATAGTGCAAGATATCAATTTCAAGCCATGTCTTATGTACAAATGAATACAGGTATTTCTGAGAAACCCTTCTATATATTAACAAATTTAGAGTATGCATTTGCTTTTCGATATGATGCAAATAGACCAAGAGTATTTCAGCAGATGCTAAAGCCCGGTCTTATTTCAATTGGAAATTTTGAAAAAGACGATGAGATGACTTTTACAAAAAAATTGACCGAATATTTTAAAGAATGTATAAATGCATTTTGCTCAAATCATTACGATTACCTTGTAACTTTACAAGAATTTGCCTTTCATATGGAACACATAAAAAACAATTCGAAAAAATGGAAGAGTCATTTAGCAATTTTACTGTATGAGTATATCAGAGGTGCGTTTACATATCTTAAGCGCAATGATTTGCCAGATATTAGGATTTTTCATAATGATATTGCACGTATTTGTGATGAGGCAGCTCGAGTTAATTTTAAAGATATTTTTAATTATTCGGATAAAACATTTGAAAAAAATGTGAAAATTAACAACTCTATTCTTGTTGACCTGTATGATTTTGGAAATCAAAATGTAACAGGAGATTCTATTGCTGGAATTCTTCATCAAATAGTTTCTGAAGGACACGAACATGAAGGCGAAGTAGCTACAGATCTAGAATTGGGAAGATTAGTAGCAACCTTAGCTAAATATGTAAATGGTAACTTGTCTGAAGGAGAATTTCTGTGCGATCCTGCTGCAGGAAGTGGAAATTTAATTAGTTCTTCTGTGGAGATATTTGGATTATCACCAAAGCAGATATTAGTAAATGATTATAATCCTAAATTACTTGAACTGTTGTCATTGAGATTAGGATTGAATTATGCGATGACTATTTCTCATAATAATTCACCTGTGATTTTTAATAAAAATGTCGTAAATCTTGATAGAGATTTTTTTGCTAATGTTAAAGTGATTGTAATGAATCCTCCATTTGTTGCTGGTATTAATTGTGTTGAAAGAAAACAAGAGTTCTATCGTAGAATAAGAGAACTTGCAGGTCGTGATACAGGTACCAATATCGGCCAAATGCCGTTAGAGGCTGCTTTTTTAGAGTTAATAACTTATTTGGTTAGGCCAGGAACAACCATAGCCTGTATTTTTCCAAAAACCCATTTAATGGCACGAGGAATTGAAGCAAAAATTATTCGTAGTTTAATTTTAAACAATCTTGGTTTAAGAGTTGTCTTTACATATCCTGGAGATGAAATTTTTAATGATGTTACAAAGGATACATGCATACTAGTAGGTAAAGCGATGCAGCCTGTGGATTTTGTAGATGTAGTCGCAGGTTACGAAAAAATACCAGATTTGGATATACATCGCTTTGAGCAATCACTAAACTACAATCTTAATGAGAGTTTTCAGCCCATTATGCCTGGTGTAGTTGCAAAGAAAATACCTGTGAATGAGTTGTGCGCAGAAATTGAAAACGGATGGAGAATGCTTAACAGTGAAATGGTTGAAGCCATATCATTCGTCAAAGAATACTTCGAAAGTTCACCTCAGTTCGTGAAGTTGTCTTGTCTAAATTATAATATGAAACGAGGTCAAGCCGGAAACACTGGTGGAAGTGATATAATTTTCTTTGATTCCAGAGAAGATTTATATAGTCAATTCCAAAATCAAGGACTTCGATTTAGAGCGGGCATGAGAAATGCGAAGCTTAATTCCTTCAATATTAATGGTGGTGATAGCCAATTTTTAGATATTTCTATCAACGATATAAAAATTATTGAGCAAATAATAGATGCTTATAATATGCTGCCAGAAAGAAATGGTAAGCAGCAACGACATAAAAAGGATAGAGAAACATGGATAAAAATATTACAGAGAGAAAGCCGAGGAATATTTGGAGAGAACTCGGTTCTTATTCCACGAGCAATAAGAAGAACGGGAAGAATTTATTTGGCGGATGAACCTGTATTTGTATCAACTAATTTTGTAGTGTGTACTCTCCCAACATATGAAAAAGCACTTTTATTGGCAACATGGATGTCTACAGTTTTCTATCAATTAATATGTGAAGTATCCTCAAAAGATCAAGAGGGTATGCGAAAGATGGAGGTCAATGATATTGGTGCTACTTATGTGCCATATTTAGATAATGTTACACAGGAAACTATTGATAGACTACAAGCAGAAAAAGATACAATTTCTTTTTTAAACCTTAACAATCCTGAGATTAGAAATGTAGATAAAATATGGGCGGAAGAGCTTTTTAATGAAAAAGCAGAAGAAATATTGCAACACGCAACACGCCTTCTAGGTTTTTTAGCTAATAGAAGAAATCCATAAAATGTATTTGAAATAATATTACGTCAACGTTTTATGTCAATAAGGCTCTCTATATTGGTTAAAAAGATTTACATATAGATATCTATGTTTAGTCAAATTTAAATTGGAGGTACGGTATGGCAAGTGTCAGCTCGTTCAGAGATGTTATTGCAAACATGTATTATAATGAAATCTTTGACGAATTGTCCGAGTATATTGAGGACAACCCGGATAAGCTGGAATCAAACTCATACCGTGTGCAATCACCGGATG
>ERZ773359.4561-NODE-4561-length-14255-cov-5.048380_pt1 | contig 14255 bp, 11 predicted proteins | sample MGYA00374955_ERZ773359 | MGnify/ENA primary metagenome ERZ773359 (study PRJEB29098, sample SAMN04486028) | biogas fermenter metagenome | study: EMG produced TPA metagenomics assembly of the Biogas fermentation microbial communities from Germany - Plant 4 DNA1... | reverse complement strand
CCGAAACCGTTCTCGGTTACAACCAAAAGGGTTGTATTTTCAAAGTAGGGAACCATTGAAATGACTTCATCATCTTCGTCAAGCTTGATTCCTATAACTCCCGTTGAATTTCTGCCCATGGGCCGTACGTCTTTTTCTTTAAATCTGATGGCCATGCCATTTTTGGTTACGAGGAAGATATCATAGGAACCGTCAGTTAACCTGGTTCCGATTAATTCATCCCCGTCTTTTAAATTAATGGCAGTAATTCCACCCTTACGGATATTTTTGAACTGCTCAAGGGGAGTCTTTTTGATCATGCCGTTCTTGGTGGCCATAATAAGGTACATATTTTCTTCGTCACCATGGTACTTGATACCGGCAGTGACCTTCTCGTCACTGTCAAGTTCAAGGAGGTTGACAATTGCGGTGCCCCTCGCCTGGCGGCCTGCCTCGGGTATCTGCCATGCGCGGAGTTTATATACCTTGCCCTTATTTGTGAAGAACAGCAGGTGTCGGTGTGTTGAGGTAGTTAATATGTCTTTTACAAAGTCATTCTCTCTGGTTGTGAGAGCGGTAATGCCCTTGCCTCCACGCCTCTGGCTCCTATATGCGTCTATGGGAGTACGCTTGATATAGCCATAATGGGTGAGAGTAACTACCACATCCTCATCCTTGATAAGGTCTTCCATATCTATCTCTGATTCATCTATGCTGATTTTAGTTCTTCTTTCATCACCATATTTATTCTTAATCTCAGTGAGCTCGTCTTTTATAATCTGGTGTACCAGTTCGGGCTTGGCAAGAACATCTTTGTAATATGCAATCTTTTTCATAAGGTCCTGGTATTCTTCCTCGATCTTATCTCTTTCAAGCCCGGTAAGGCGTCCAAGCCTCATATCGACAATTGCCTGGGATTGCTTGTCACTTAACCCGAAGCGCTCACTTAAGCGTTCCTTGGCCAGATTCTCGGTCCTTGAACTTCTTATAATATTAATTACTTCATCAATATTATCAATGGCAATCTTTAGGCCTTCCAAAATATGTGCCCTTGCTTCTGCCTTCTCAAGGTCATATTTTGTTCTGCGGCGGATTACCTCTTCCTGATGCTTTACATAATAGTAAATGCACTCTTTAAGGTTCAGGACCTTGGGCTCAAACTTGCCTTCCTTAGTCTGGACAAGGGCAAGCATGTTGACATTGAAAGCATCCTGAAGCTGGGTGTTCATGTATAGCTGGTTCAGAATAACATTTGGATTGGCATCGCGCTTTAACTCTATAACTATGCGCATACCATTTCTGTCCGACTCATCCCTTAAGTCGGAAATTCCTTCAATTCTCTTATCTTTGACAAGTTCTGCGATCTTTTCAATTAATCTTGCCTTGTTTACCTGGTATGGCAGTTCAGTGACTACTATTCTGTTGCGGTTGTTTGAATAGGTCTCAATATCTGTAACCGCCCTTACCACAATGCGTCCCCGGCCGGTATGGTAAGCTTCACGAATACCGCTTTTTCCGATAATAACTCCGCCTGTGGGGAAATCAGGAGCTTTTATATACTCCATAAGTTCTTCAATTGAAATTTCAGGGTTGCTTATATATGCAATAATCCCGTCAATGGTTTCGGAAAGATTCTGTGGCGGTATATTGGTAGCCATACCTACAGCAATACCCGATGCCCCATTGACAAGAAGATTCGGAAATCTTGCAGGAAGAACCGTAGGCTCCATTTCATGCTCGTCAAAATTGGGTTTGAAATCAACCGTATCCTTGTTAATTTCGCGCAGCATTTCCATTGAAATTTTGGCAAGCCTTGCTTCTGTATAACGCATAGCAGCCGGAGGGTCCCCGTCAATGGAACCGAAGTTTCCGTGGCCGTCTATAAGAGGATATCTTAATGAAAAGTCCTGAGCCATACGGACCAAACTGTCATAAACAGCAGCGTCACCGTGGGGATGGAATTTACCAAGAACTTCTCCGACAGTTGTGGCACATTTTCTGTAAGCCTTGTCAGGAGTAAAACCCAAAAGACTCATTGCATAGAGTATTCTCCGGTGAACTGGTTTAAGACCGTCCCGGACATCTGGGAGAGCTCTGTCAACTATAACGCTCATAGCATAGTCTATAAAAGACTGCTTCATCTCTGATTCAATATCAACTGGTATAATGCGGTTAATATCAGACTTTCCTATATTTCCGCTGTTTTCGGACATATATTTTGCTTCCTTTCATTTCCACATTCAGGATTATTGTACCCATTATTTTGATGCATACCTTTATATTTTAATAAACATTTCCTGTATTGTCCATCTTCGAATGTCCGGGGCTTAAAAAGGGCAAAAAAATGCCCATTACGGGCAGAAAAAATGATGGAGATCGCTTATGTGAACCTGATAGGTTATTGAGCTTTTTGGAGGTCCTCACGTTTTGGAATGCGCACAATAAACTCGAGGTATTCTCCCCTGTCTATTTGCGCCGCCCTGGCATTGACGCCTGATTTTTTCATTGTATCAATGGCCTGACGGATAGTATTCACAAAAATCCTGATATCTTTAATGGATTTGGTTATGCGCTTTTTGGAATCCTCCGGCTTTGAAGGATTGCAATACTTTTCAAGCGCCCTTTGGACAAGCTCTTCGGTCTTTCTGACATTCAATCCTTTTTCACAGACCTTTTGAAGTATCTTGAGCTGCAACTGTTCATCGTCAAGCTTCAAAAGTGCGCGGGCATGTCTTTCTGTCAGATTGTTGTCAGCCAATATCTTCTTTACCATTGGTGACAGTCTTAATAATCTTATTTTATTCGCAATGGTTGATTGGCTCTTCCCTATTTTCTGTGCCAGTTCCTCCTGAGTAAGGCCATGTTCCTTAATCAGGTTTCTGTAGCCTTCCGCCTCTTCCATGTATCCCAAGTCTTCTCTCTGAAGATTCTCTATTAATGCCATAACGGCTGAATCGTCCTCACCAACATCAACAATTATAGCCGGAATCTCTTTCTGACCCGTCATTGCGGTTGCCCTTAAACGCCTTTCCCCTGCGACAAGCTCATAATGAGTGTTTGATATTTTTCTGACATTAATGGGCTGAATAACCCCATACTGTTGAATTGATTTGCAGAGTTCATCCATTGTCGCCTGGTCGAACTTCCTTCTTGGTTGGTATGGATTTGGCCTTATCAGATCAATAGGTATCATTGTTATTTTCTTTTCGTCTACTTTTTTTTCTTCGATCTTTCTTTCTAATCCTGGGAATCTGAACTTTGTAGCAATCATAAAGACACCTTACCTTTCCTTATCCTCTTTTGTGTATTAGCACATTTTTTCTATTAATAAAATTATTCGCCTTTTGATTGCTTCATCCTTTTTTTTCAGCCAGGAAAAAATCGCAGAAAGCCGCATAATTAGCGGCTTTCGAGTTTATTTTATGGGTGACTTTGTCGGTTTTCCACTCTTTCTTGGATAAGCTGGCGGAGTGTGTCGACATTTTTTAATCATTACAATGCATCTTTCATTGCCACTGTTGGGTAAAGTAAAATTTCGGACTTCAGCTATCTCTCCGCCCAGTACTTCAAGGGCTTTTCGGGATTCCTTTATTTCATCTGCCGCATCGGGTCCTTTCATGGCAATAAACATACCACCTGTTTTTACAAAGGGAAGACTGTATTCCAGAAGCACAGGCAGGGCGGCAACAGCTCTTGCAGTTGCAACATCAAACTGTTCTCTGTATTCTTTCTTGACCCCGAAGTCCTCGGCTCTGCCGTGAACTGCTTCAATATTGCTTAATTTAAGGGTTGTACAGACTTCCTGCAAAAAACCAACCCTTTTTGCCAGGGAATCCAGTAAAGTGATATTAAGGCTGTTCTTTGCTATGCTTAAAGGGATACCGGGAAATCCTGCCCCTGTCCCGACATCTATAATTTTGTTCGCAGATTCGGGAAGGACTGAGAAAAGGGAAAGCGAGTCCAAAAAATGCTTTATTGCAATACCTTCTTCATCGGTAATTGCCGTAAGGTTCATTTTTTCATTCCACTCAACAAGAAGCCCGGCATAAGTTGAGAACTTGTCCAGCATCTCTTCGGACAAATCAATATTAAAGTCTTTCGCGCCGCTTTTAAGAAGCGCCCTGAATTCTTCACTTAACACTGCTCTTTATCCTTTCCGTCCTGTATTTGTTCCCCATTGCTTTTATTTTTACGCTTTTGGGCCTCAAGATAAATCAGCAATACCGATATGTCGGCCGGGGATACTCCGGAGATTCTTGAAGCCTGTCCGATGGATTGCGGCCTTTGGTTATTGAGTTTCTGCCTTGCTTCGGTGCTCAATCCCTGAATTTTGCTGTAATCAATATCCTCCGGAAGTTTTCTTTCTTCCATGCGTTTAAACTGCCGAATCTGATTCATCTGGCGTTCAAGATATCCCTCATATTTAATGCTGATTGTTACCTGCTCTTTTACCTGTCCCGGCAAATCTTCGGCCTGACCTATTTCCTCCAGATGATGGTATTCTATCTCCGGGCGCCTTAAAAGATCATAAAGCTTAATTCCTGATGTGATCTGGGCGCTGTTGTATTTCCTGAGAAATTCATTTATCTCCTTGCTGGGAGGAATGATGGTCTTTTTGAGCCTCATAAATTCAGCCTCAATTTTTTCCTTCTTCTCAATATAGCGCTTATACCTCTCCTCGGATGCAAGGCCAACATCATAGCCTATCTGGGTGAGCCTTAAATCCGCGTTGTCCTGTCTCAGCCAAAGCCGGTATTCGGCTCTTGAGGTCATCATTCGGTAAGGTTCTTTGATCCCTTTTGTTACCAGATCATCTATAAGAACGCCTATATAAGCCTGTGACCTGTCCAGGATCAAAGGCTCCCTGCCTTTTATTTTCAATACTGCATTAATGCCTGCCATAATTCCCTGTGCAGCCGCTTCTTCATAACCCGAGCTTCCGTTTACCTGGCCTGCGAAGAAGAGGCCGTCAATAGTTTTGAGCTCAAGTGACAATTTCAGCTGGGTAGGGTCAATGCAGTCATATTCTATTGCATAGGCGGGTCTCATAATGGTTGCGTTTTCCAGGCCGGGAAGGGACCTTATCATTTTTATCTGTACATCTTCGGGCATACTTGTGGACATTCCCTGAAGGTACATTTCATTGGTGTTAAGTCCCATGGGTTCAACAAAAACCTGATGGCTTTCTTTTTCCTTGAACCTCACAACCTTATCCTCAATTGAAGGGCAGTATCTTGGCCCTATACCCTGAATATCTCCACTGTAAAGAGGAGATCTGTGTAAGTTTTCATGTATTATTCTGTGGGTTTCGTTGTTGGTATGGGTAAGATAGCACACTATCTGATTATCATTAACTTCATCGGTCATAAATGAAAAGGGTACGATTTCATCATCCCCGGGCTGTTCAACCATTTTTGAAAAATCAATGGAGCGCCGGTTGATACGGGCTGGAGTACCCGTCTTGAACCTTAAAAGTTCAATACCAAGAGCTCTTAAGCTATCCGAAAGTTTATTTGCGGGATAAAGCCCGTCCGGGCCGCTGCTGTAACTGGTATTGCCAATAACTATACGTCCTTTGAGGTATGTTCCTGTTGTTATTACAATTGCCTTGCACAGATAAACAGTTCCCGTGTTAACTTTAATTCCTTTGACCTTATTGTTTTCACATAAAACTTCAGTTACTTCCGCCTGTTTTACATCCAGATTCTCCTGGTTTTCAAGCACCCATTTCATCCTTGTGTGATAAGCTCTTCTGTCAATTTGGGCTCTCAGGGAATAAACAGCGGGCCCTTTGCCCCTGTTGAGAATCTTGGATTGTATGAAAGTCTCATCGGCGGTAATGCCCATCTGTCCGCCCAGAGCGTCAATTTCCCTCACAAGCTGACCTTTTGCGGTACCCCCTATATTGGGATTGCAGGGCATGTTTGCGATGGAGTCCAGATTAAGACAAAAAACAGCCGTCTTGCACCCCATGCGTGCAGCGGCCAGTGCAGCTTCGCAACCTGCATGACCTGCTCCTACCACAATTACATCGTATACTCCTCCGATAAATTCATCCATATCTATAATCACCTTATCATTAAGCTCCAATAATCAAAAAGCTTATATAAACATTAACCTGATTTAAAAACTATAATATAATTCTGTGTTCTTATCTTATAGCAGTATATTTAATATAAAAAAGCCGAAAGCTCTATTTTCCAATACAGAATCTTGAGAAGATCGCGTTTACAACATCCTCATCGGCATGGTCCCCGGTTATGCTTCCCAGCTCTTCCAGGGAAGCTTTTAAGTCCAGTGCAATGATATCAAGGGTCATATTGTTCCGGACAGAGGTTAAAACCGACTCAAGGAAGGATTTCGCTCTTCTTAAGTGATTCTCATGTCTGGCATTGGTGACAAGAACCTGGTTGTCTATATCCTGATTATTTTCTGTCGCATATTTTACAATAGCGTCCTCCAGTTCCTCAACACCTTTATCTTCGGTGACAGATAAATAAAGAGCCTTGGGATTTTCTCTTTTAATTTCTTCAAGCCGTCTTTCTTCTTCTATAAGGTCGGTTTTATTAAATACCATTATATAAGGTTTATTATATTCTTTTATCTTTGACAGGATGGTCTGGTCCTCCTGGCCCAAAGGCTCGGATATATCGGAAATCATAATGACCAGATCTGCTCCCTCAAGAGCCTTTATGGTCCTTTCAACCCCTATTTTTTCAACCTTGTCTTCCGCCTCTCTCACACCGGCGGTATCCACAAGTTTTACTGGGATTCCTTTTATATTTATATACTCTTCAATTATATCCCTCGTTGTACCCGGAATGTCGGTGACAATTGATCTGTTCTTTCTTGAAAGACGGTTCATAAGAGAGGACTTTCCTACATTCGGCCTTCCGGCAATAACTACTTCCATTCCTTCTCTTAGTAGTTTTCCGAAATTAAAACTGTCAATCAGTTTATCAAGTTCATCAAGAATTTGTATTGTCTCACTTTCGGCCATTGACGCTGAAACTTCCTCATCATCATACTCAGGATAGTCAAGATTAACCTCAATGTGAGAAAGAATATTTATTATCCTCTCCCTGATATTGCTTATTTTATTTGACAATGAACCTTCAAGCTGCCTTACCGCAACTTTTGAAACCCTGTCGGTGCGTGCCTGAATAATGTCCATGACAGCTTCGGCCTGGGAGAGGTCTATACGGCCGTTAAGAAATGCCCTTTTGGTAAATTCCCCGGGCTCTGCGGGCCTTGCCCCCATTCTGTAAAGAAGGTCAAGTATGCTTCTTGCTATTGAGTATCCTCCATGACTGCTTATTTCTATTACATCTTCCCTTGTATATGTTCTGGGTGCAACCATTTTGGTCAAAAGAACTTCGTCTATGACCTCATTGGTTTCGGGAGAAATAATTTTTCCGTATTGAATTGTATGGGACTCCTGCTCCTTTACCTTTTTCTTCCCTTTAAATATTTTATCAGCAATGCTTACCGAATCAGAGCCGCTCATCCTGATAACAGATATGCCAGAGTTTCCAACCGCGGTTGAAACACCGGCAATTGTATCATTTATCATTCTTCATACCCCGTTATTTTTCCTGATATTCAAACGGACAACGGGTTACCCGTTGTCCGTCCCAAAAAATCGAATATTAATTACCTTGCTTGTAACGGATAACCACCTTGCGGTTAGGTTCCTCCCCTATACTTTCGGTAACTACATAGTTATGATTTTGCAGAGTTGAATGTATTATTCTTCTTTCATAGGAGTTCATGGGCTCAAGTGTCAGGTTTCTGCGGGTTCTTGCAACTTTGTCAGCCACTCTCTTTGCAAGGCGTACCAAAGTTTCCTTTCTCTTTTTCCTGTAATTGGAAGCATCCAGGATAACCCTGACATATGAGTCAAGATTCTTGTTGATCACAAGACTTAAAAGGTACTGAAGAGCATCCAGGGTTTCGCCCCGTTTTCCGATAATAAGGCCGATATTTTCACCGGTTAAATTGACCGAAATTTCTTCCTCTGATTGCTCTATTTCAATCTCTGCTTCAATATCCATGTATTGTAATATTGGCTCTAAGAAATCCAGAACCAGATTATCGATATTTAGTTTTTCAGTGACTTTTACGACTGCGTTTTTGTTTCCGATAAAACCGAGGATTCCTTTATTGCCTTCGTCAAGCACCTCAATCTCAGCATCTTCTATGTCTATCTCAAGTTCACTGCAAGCGAGTTTAATTGCCTCATCAACGCTTTTTGCTTCTTTCACTATCGACCTTAACAACACCAACATCCTCCTTGCCTTCTTTTTTATCCTTATCCATAAATACTTTCATAAATTTTTGCTGCACGTAGGAGAAAATATTATTGATTATCCAGTACATAGACAAACCACTGGGGGTGGAAAGACATATCCATAATGTCATAAGAGGGCTTACCCACAGCATACTGTTTCCAGCACAGCCAGCATTATTCGCACCTTTTTTGTCTTTGCCCTCAGGCGCAGGAGGCGCCGGCATCATCATTTTGGTTGTTGCAAATGTTGTTAATACTGCAAGGCCCACAAGAACCAATGATGGCAGATGAGTTCCGGGTTCCTGGATAATGGTTTTGGGATCCACCGTGGGCGGAACACCAAGGTTAAATATCTTGAACACTCTTAAATCAAAATCTCTTAATACGTCTTTATTATCCTCTGACAGAGTTTTGTTTTCCTCAATCAGTTCGGGATGATTTCTTATAGTGTCCAGAACTTTAATTTCAAAGTAGGAATCTCTCTGAGTGAACTTTTTGTATACTTCAATAGGATTGTCCTTAATCTCGTCGTATGTTTCTTTTCCTACTTTATCATATGATAAATAATTGCTCTCAACTGATACAACAGTCATTTCGCCTATTGCCTTTGCAGGAATTTCCAGCATATAGGACATTGGCATTCTTATAACATAAAAGAGAGCCAGAATAATTGGAAGCTGTATCAGAAGCGGAAGACAACCTGATGAAGGATTGTATCCTTTTTCCTGATATAACTTCAAAGTCTCTTCCTGCAGTTTTTCTTTATCATTTTTGTATCTTGCCTGGATTCTCTGAAGATCGGGCTGAATCTCCTGCATTTTTTGGGATGCCTTCATTTGCTTAACTGAAAGAGGCAGGAGAATGATTTTGTAAACCAATGTGAATAAAACAAGTGAAAGTGCATAATTATGGAGGCCAACTGTATTATAGATAAAATACATTAGCTTTCCAAACAAAACACCTATGGCACTCAAAAGTCCCTGCATAAATTTTTCCTCCGGATAGTTAATTCACTGGATCATAGCCACCTGGATGAAACGGATGACACTTCAAAAGCCTTTTTACTGTCAGAAATCCACCCTTTAATGCACCATAACGTGAAACTGCTTCCAATGCGTACTGCGAACAAGTCGGATAAAACCTGCATGTGGCTCTGCCTTTAAGAGGTGAGATGAACTTCCTGTAAAACCGTATGAGTGATAAAAGTATTGTTTTCATGGCTCTTCCTTGTCCAATAAATCCAGTTTATGAAACAAATATCTTAGTTCTTTTCCTATACTGTCAAATGAAGCTGCCGGATCTGACTTTCTCGCGACAACAACTATATCCTGCCCGCTCTTTATCTGATCTTTTATCATTCTTATATTTTCCCTGATCAAACGTCTCATTCTGTTTCGAAGAACTGCATTCCCAATTTTTTTGCTCGTTGTGATTCCTGTTCTTACCGTTCCTAAATGGTTGGGCAGGGCATAAACTACCAAGAAAGCCGAAGCTGAGTACTTTCCTTTGCTATAAACCCGGTGAAATTCTTTGTTCTTTTTTAATACAGACCATTTACTCATTTGAATTCTTTCATAAAGTGATTACTTGCATAAAGAAGAAAAGACCAAGATAATTGGTCTTATGCAGTTAAAGTTTTTCTGCCCTTTAATCTTCTTCTTTTTAATACTTTTCTGCCATTAGCGGTTTTCATTCTTTTTCTGAAACCGTGCTCTTTTTTACGCTGTCTTTTCTTCGGCTGATAGGTACGTAGCATTTAAGCACCTCCGTTCATTAGGATTATACTATTATATTATCCTTAATAATATTTTCTATAATGAGCATCAGCAAATATTATATAATGCAAACCCTTATCAAGTCAAGAAGAACAACCAATGAATATGTTGAAAGGGATAATGAATTTTGATATATTTAAATATACGGCAGAATACAAATGGAGGAATTTCTAATGGGATCTGGACTAAAAGAAATCTGGAATGATGTAATGCGTTTATTGGAAGGAGAAATGACCAGCGTCAGTTTCAGTACTTGGATTGAACCTATCATTCCTGTTTCTTATGACAATAATAGCGTAGTTTTGGAAGTTCCGTCGGAATTTAATCTTGGTATTATCAAATCAAGGTATAAGGATCTTATCAAGAATGCTTTCAGAATTGTGACCCACAGAGATCTTGATGTGGAATTATGCATAAAATCTTCAGAAAACGTGGTTCCCTCACAGGAGTCCAAAACAAGTAACGACTCATCTCCTGTAATGTCTATATTAAATCCTAAATATACATTCAGCACTTTCGTAAAAGGCAGTGGAAATCAATTGGCCCATGCAGCCGCTTTAGCAGTTGCCGAAGCTCCTGCTGCGGCATACAATCCGCTGTTTATCTACGGAGGAGTGGGTCTTGGTAAAACACATCTTATGCACGCTGTGGGACATTATGTACTTGAGCAGAACTCAAACATGAGGGTCCTTTATACTTCTTCAGAAAAGTTTACAAATGAGCTCATCAACGCCATCAGGGACGACAAAAACGAGGAGTTCCGCAACAAATACAGGAATATAGATGTACTGTTGATAGATGATATTCAGTTTATAGGAGGTAAGGACAGAACCCAGGAAGAGTTTTTCCATACCTTCAACTCTTTGTATGAATCCAATAAACAGATTGTTATTTCAAGCGACAAGCCCCCCAAAGAAATCCTTACCCTGGAAGAGAGATTAAGATCCAGGTTTGAATGGGGCTTAATTGCTGACATACAGGCTCCTGACACCGAGACAAGAATTGCCATCCTCAGGAAAAAATCACAACTTGAGAGATACGATATACCAAACGATGTCCTGGAATACATTGCAAATAATATAGAATCCAACATCCGTGAGCTGGAAGGAGCATTGAACCGTGTAATAGCTTATGCTTCACTTACCGGCGCTCCTATTACTCTTGATCTTGCGCAGGAATGTCTGAAACAAATTATTGCCGGTTACTCGGTATCCAATATTGACCATACCAATATTATCAAAGTAGTATCAAGGTATTATGATGTCACCCCTGAACAGCTTAAATCCAAGAAAAGGTCAAGGGATATTGCTTTCCCACGACAGGTGGCCATGTACCTTTGCCGCGAACTTACCGGTATGTCTCTCCCAAGAATCGGACAAGTCTTTGGAGACAGAGACCATACTACAGTTATGCATGCCTGTGACAAAGTCCAGGAGCAGATTGACACAAGCGCAGAACTAAGGAGAGCTGTTTCTGAAATGAAGAGAAACATAACCGGAAAGAGATAAATATCCACAGGCAAAAGTGCATATGTGGAAAAAAAACTGTGGACTAGATTTTTGAGAAAATTAACTCACAAATTAAAAAATAAAAAAGCAAACTTATCAACATAAATTTCAACACTGAAAAATGACAAATTTTGTTGCTTTGACAAGGTTATCAACATAATTCACATGACTTATTACTATTATTACTGATAACTTAAATAAATAATAAGAAACCGAGGAGATAAAAAGATGAAAGTCATAGTTCTTAAACAAACCCTTCTTGATGCAATCAATATAGTTCAGAAGGCGGTAATGCCAAAAGCGACAACTCCAATACTTGAAGGTATCTATATTGAAGCCGGGGAAAAATTAACTCTCATTGGAAACAGTTTCGATCTCGGAATCCAGTATACTGTTGACGCAGATATTCTGGAAAAGGGTTCAGTTGTAATTAACGGCCGCATTATAGGGGATATAATAAGAAGTCTTCCTGAAGCTCCCGTTTCTATAGAAGTTTTTGATGACAGCAAAGTAAGAATTGAATGCATAAATTCTTATTTTGAAATCAGAGGAATTGACGGATCCAACTATCCATTGATTCCCGAAAGCAGTAACAATATAAAAATTACAATGGCTCAGGCCACATTAAAGGACTTAATAAGAAAAACTATTTTCTCAGTCGGTAATGACGAAAACAGAAAGATAATGACCGGGTCCCTCATCCAGGTTGATAACGGTATTATGAAAATGGTCGCCCTTGACGGGTTCAGAATGGCTGTATGTCATGCAGTTATAAAAGACGATGCCGAGTTTAAAGTTATCATACCTGGAAAGAATATGAATGAAATCCTCAGAATACTGGATTCTTCAGAGGATCCTGTAACAATTTCTCTTTCAGGCAATACGGTATCCTTTGACCTTAAAAACTGCAGAATTGTTTCAAATGTTCTGGACGGAGAGTTCATGAATTACAAGAGCTATATACCTACCCAGTTTGAAACAGTTATAGAAATAAATACTAAAGACTTCATTGAAGGACTGGAGAGAGCTTCCCTTATCTCAACCGATGAAAAAAGATATCCTGTCAGACTTCAAATAGGGGATGATAACCTTGTTGTATCTTCTGCAACAGATATCGGTGTTTCAAAAGATACTCTGAAAATTGAAAACAAGGGTTCTGACATGGTTATAGGCTTTAATCCCCGTTATCTTATAGATGCATTAAAGACAATAAGTGATGAAAAAGTAAAAGTTTCTTTCAGTTCATCAATCGGGCCATGCATTATTACAGCAGTAGACCATGACAGATATTTGTATCTTGTATTGCCTGTAAGACTGGCAAAATAATCGGGTATAATACTTTTGTCAGTTTTTGAGGCAAGCAGAGGTTTATATGGAAACAGTAAAAATTAATACCGAATTTATTAAGTTGGGCCAGTTTTTAAAATATGCAAATATAGTCGGAACCGGCGGGGAGGAAAAATATTTTCTGTCCAATAACAGGATATTGGTTAACGGAGAAGAAGAAAATCGCCGCGGCAGGAAGTTAAGAGATGGAGATATAGTTGATATTAACGCCCGGCTTTTTAAAATTATTCAAGATGGTGAAAAATTGTGACCGTAAAGCAACTGATGGTCCGAAATTTCAGAAACTATGAATGTCAGGTTATAGATTTTGGTGAAGGCATCAACATTCTATATGGCAACAACGCCCAGGGAAAGACAAATATTTTGGAGGCACTCTACATTGCAGCTACGGGTAAATCCTACAGAACAAACAATTATCAGGATCTGATCCAATACGGAAAACTGTCCTTCGAAATAAAGCTTTCCGCACTTACAGACGAGAGAGAAAACAGTATTCTTATAAGGCACTCTAAGGGTAAGGGAAGATTTATTGAAGTAAACGGCGTAAAAAGAGACAAGATTTCAGATATTCTGGGAACTTTCAATATAATCATGTTTTCACCAGAAACTCTTGAAATTGTAAAAGGATCTCCGCAGCTTAGAAGAAAGTTTTTGGACATATTGTTATGCCAGACCGACAGAAAATATCTTTTCTATCTTCAGCAATACAATAAGCTTATAAAAAATAAATCTGTAGCATTAAGAAGGGGCAGGGAAGACAGAAAATTTGATGAAGTAATTCCCGTATGGAATGAAAGAATATCAGTTCTTGGAGGGAAAATTGCCGCTCTCAGAAATGAAACTCTTCATAAACTTAACAGGCACATGAATGAAGAGATTAAGAAAATTACTTCAGGGAAAGAAACCTCACTTTTAATATATAACACCTTTTGTGAATGCAGTGAAAACTCTGACGAAAAATACTTTGAGAATCAGCTTAGAAAAAAGCTCAATGAGGGGATTGAGAAAGAATTTAGACTTTGCCAGTGCCTTTATGGACCCCACAGAGATGATTTTGAAATTCTGTTGAACGGTATGAATTCACGTCATTACTGTTCCCAGGGCCAGCAAAGAACGTTGGCATTGTCTCTAATAATTTCTCAACTTTATTATATTAAGGAAGTTAAAAATGAAAAGCCTGTTCTTCTATTGGACGATGTAATGTCAGAGCTTGATCTTTCAAGACAGGAGTACCTCTTAAACGGACTATATGATGTTCAGACAATGATAACTACAACTGATGCACTGGCATTCAGCAATATGGATAACAGGAAAATAAGAAGATTTTATGTAGAAAATGGAAAAGTTTTTTATGAA
>ERZ773359.4560-NODE-4560-length-14257-cov-7.074497_pt1 | contig 14257 bp, 12 predicted proteins | sample MGYA00374955_ERZ773359 | MGnify/ENA primary metagenome ERZ773359 (study PRJEB29098, sample SAMN04486028) | biogas fermenter metagenome | study: EMG produced TPA metagenomics assembly of the Biogas fermentation microbial communities from Germany - Plant 4 DNA1... | reverse complement strand
CCTGCGGCACACGGATTAGGAATCCGTTGCTCTATCCCCTGAGCTACAGGCGCATGCACTTATTCTATTCTGTACTAAAAAGCCTTCTGTGTCAAGCTCCATATTTCAAGATATTACCAATAAAGCCTCAAGGAACGGCACCATTTTATTTTCCTAATGGTGCACCCGCTGGCGAAGGCATGGGCCTGCTATGCGCTTCCCCTGGCATAGAAGAAGTGCACTTGGCGTCTGACTGGAGTAAAAAGAGAAGATTGACCAATTTTTAAATCTTCAGGCATTCTTCAGCTAAAATTTAGTCAATATTCAGCTTGATCTAGTAAATAAAATTCAAGTTGTATTTTTTAAGGTATTTCATTGCTGGTATTTACGCGAAAGACTGAAAGTTATTTACTTTGAAAGGATTAAGCTGCTTAATGCTGGGGCTGGTAACAAATATACAAGGATATTCAGTCCATGACGGCCCGGGAATCAGAACAGTGGTTTTCATGAAGGGATGCCCTCTTGAGTGCCACTGGTGCAGCAATCCCGAATGTATCTCACCGCATCCCGAGCTTGGTTTCATCAAAAGTCTTTGTACAAGGTGTGGCAAGTGCGCAGCGGCATGTCCCCATGAAGCCATCATTGGCAAGGCCGGTGCGCTGCCGCTTACAATTCGCGAAAAATGTACGGGTTGCGGTGCCTGTGCTGCGGTTTGTATCAGTGAAGCAAGAATTATCTATGGCAAGCAACTTGCTGTCGATGAAGTGGTCGATGCTGTTTGCCGCGATCAAATTTTTTATCAAGCATCAGGAGGGGGAATCACCGTTTCCGGAGGCGAGCCCCTGCACCAGGCGCCATTTGTAGTCGAGCTGCTCAGAAAATGCCGGCAGGCTGCTATTCACACCTGTATTGAAACTTCAGGCTTTGCTTCCGCATCCGCGCTGCGGCAGGTGCTGGCAAATACGGATTACCTCCTTTTCGACCTCAAGCATTTGGATTCCATCAAGCATAGGCAGTATACCGGAAAGTCCAATCGCCAAATCCTTGATAATGCGCGGCTTGTGGCGGCCAGCGGTGTCGATGTGCTCTTTAGAATGCCTTTGATTCCGGGCATCAATGATTGCCGGAGCAACATTGAGGAAACGGCGGGGCTATTGCATGCCTTGGGAAAAGGCAAAATCGAGCTCATGCCCTATCACCTTTTCGGAAAGGGAAAGTATGAATCATTGGATCGGGTTTATAGACTTGCCGGAATCAGCACTCCCGGAGAAGAGCACCTGTTGCCGGTTAAGAAAATGTTCGAGGATTTTGGTATAGAGTGTTCCATATCCAATTGAAATTGAAACGGGGTGAAAGACAACCATGGCTACTGCGTCAAGTCTCGATGAAGGCTTGTTAAGGAGAATTGATGAGCTGCAACTCAGTGAGCGCCTCTTCAGGCTAAAGGATGCCATGTTTAGTGCTGGCCGAAAAATATCCGTTGACCGGGCCAGGCTTGCCATGCGGTCATGGATGGAATCCGAAGGGGAAGACATTGAAATACGCAGGGCAAAGTTGTTTAAGGATATCCTCGAAGGTGTTCCCATTGCCATCTATGATTTTGACATGATCGTGGGCCGGGAAACGGAACATCTTGTGGGAGCCCCTGTATTTGTTGACCAAACCGGCGATGTCATTCCCGGCCTTTGGGAAAAATCGGATACCCCGGACAACCGGGGCCTTTTTGGCGCTTTATCCGAAGAGGAAAGGGAGGTCCTGAAAGAGTGTTCGCGCTTTTTTGCCGGGAAGACGGCGCCCGATCATGTCAAGAAAGCCTGGCACTCTTTGGTCGGTACCTGGGCTCAGGATATAACCGATGCCAAGGGCAGCGATCCCACCCCCGACTCCGGATATTTCCCCGGCATCACCTGCAGGGGCATGTGGGAGAAAATACTGGCCAAGGGCATGCGCGGTTTAATTGAAGAAGCTGAAGCGGGCATCCGCCGCTTTAAAGAGATGAAAGAAATCGATATCAACAAGTTTTATTTCTGGCAATCGGCGATCATGGTTTGCCAGGCCATGATTGACTATGCGCGAAGGTATGCCGCCCTCGCCTATGAGATGGCGGAAAAAGAATCTGACGTGCAGAGAAAGAATGAACTGCTCGAAATCGCCAGGGTCTGCGAGTGGGTCCCCGAAAATCCAGCCCGCACATTTCATGAAGCGATTCAATGCATCAACTTTATCCTGGTCGGCAGAGGGCTGGAAGCAATGTACCCGATCTTGCTCGGCAGATTGGATCAATACCTGTGGCCCTATTTTGAGCAAGATGTCCTCAACGGCAGTTTAACGCTGGAAAGGGCGGCCGAACTGCTTGGCAGCGCCATCACCCTATGGGGCATGAAAACCGTGCTCCAGGTTGGCACAACCCAGCAGGAAACACACCAGTTCAGCTACAGCATCAACAGCATCAACTTAGGCGGTGTCGATAAAAACGGAAACGATGCCTCAAACGAGTTAAGCTATCTGATTCTCCACATGATCGGATTGCTGAGGCTGTCTTCGCCGACTGTTGTTTTAAACTGGCACCCGCAAACCCCGCGCCAATTATTGCTGAAGGCCCTGGAAACGAATTATAAAACCAAAGGCGGTATTCCTTTATTTGAAAATAGCGATCACGTGGTGGAAAGCTTTATAAGTGATGGGATTCCCCCGGAAGAAGCCAGGGAATGGTACAGCCAGGGCTGCGTGACACCGATCCTGCCCACGCGGATCGATCATAACGGCAGCGAGGGCAAAGGAGCGATAAACGTAGCGTTTATCCTGGATCTAACCCTGCATCGCGGTGTTTCCCAGATCACCGGCAAAAAAATTGGCCTTGATGTGGGCGACCCGCGAGATTTCAAGACTTTTGAAGATCTATACGAAGCTTTTAAAAAGCAGTACCGGTACGTCGTCAACCGGGTTTTATGGCTCGGCACGGTGGCGCAAAGTATTGAACCGCAGCACCTGCGCTTCCCCTTTAACTCTAGCATCGCCGGACCCGGCTGCATGGAAAAAGGGCAAGACATCCTCATCACCGATGCCAATCACAGTTATGGCATCAGCGACCGGGCGATCGTAGACACGGCAGATTCCCTCATGGCCATTAAGAAACTGGTCTTTGATGAGCAAAAAATAACCATGGACGAACTGCTCAATGCTCTGGTCACCAACTTTATGGGGGAAGGGGGCGAGGAAATCAGGCAGATGTGCCTTGCCGCTCCAAAATATGGCAACGACATTGAAGAAGTTGATTTAATGGTTCGTGAGGTGGGAGAGTTTTCCGCCAGCGTGATCCGATCGTACCAAAATCCCTACAATGTCCCCTGCAAAATATCCCGGGAAGGCTTATCCTGGCATTACTTCGGGGGCCTGGGCGTGGGGGCGCTGCCCAATGGCCGCAAAGCAAAGGAGCCCCTTAACGACGGTTCACTATCGCCCATGCGCGGTATGGATAAGCACGGTCCTACGGCAGTGCTCAGGTCTGCCCTGCGGGCGGGATTCAAAGAGTCGTATGCCTCGTGCCTGAATCAGAAGTTTTCCAGTTCGCTCATGCGCAGCCCGGAAAGCAGGGAAAAACTGGCTACACTGATCGAAACCTTCTTTAAAAACGGCGGCCAGCATATCCAGTTCAACATGGTGGATACCCAGGAACTTCTGGATGCAAAGGCACATCCGGAGAAACACAGGGATCTGGTGGTCAGGGTCGGGGGCTTTAGCGCTTACTTTGTCATGCTCTCGCCTGAAATTCAGGATGATATCATTTATCGAAGCGAATTTGGCTGTTAGGAATTAACAGGGGAGCATTGATAAGGGAATTAAAGAGGAAAGGATGATGAAAATGGCTCAAGAGGAATATGCCAGATATCTTCTGGGGAATTTTAACACGAATCGCGATGATAAGGGCATTCACATGTTCCGGTTGGACGAAAATGTTTTAAAAGGCGCCCCCTATCTAGATTGCGCCTGGTTTTGGCCAACTTCTACTCCGATTGAGATCATCGGGAGCCATAGCCATGACTTTGAAGAAGTGATCGCCTTTTTCGGAGCCGATGCGCAAAATCCCCTCGATTTGGGAGGGGAGATCGAATTCTGGATGGGTGAAGAAAGGTTCATTTTAACGCAAAGCAAGATTATTTTTGTTCCCAAGAATGTAAAGCACTGTCCTTTGATTATCAGGAAAGCGGATCGTCCCATCTTCCATTTTTCTTTTGGAGTTTCTACAAAGTATGATCTATAAACCTGGCAGAATATTTACTCAAATTGTTCGGAGTTGTAGTCGCGCAAACCGGGGAAAGGGGGGTGGTTAGGCGGGCAATTTTAAATCATTACCGGATGGTGTTGATGAGGGAGCATTGAAATTTTGGGAAAAGAGAGGGAGTTTTGCATGAGTAGCAAATACGGGAAATACATCCTCAGGGAACCTTTAGGAATCTTGCCTCTAAAGGAAGTCCAAACAGCATCCATTATTATCGGCCACCATGGTTATCCGGAAGGTTGGGAAGGCTTACGCTTTAACATGGCCATGCACTCCATTTATATGCCCTTTACGATCGAAAAAAATGGACATGTGCATGATGAAGATGAGATTCTCGTTTTCGCGGGAAACAACCCCATGGATTTCAGGGACTTTGGAGCAGAGGCCTGCTTGACTTTAGGCGAGGAAGGCGAGAAACATATCATAAATTCCACCACGGTTGTCTACATCCCCAAGGGTTTGGTCCATTGTCCGCTTGAGTTTACAAGGGTCGACAAACCGATTTTGTTTGCCTCCATTGTCCTTGATCCAGCCGGGTATAAACGCGAAGAGAGACCCGATATTGTGTAAAATCTTGCGATCATAATTTTATTGGGGAGGTATGAAAAATGAAAAGGGCATGGATTTTCTTGCTGTTAAGTGTTTTACTGGTTTGCTTGCTTGTCGGTTGCGCAAAGGAACCGGCAGCTACGCCTGAAAACGGGGATGCAGGCGGGGAAGCAGCAGAAGAAGAAGTGTTCGAACTTACTTTCCACTACTTTGGACCCGAGATGATCCCGCCCGGCCATTGGTCTAGTGAGGCGGCAAAAAGAATTGAGGAAGAAACTGGCGGCAGGGTTAAGATCAATACTTATTTTTCAGAATCCCTCTTGAAATATGATGACACCATCACCGGCACTGCCTCCGGGGTGGCGGATATCTCTTTTATTGATTCAGGGCAATTCGCCGGACAATTTGATCTGAATATGGTTTTTGGACGATTTCTCCCGCAAACCCCTCCCCAAACGGTAACGACCCAGGTATTTAGAGAAATGATTGACACTATCCCGGAACTAAATGCAGAACTGGAAGCAAAGGGCCTGCGGTGGTTAAGCGCCTTTGCGGTAGCCGGTGAACATTTGCACACTACCGGAAGACAAGTCAGGGTTCCGGACGATGTCAAAGGCATGAAGATTGCCGTTGTTGGAGAGCCTGCCCGCTGGTTTGAGTCCCTGGGGGCTGCGCCGGTCGGGGTTGCGGCCGGGGATTTTTATATCAGCCTGGAAAGGGGCCTTGTCGAGGGGCAGTGGTCCCACTGGCCGGCTGTTGATGCCTTTAAACTTACCGAGGTAACCAACTGCCATACCCTTTTCGGTGAAAACGGTGCCAACCTCGCGTTTACCGGTTATATCATCAACCTAAAGACCTGGGAAAGCCTGCCTCCGGATATCCAAAAGATTATGGTCGAAGCCTATCATTGGGCGGGAGACGAAATTCTGAAAGCCAACCAGGCTGAAGGGGAGTCGGCCATCGCCAGCGCCCGGGAAAGGGGCAGCACCTTTATCGAACTGTCGGCGGAAGAGCTGCGGTTGTGGGAAGAAACCATGAATTCGATCAACGAAGAATGGATCGCATCGGTAGAGGCAAAAGGATTGCCGGCAGAGAAAGTGTTTACGGAATTGTTCGCCTTATTAGATAAATATGGTAAATAGCATTGCTTGTCTCTGCACAGCCGGATAATGCAAAAAGCGGGCAAGGGCCGTTTTCCTTCCCTTGCCCGCTAGAATATTGAACCAGGCCGGAGGAGATCTAAGTTGAAAAAGATTGAGAGGGCAATCAGGGCGTTCATCGAAGGATGTGGCATGGCGGCGACATTTGTTTTAATCGCCATGATGTTGATGACAGTGATCGATGTCTTATTGCGCTACTTTTTCGGGCGTCCGATTATTGGCGGCACAGAGATCAGTTCCGCCATGATGGTGTGCGTAGTATTTCTCGGGATCGCGTGGTGTGCCTTGAAGGGCGAACATATTACCGTAGATATTATTGCCAGCAGATTGTCAAAAAGAGCTCGGGTCATTCTTGACAGCATTGATCACATGGTGACTCTGGTCCTTGGTTTGTTAATCGCGACCCAGAGCTTTTCCCAGGCCATGTTTGCCCGCGAGATGGAACTGAAATCTTTAATGCTCGGCATACCCAGGTATCCGTTTCTCATCATTGCCGCCTTTGGCTTTCTCCTTTTGTCGATCGCCACGATAATCCTGCAGTACAACATCATCAATGACTCGAGAAGCAATGTGCCCTTTTCCGCCACTGGCGAAAAAGACAATTGTGCTCAAACGTGATCACTTGCAAGGGGTGACAAAATGGCCGCTGAAACTGTTGGTGTGATCGGAATAGTGATCCTCGTGGTGCTCATGTTTTTAAGGATGAAACTGGGCACCGCCATGATTCTGGTCGGCTTTTTAGGCTACGCTTTCCTGGCCAGCTTGGACAAGGCTTTGATCATGGTTGGATTAGAGCCGCACGCCCAGACCAACTACTATCAGATCACCGCCCTGCCGCTGTTTATCCTCATGGGCACGGTTGTGGCCGCATCAGGAATCAGCAAGGACCTTTATGAGGCTGTTAGAAAATGGATTGGCCATGTGCGCGGTGGGCTGGCCATGGCGACGGTGGGCGCGTGCGGGCTCTTTGCGGCTGTGTGCGGTGACAGCATCGCTACCGCGGTGACAATGGGAAAAATAGCCCACCCTGAAATGAGAAGATATAATTACGATGATCGGCTGTCTTCGGGCGCCATTGCAGCCGGCGGGACGATTGGCATTCTGATACCTCCCAGCACGGGATTTATTCTTTATGCGCTGCTTACCGAGCAATCGGTGGGCCATTTATTTATGGCCGGTGTGATACCCGGCATCCTTGAAGTCCTTTTCTATATGGCTGCCATCTTTATTGTTTGCCGCATCAACCCCGGCATGGGGCCGCCCGGTCCGCGGGTTAGTTTTAGAGAAAAGGTCGAGGGGTCATTCACAATCTGGCCCATGGTGCTTATTTTTCTGTTGATCATGGGAGGCATATACGGTGGCATCTTTACCCCCACGGAAGCCGGCGCAATCGGTGCTTTTGGCGCTTTTGTGGTGGGATTTGCGCTCAGCGGGCTTAAATGGCCGGGAGTAAAAAGTGCGATCACCGAGACGGCCAGCAATACGGCCATGATCCTTTACTTGCTGGTCGGCGCTTATATCTTCATGCGTTTCACCGCCGTAAGCAACCTTCCTGCTTATTTGAGCGATTTGATCATTGGGATTCAAGTGCCGCCGATTTTTATCATCATCGGCCTTTTGTTCGTTTACATTATCCTTGGTTCTTTTCTAGACGTGCTCATTGTGATAATTCTAACCACACCAATTGTCTTCCCCACTATCCTTGCTTTGGGCTATGACCCGATCTGGTGGGGGGTTATCATGGTGCGGATCATGGAAATCGGGATGGTTACACCGCCGTATGGCATTAATCTTTTCGTTTTAGCCAAAACAATTAATGTGCCTTTAGGCACCGTTTACCGCGGAGTAGCTCCATTCGTACTGGCTGATCTTTTACACATTTCCCTACTGGTCGCTGTTCCTGAAATTTCGCTGTTCCTGGTAAGAACCATGTTTTAGATCGCGAAGAGGTCGACTTGTAAAGGGGCTGTTCTAAAAGTTAAAGATTGCGACCTGGGCGGAGATGTGGTGGGGTGGGGTGGTGGAGCCTTGCCCCTCGCGTATGTCATTCTGGTTTTGCTTATTATTGAAAAGATTTACGGCTTTGATAAAAAACGGCTATGATAAAATAGCTCGTTGAATGCTTTATTCCTCCACATTTCGCTAAATTATATTAAATCAATTGGGGTATAGTTCTGTGGGAAACAAAGTAATTTCAAAACAACAGATGGCTTATGAGAGAATTAAAGAGGCTATTTTGACGGAACAATATAAAGAAGATCAACTTCTTTCTACCAGAGAGCTATCCGACGAATTCGGTATTAGCCGGACCCCCGTGATGCAGGCTTTGAGGCGTCTGGCCTATGAAGGCTTTATTGATGATATTCCTGGGAAGGGCATGTTTGTTTCACGGGTGCGCATCGAGGATTTTATGGAGCTATCGGAAATTAAGATGGGCCTGGAGAGCATGGCGGCAAGGCTATGCGCCATCAGGAGAACTGAGCGTGAACTCAAGGAAATGGAAGAAGTCTTGCTTCAACACGAAAGGGAATATAAAAAAGGCAATTTACCAAACTGTCCAAATCGATCGAACATTTCATCTATTGATCATCGCCGGTGCAAAAAACATCAGAATGGGGAATATTCTGCAAACCATTATCGAGCAATGCAGCCGTATTGCCATCTCTGTTTCCAATGAAGATCGGGTTGAAAGGATCAAAACAGCCATCTTGCCCGCCCACTTTAAAATATTCAAGGCCATCGCCGATGGAGATCCTGACAGGGCTGAGATTTTCATGAAGGAACATATCAAGGATGTGGCGGATTATTTCAGTCACTGTCAACTGCGCATTCCTTATGCAACAAAATATATCTAGAGCATCAGCGGCGTGAAGCGCTGCATAGCAGCGGGATGTAAAGAAGGGCTGTCCCAAATGTAGGTGAGGGCAGCTCCCTTTTTTCAAATTTTTTCAGCCCGGCTAACTGTCTCTATCCCCTCATCACTCTTTTGGAAGAAAGGGGCAAGGTGAGGAGGATGTTATCAGGGCATAACTTTGTCTCTTGGCTCGGTTTTTCTAACATCCCACCTCCAACCTCCCACTTCTACTCTGGCCGGATGCTGCGCAGGCGGAGAAAATCCTGACGGTTGTTGAATAATTAGGAAATTGAGTTTATAATTGATGGCAAACAGATCAGTTATGCCAGTTGATGGAGTTATATGCCGGAATCAGTGAACCATCTTTCGCAGATTATAGAAGAAATGCGCGCCCGGATGCATGATACGGCTCTAGACAAGCAAACTCTGGTAGATCCGGAGTTGTTGGAAAAAAGCCGTAAGTTGGACCGGTTGATCAATCTCTATCATCGCATCAATCGATCCGGCAGCCGCGGAGAGGAAATCATACTGGAATTGACCCTGGATCAGAATATGGAGGTGATTGAGATGAGCGCAGTCGGCAAAAAGATCGGTGCGGCGAAAATCGAATTGGTTGTCGGCGATATTACCTTGCAGGACACCGATGCGATTGTCAACGCCGCCAACAATCGCCTGGCCCCTGGGGGTGGGGTCTCGGGTGCCATTCACCGCGCCGCCGGTCCCGGGCTGTGGGAGGAGTGCCGCAAATTGGGCGGATGTGCTACCGGCGAGGCCAAGATTACCGGCGGTCACAACTTAAAAGCCAGGCACGTCATCCATACTGTCGGCCCCGTTTACAGCGGTTCTCCCGACGACCCGGTGCAGCTTGGGAACTGCTACCGCAACAGCCTGCAGCTCGCCCTGCAAAACGGCCTGAAGACGATTGCCTTCCCGTCCATCAGCACCGGGATATTCGGTTATCCCGTGGACAAGGCTGCCGCAGTGGCCCTGCAAGCGGTGCGCGATTTCCTGGCCCAACATTCCGGGATCGAACTGGTGCGCTTTGTCCTCTTCAGCGAGTCAGATTTTGAAGTCTACAGCAGCGCCTTGAGCAAATTGGCTTAACCGCTTTCGCTCATATTGCTTTAACGGAAACATCACCGTGAAGGAAATAAAGGCAGATAATAGAAAAACCCGTTCGAGACGGGTTTTTCAACATTCATGGTGCGCCCGACAAGATTTGAACTTGTGACCTCCTGCGTGTCAAGCAGGCGCTCTCCCCCTGAGCTACGAGCGCATGTTTTTGCTGCTGTGTAAATAATTTTAGCGCAGCAAGTCCATCCTGTCAAGCGTGTTAAAAGCCGGTGATGTTTAATCTGTGATATTGTCACCCTGTGTTAAAAGCCGGCTACGCTAAAAGGCTGGCTCCAGTGAACTGCAGTGTTTTTTCGCCTCTTTTATTTGTCGGAAGCTTCTTGCTTTTCCCTTTAAACTTCTCTACAATTGAAATAGTATTAACTACAATTGAAACACAGTAAAAGCGGGATTGCACGCGGTTGGAGGAGGATGTCTTGTGCCGGCAAATTTGACCCCGCAGTATCATGCTGCCGAGGAAAAGTTCAGGCGGGCCGGGACGGTGGAGGAAAAAATAAAAGCGCTGCAGGAGATGATGGCCGTGATTCCCAAGCACAAGGGCACGGAAAAACTGCAGGCTGATATTAAAAGGCGCATCGCCCGCTTGAAGGAAGAAGGTTCCAGGAAGAAGCAGACCAAGGGGTTTAATCCCTTCGGGGTGGAAAAACAGGGTGCAGGCCAGGTCGTCCTGGTCGGTTACCCGAACAGCGGCAAATCCGCCCTGGTCGGGGCGCTTTCCAGGGCCAAGGTCAAGGTGGCCGATTATCCCTACACCACGACTTTACCCGTAACCGGGATGATGCCTTACCAGGATATTTATATTCAACTGGTGGATACACCGCCTGTTACTCCGGACAACATTCCACCCGGCATTATCGGCACTTTCCGGGAAGCCGACGCTCTCATGCTTGTGATTGACGCGTCGGCGCCCGATTGCCTCGACCAGCTCGAAGGATTGCTGCAGCTGCTGCAGGAGCGGGAAGTGATCGATCTCTCCGAGGAGGGGGAGATCATCGCCCCGGTACCCTTTTTGATCGCGGCGAATAAAATGGACCTGCCGGAGAGTGCAGAGAATTTGGAGATTTTGTCCGAACTGAAGCCCGGCCTGGAGATTACCGGCATTTCCAGCACCGGGATCGGGTTGGACGATTTAAAAGAAAAGCTATTTGCCGTTCTCGATATCATCAGGGTTTACGGCAAGGCCACCGGCCGCCCGGCGGACATGGACCGGCCGTTCATCTTGAAGAGGGGCAGTACCGTTCTTGATTTTGCGGAAGCTGTCCATAAGGATTTCCCGCGGAAGTTGAAAAGCGCCCTGGTGTGGGGTTCATCTCGCTTTGACGGGCAGGCGGTGCCGCGCGATTACGTTCTTGAAGACAGGGACGTGGTTGAGCTGCAGATATAGAGGTTGGAACAAATTAATACGGGAGGCTCATCAAAATGATCGGATGGGTAGTGCTGGCTATTGTCGTGGTCCTTGCCATCTTTCTGATTGTTCTTTACAACAATCTGGTGACCCTGCGCCAGAGGATTAAGAACGCCTGGGCGCAAGTTGAAGTTCAGCTCAAACGGCGTTACGATCTGATTCCGAACCTGGTTTCTACGGTTAAAGGCTATGCCGCCCACGAAAAAGAGACCCTGGAGCGGGTTACAGAAGCCCGGAATGCAGCCATCAAGGCGCAAAAGCTGCAGGACCAGGCGGGAGCGGAAAACATGCTCACCGGCGCTCTGCGCCAGCTTTTCGCCCTGGCCGAGAATTACCCCGACCTTAAGGCAAACACAAACTTTTTACAGCTTCAGGAAGAACTGACCAACACCGAGGGAAAAATTGCCTTCTCCCGCCAGTTTTACAATGATACGGTTTTAAAATTTAACACGGCCATCCAGCGCTTTCCGGCGGTGCTCTTCGCCGGGCTATTCGGCTTCCACCAGGAAGAATACTTTGACCTCGAAGCGGAGACTGAAGCGCGCCAGGCAGTGCAGGTCGAGTTTTAGGAGACGGCCATGGAGAGAAGAAACCGGAGAGAGAAAAGCAGCCGCAGGAGGGCAGCCTGGTGGGCGCCGCTGTTGCTTTGCCTGGTGATGGTCTTTGTGGCACTGCAGGCGGTACCGGTCCAGGCTAGATCCTATTATTTCCCCAGGGTGCTCATCGAGGCGGAGCTTCACCCCAATGGCTCCATGAGCGTCGTCGAAGAGCGCACCTTCAGCTTTGACGGGGAATATCACGGCGCCTGGCAGTACATCTACTTAAAGCACAACCAGTCCATTAAAGATGTTCTGGTCAGCGAGCAGGGCCGGTCTTATGAGCAAATGCCGGCTGGGACCCGGGATATACCGGGTATTTTTTACGTCGAGCAATTTCCCGATCATGTTTACATCGACTGGAGTTTTGACGCCCTTGATGAGACGCGCACTTTTACGATCTCCTACACCGTGGAGGACGCGGTAGTGGTCCACTGGGATACGGCCGAGCTCTACTACCAGTTTATCGGCGATGAATGGGAGCAGCGCACCGACTATGCCCGGGTTGTTTTAACCCTGCCCGCAGGCGCAGCAAGGGATGATCTGCGCGCCTGGGGGCACGGGCCGCTCCAGGGCGATGTGCGCGTGGAAGATGCCACCCGGGTGGTGTGGGAAGTGGAGAAGATGCCGCATGGTGTTTACCTGGAGGGGAGGGTGACTTTTCCGGCCACCCTGGTTCCCGATGCCGCCAACTTCTCCGGGAAGGAAGCACTGTCCTCCATCCAGGCCGAGGAAGAGCAGTGGGCCCGCGAGGCCAACCGGCAAAGGCTCCTTTCCCGGCTGGATCTGATCCTCAGCCCGGCGATCTTACTGGCCGCTTTTATCCTGATGCTGGTCGCGCGCCGGCGCTCAGTCACCCACCCCGGCGCTTATACCGGTGATTATTACCGGGAGCTGCCCGGCGATTATGCCCCGGCGGTGGCCGGTTACCTTTACCGCCTGGGAAACCACCGGCCTGAAGACTTTACCGCTACCGTTTTGGACCTGGCCCGCCGGGGACACCTGCGGCTGGAGGAATACCAGGTTGAAAGCGGCTTGTTCAAGAAAAAGCAGATCGATTATCGCCTCATTTCCTCGGAGGGAGAGGACCGCCTCACCGGGCACGAAGAGAACCTGAAACGCTTTCTCTTTGACCAGGCCGGGCAGGGAAAGGGCGCAGTCAGCTTTAAGGAGATCGAAACATACGCCCGGAAAAATGTCATTAATACCCGCATCTTCTATCGCTCCTGGCATGAGCAGATCAAACAGCTTGTTGAAAAGGAAGGTCTTTTTGCCGGCAGCAATGTGGCCGCCCTGGCTTTCGGGATGGCTTTGCCTTTTATCGGGGTCGGGTTGCTGATCAAGACCGCGCTGTTTTTTACCGGCGCCTCATGCTTTGTCAGCGGCCTGGTGCTGTTGCTCGGAGCCGGGGCGCGGAAAAAACTGTCCCCCCTGGGAGCGGATCACTATGCCCGCTGGCGCGCTTTCCGGCGTTTCTTGCTGCATTTTTCCGAGATGGAGCGCTCCACCATCCCCGCCCTGGAAGTATGGGAACATTACCTCGTCTACGCGGTGGAACTGGGCGTGGCCAAGCAGGTCATGGACCAGCTTACGCTAGTCTATCCCCAGCTTAGAGAACATCACTTCCTGATGGGCACGGCCTGGTCGCGCATGGCCATGACCAATCCGGCACGCTTTAACGACGTCGCCGGCGCAATGCAGCGCTCCTTCCGCAGTGCTTTCAGCTCATCTTCTTCCGGTTCCGGCCGGGGAGGCGGCTTTTCCGGCGGCGGCGGAGGAGGCGGCGGCGGGGGAGGCGGCGGCGCCCGCTGAGCGGAGCACCAGTGATGAAAAGTTGGCAGGCGATGGCGCGGTTTCCTTTGCCCTGCAATCAAAGGATCAATAAGCGTGGGGAAAAAGTGAAAAAAAAGCGGCGCTGCAATGAGTTGGACGGTAAGACCTGGACCCGTTACAGCATCAGTGTCTGGAGCGATCTGAAGAAAAGCGCTGGCGAGGCTCGCCTGGGCCATCCCGCCTCTTTTCCGGTGGCGCTGGCGGAAAGATGTATTCAAATTTTTACCGGCGGACCGGGCGAAGTGGTGCTGGATCCCTTTGCCGGAAGCGGCACCACTTTGATCGGTGCGTGCAAGCTCGGGCGGCGGGGAATCGGGGTGGAGCTTTACGAGCATTACCGTGCCCTTTTCTACCGGCGGCTGGCCGCCGAGGGAGTAGAGGGAGAAAACAGTGGCGGCGCGGCGCCGGAACCGCAGTTTATCGTCGCCGATGCCCGCCGCCTTGATCAATACCTCGCCCCCGGCTCCG
>ERZ773359.4559-NODE-4559-length-14258-cov-8.340069_pt1 | contig 14258 bp, 10 predicted proteins | sample MGYA00374955_ERZ773359 | MGnify/ENA primary metagenome ERZ773359 (study PRJEB29098, sample SAMN04486028) | biogas fermenter metagenome | study: EMG produced TPA metagenomics assembly of the Biogas fermentation microbial communities from Germany - Plant 4 DNA1... | reverse complement strand
CAGGATGAATATCTCTTGGGAAGACTTGCGGCCGAAAACATTATTAAACTAATTAACGATCCCGGTTACCTACCGGAGATTAAAACTTTGACCACAAACCTAGTCATACGGCAGTCAACGGGTCCGGTTAAAAGCTGAAAAAGCGACGGGCAGAGGAGGGGAAATTTTTTTGGCATCGATCCAAAACGTTTTGGATAACTAGACTAAAGACTTTGTTGCTTTAGCTGACCGCTTTTTTAAAGTTGAATCCGTCCTTAAAAATTAAATTTTGCCGCCTTTAATACAGTAATCCACGGAGAAAGGGGGTGGGGGAGCGCGAAAGAGGACGCCAGCACTAACCTTACGGCAGTTAAATTTATAGTAGGAGGGATTTATCATGAAAAAAAGCTTTGCTGGGGTTTGTTTGTTTTTATTGTTGGTGGTTGCCCTGTTTTCAACGGTTTCTGCCGCCAGAGTACAGGTGCGGATCTCCGGCTGGGGTGGCAGTGACCAACCGATTATCGAAGAGATGCTTCGGCTTTACGTTACGCCAGCGTTGGAAAAGGAAGGCATCACTGTCCTTTATGAACCGATTGCTGATGACTTCCAACGGTATATCGTCAATGCTTTGTCCGCCAATACGGCGCCTGACCTTTTCTATATGGATATTTTCTGGGCCCAGTCGCTTATCCAAGCCGGGCAAGTTGAACCGCTAGACAGCTATATCGCGAAATCGAAGCTTCTGAAGAAAGAAGACTTTATCCCCTCTTTGCTGGATGCCTTCTCGCATCAAGGGAAGGTTTACGGTATTCCGAAGGACTTCAATACGCTTGCTTTATTCTACAACAAAGATCTGTTTGACCTGGCTGGTGTGGCCTATCCGGATGAGCACGACACATGGGATACTTTTGCGCGAAAACTAGAAGCCGTTTCCAAGCTTGATGGTGTTTACGGCTTGGCGCTGCAACCAGAGTTTGCCCGGATGGGGGCGTTGGCGTATGCTGCTGGTTTTAAGACCTTCGAACAAAACGGGAAGAGTAACCTGTTCCATCCGGGGTTTAAAGCCGCTCTGGAATGGTACACCGGTTTAGCAAAAAGTCGCGCCGGGATTATGCCGGCTGACCTTGGCCAAAGTTGGGGCGGCGGCGCCTTTGGCACCGAAGAGGTCGCGGCCTGTATTGAGGGGGCATGGGTGATTGGCCACCTAAAAGACCAGGCCCCGAATCTTAACTATGGCGCGACTTTTCTACCTAAAGCGCCATCCACCGGTAAACGTGGAAACTTAATCTTCTGCGTGGCGTGGGGCATGAACAAAGAATCCAAACATAAACAGGCTGCCTTTAGAGTATTGGAACAATTAACCAGCCCGGAGGTGCAACAGTGGATCCTCGAACGGGGCCTCGCCTTGCCGAGCCGGGTTGCGTTGATGGATAATCCCTACTTTAAACAGAATGACCGGGAAGCCCAGGCCAACTACATTGTCTTCCGCGGTGCGTCCGAAGGTAACGTTGAGCCTTTCAGCTTCGGTGAATACGGTGGCCGCTGGATGGATCCGATCAATGAGGCCCTGCGGGCGATTATGAGTGGCGAATTATCGGTTGAAGAAGGACTACGTGAAGCGCAATTCCGCCTTGACCAAGAGATGCAAAGATAGCCGGGCTCACTAGTCATTGGAAGGCATTTTCCACCTTTGGCCGGTTTGTACTGGCCAAAGGTGGATTAACTTGTGGAGGAGGGGTGTTACTTTTGCGCCGAAGCATCAAGGAGAAAACGGCACCATATGTTCTACTTTCCCCGTACCTATTCATGCTGTTTGTTTTCTTTGGGTACGCTTTTCTCCGCTGTTTCTATTTTAGCTTTACCGAGTATGACCTTTTTGCGCCGCCCCAATGGGTAGGGTTTAAAAATTATTTAAACTTGATTCAAGATTTTCAGTTCGGCTTAGCCCTCAAAAATTCACTGCAGTTTGCGGTGATTGTTACAACGCTACAAACCGTATTGGCACTGCTTTTGGCGGTGATCTTAAACCAAAAAATTAAAGGGATTCGTTTTTTCCGGGCGCTCTATTACATGCCAAGCATCACTTCGAGCGCCGTGGTGACCTTGATTTTTATGTGGCTGTTCCAAAAGAAAGGTTTAGTCAATTATCTTCTGACCTCACTTAAAAACGGTTACCGGATCATTGCTGTATTTTTCGTGTTGCTCCTGATGTTCCAAGCTTTCTTGGTGATTGGCGAAAAGCTGAAAAAACGGCCGGTTTCCTGCTTTGAACCTAGCTATCTTTTTCTTTCCGTGGTCTTAAGCTTTATGGTGACCTTTTTCCTGGTAAAGACCGGAATCGTGACAATGGTGGAGGGATTACCCCCAGTGGAAACGGTCTGGTTGAACACCAAGAAAATATGGCCCCGCAACCATCGGCTCTTTGGGATTTCCTATCCACTGGGTTCCATCATGCTGCTGAATATTTGGACGACTGCACCCACCTTTATGCTTCTATATCTCGCCGGGCTGCAGGATATTCCCAAAGAACTTTATGAAGCAGCCGCGGTTGATGGCGCAACGAAGGTCAAAACCTTTTGGTATGTGGTACGTCCGCAATTACGTAATATTACTTTTCTGGTGGTGACGATGGGCCTGATTTCAACCCTGCAGATGTTTGACCAGGTGGCAATCATCGGCGACCAGGCGCCTTTGGATGCGGTGATTACTTTAGCCTACTACGTTTACATTAATGCTTTTCCCAGTTCCGTGTCGCCAAAAATCGGAATGGCTAGTGCCGCGGCGGTCTTTCTCGGCCTTTTAACCTTGATTATCGTCTTGATCCAGCGGATAGTAGTCAACGCCGGAGAGGGGGATTAAACGATGACGAAGCGAAAGGTCGACACAGTCAAACTCCTCAGCGAGGAAGAGATGCTCGAAATCAAACTTAAACGGCACCGGTGGTATAAGGTGGGGATGGTCTACCTGGTCCTGTTGTTGGTTTCGATCCTCGCGATCGGCCCCTTTTTCTTTGGCCTGCTTTCAAGTTTAAAGGATAATCCGTTGGAATGGCCACCCAAACTTACCGTAAATCAGTTGAAACCAGCCAATTGGGTTGCGGCTTTTCGCTTGAGTAAAGCCGGATGTGGCAAGGGGTTTTTTGGTGAATTCGCCCCCGGTGCAGTCATTCCTTTTCAAGTCACATATCAAGTTCCGGCGGGAAAGGAACCGGTGATTCCACAGGTGGTTGTTCCGAAACGCGTACCGGGCACCGCCGGGGCTGCCTTGTTAATTGAGCATTACGCCGCCGACTATTCCCGGGTCTCCGCTGTACAAGAGGTGAAGCGGGAAATCCTAGCAGATCACTCAATCCGGGTCACCTATGAATTTACGATCCATCATACCGGTGATGTTGTCTGTGACCGTTTACCCTTGGATATCACTGTTCCTCTGGGGCAACAATTTGTTGGTGCGACCATCGATCCAAACCGCCCCAATGAACGGCTCGGGCGGGTCCAAAGCTGGAACAATCTAACGGCTGGGGTTATTCCCTACATCTTTTATAACTATCACCGGGTATTTAGTGAAAATTATAGCCGTACCACCGGAAAAAACCTCTTTACCAGTTGGATTCGGAATTCATTTATTATCTGTATTGCCCGGGTACTAACGAACCTCCTTTTTGCTTCAATGGCGGGTTTCGCTTTAGCCCGGTTGAAGTTTCGGGGCAAAAACACCATCTTTCTCTTAATGTTGTTTTCGATGATGATTCCGGCCCAAGTCACTTTCATCTCCAATTATCTGGTTTTACGGGATGGGGTTTTTGGTCTTTCGAGAATCTTTGGAGTAAATACACTCTTGAACAGCTATTCCGGGCTTATCGTCTCTGGACTGGTCAGTGCCAGTTCGGTCTTTATCATGAAACAGTTTTTTGAAGGGCTTTCCAGCAGCCTGGAAGAGGCAGCCCGGATTGACGGTGCCAGTACCTACCAGATCCTTTTCCGGATCTTTTTGCCCTTAGCCAAACCAGCCCTGGGTGCCTTAACAATCCTGACCTTTCAAGGGGTATGGAACGAATTCTTCTGGCCACTGGTGGTCCTAACCTCACCCCAGGACCGCTTTACCTTAACCATTGGTTTGCTGAGTTTCCGCCGCATGTACGGTGTGGCCTTTGACTGGGGGCCGATCCTGGCTGGTTCGGTGATTTCGGCTTTACCCTTGGTGGTCCTTTTTGTGGTTTTCCAGCGTTACTTTGTGGAGGGGATCAGTTTTACCGGGGTTAAGGGTTAGTCGCCCACTCGGCGTTGAATTTTCATCCAAGAGGATGGTTAGGCGACGTACCCGGCTTTGCACTTAATACACTGCTTAAATTAAAGGAGCTGGCTTGAGCGACTAGGCGGTCGTCAGCGGGGGCGACGACTTAGCCGTTTTGATCGGGAATGAAGGATAACAGAGACCAACAGCAAGAATTGATGAGGTGAAGCGATGCATATGGCAAAACCAAATAACGATTCAACCTGGATCATCCAGGAAGATCAGTTTCTTCCGGAGCGAATGCAATATTACGAAACCATCTTTACATTAGGAAATGGTTACTTAGGAACCAGAGGGGCTTTGGAAGAAAATTACCGGTTACGGAAACCAGCCACCTACATTGCGGGGTTGTTTGACGCAGCGCCCAATGAAGTGACCGAATTGGCCAATGCCGCCGATTGGGTTAGTATCGAACTGGAACTGGCGGGGGAACGTTTTGATTTAGAGAAAGGCCAGGTTCTTGCTTATCAACGTCGTTTGGACTTAAAACATGGGATCTTATACCGGGATCTACGCTGGCAGAGTCCTCTAGGACGAGTTACGAAATTAAGTTACCAACGTTTTGTTTCCATGGAAGACCAACATCTCATGGGAATCCGGGTAGCGATTACGCCGGAAAACTATCGCGGAACGATAAAGGTGGTCTCAGTCCTGAATGGGCAGGCGACAAACGATGGAACTCAGCATTTCAAGGCAGTCGAGGAGTGTACCTTTGGCGACCGGGGCATTTACCTAATCAGTGAAACGTACCAAACACACCACATTCTTGCCGTAGCCGCCTCCCATTTAGTAAAAGGGAAGCTGGTTAATGAAAACTTCTTCAACCGGCGGCGGTTAATTGGATATGAAGCACAATTCGCGGGAGAAACCGATCAAACTCTGACTTTTGAAAAATTAGTTACTATCTATACTTCCCGCGACTTGGGCGGAACGGAACCAAAAACACCCGCCGAAAAAACCGAGAAGGTGAAAGCCTTGACGCTTGGGGAAAACCTGGGGGCGGCCATCCAAGGGTTTGACGCTCTCCTGGCGGCCCATGTTCAAGCTTGGGCGGCTTTATGGTTAAAAGCGGACATCCAGATTGAGGGGGACAATTTTGCCCAAAAAGCAATCCGGTTTGCCAACTTTCATCTCATCCAGATGGCCCCACGGCATGATTACCGGGTTAGTATCGCGGCAAAAGGTTTGACCGGGGAAGGCTACCGTGGGCACGTCTTTTGGGATACGGAGATTTTCATTCTGCCCTTCTTCATCTATACCTTCCCTGAAGAAGCACGTAACTTGCTCTTATACCGTCACCATACTTTACCCGGTGCGCTGAAAAAAGCGAAGGAGAATGGGTATGAAGGTGCCATGTATGCTTGGGAAAGCGCGGATACCGGCGAGGAAACCACCCCTAAATTCGGGGGTTTGGACCTGAAAACCCGCAAACCGGTACGGATCTGGTGCGGCGAATTGGAACAACACATCAGTGCCGATATTCCTTACGCGGTCTGGCATTATTACCAAGCAACCGGCGATTGGGACTTTCTAGAAAACTACGGCGCGGAGATTATCTGCCAGACTGCCCGGTTCTGGGCAAGTCGGGTCGAGTATGATCCGGAGGATGATTGTTATGAGATCAAGAATGTGATCGGACCCGATGAGTACAGTGAAAATGTGAATAACAACTATTTCACCAATGCGATGGCCCAGTGGACTTTACGGAAGGGACTGGCGGTTTATGCGTTATTACAGGAGAAAGGAAAAGCGGAAGAGTTAGCAGCGAAAATTGGCCTCAACGGCGAAGAACTGGCAAACTGGCGTATAATCGCCGATAAAATGCGCTTAAGACGGATTAATGAGCTGGTTCTGCTGCAATTTGATGGCTTTCTCCAGCAAAAAGCGGTTGACCTCGCTGCTTACCGCCATAATCCGGATGGCTTTTTCAAGGACTTTAGCTGGGAGCAGATTACCAGTACCCAGGTGCTTAAACAGGCAGATGTCATCATGTTGCTCTATTTACTCGGCGACCAGTACACAAAGGAAGAAAAGGTTGCTAATTGGGATTTTTACGAGCCCAAGACTTTGCACCATTCTTCCTTGAGCCCGGCGATCCATGCTATCTTTGCGACGGAGATCGGGCGGAGCGACGAAGCCTTTCGTTATTTTGTCGATGCGGCGGAAATCGATCTGAACAATAAATTAAGTAATAGTGAGGCGGGGCTTCATGCGGCGACCCAAGGGGGGATTTGGCAGGCGGTAGTAAATGGTTTTGGCGGGGTAAGGTTGCGAGACGGGCAATTGCAGATCACACCGTCCTTGCCGGAACACTGGGAAAAAATTTCTTTCCAACTTACCTACCAGGGCGTACCGCTTCAGATTACGATTACGAAAGAGCAGGTTGAACTGGAAGTACTCGCCAAAGCGTTTACTCCCATAACCATCGGCCTTTTCGACCAAACCGTAACTCTTATACCGGAGCGGGCAAGCTTAAGTGTACCCGTGCCCAAAGCCAGTTTATCCTAGAGTACACCTGGTTTTATAGATAAGGTATGTATGGTATGGTAAGCGGTTCGTTGACCGAAGAAGAACGGAAAAATGCGCCTTAGAACAGAAGACTATCCATCTTAGAGATGCTCCCTTTTGTGTAGGCAACAAAACTTTAGAACTACGCAAAGGGGATTTTTTATGTCTATCTTTAAAATTAAATAAAAAAGACATGGGCTGAAGAAGAAGTACCAGAACAAACAAGGAGGTTAGGTGCTTGGACACGAATATGACATCAATATATAATCATAGTATTTATATAGACGTAAAAGAACGGTTGTATTTGAGAGAGGAAGGAATTAGCGTTGAGGAAAAATCGATGTTTGTGTAAACCTTTGATCCTAAACATCATCGGAACCATTTGCCTATTGCTCTGTTCATCTTATCTTGCTCCCGTCCGCGCCGAAGTAATTACTCGTTCCTACCGAATTTTTGAAGAAGAAGAAACCGGGGAGATATTTTTCATTCAAAACTCTCCGCATGTAGAGAAGGCAGAAAAACCAAGGGTTGCGGTTGCCCTCGGGGGTGGGGGTGCCCGCGCTTTGGTCAACGTGGGAATCTTAAAAGCCCTTGACGAGGAAGGGATTCCGGTTGATCTGGTGGTCGGTTCGAGTATGGGGGCGATTGTTGCTGTTTTGTATGGGAGCGGGATGCCGCTGGCAGCTATCGAGGAGTTGCTTACCAGCGATATTCTCCCGTCCATGTTTGATCTAAATTTTCCTTTTCTCTATTCGGTAATTGACACCCGGAAGGTCAACTATTTTATCGAACGGATCTTACCCCACCAGCGGTTGGAGGAGTTTCCGATCCAAACGGCGCTGCTCAGTTATGACCTGACTCATGGCGTGAAGTATCTCCATACCAGTGGGCCTGTCTCCCGGGAGATTCAAGGGTCTTACTCCATCCCCCTTTTCTTCCCTGTGGTGGATTATGATGGTCTTTTCCTGATGGATCCGGGCGTTCTGGAATTAACGCCCGCTCAGGCCGCCAAGGTCCTTGGGGCCGACGTCGTCATTTCGACGACCGCCTTTGATGAATTACCCTATGACACCTATGATTATCCGGTCCGCGCTTGGACTCGATTCATCAATATCTTAAAGGAACGGAACTCCAAAGCAATCATCGACCGTTATTCTGATGTAACGATCAACTGCAATGTTGGCGATTACTCTTTTATGGATTACCATTTGGCGGCGGATTTTATTGCCCTTGGCTACTATGAAGCGCAAAAACTGATTCCGGAGATTAAACGGGTTTTATCGGAAAAGGAGATTCCGCTAAAGCAAGCACCGGAACATACACTGTTGGCTGAAGAGAGCGACGCGGAACAGCTTAATTTGGCGCAAGTTTTACGGGACATCAAGTACGAGCGGTTGCAGTATGACTTTACCCGTATTAAGCCGCTCCTCTATTTTGGCCGGAATTACTCTATTTTTAAGCAAGAATTAATCCGGGACGAAGAAAACGCTTTACAATACGGGTTTCTTTGGCATAAGGGAAAGCTTGACCTGCGGGGCCTAACACGTGGAGCGGGCTTTGACAATTACCAGCTTAAACTAAGATTGATTGGGCTAACCAAGAATCTTGACCTTATCGGGAAACTTCATTACGATGCGGCTCCAAAGCAGGAACTTTGGGGCTATGGGGTGGATTTAAAGTACTATCAGCCTGCGTTTACGGGCACAATTGGTTGGGCCGATCTAGACCAGACTGCTTATTTACACAACGCCGGGACTGTCGAGCTAAACTGGGGCAAACATGAATTTCAAGCCGCGGTGGATCTCTATACGCCCGCTGATGGTCGGGGATTAGCGTTTAATGATGCCAAATTTGTGGTCGTGCAATCCCACAAGATTTCTGTGCGCGATGATTTAACATTGCAGCCAAGTTTAGTCGTGAGTAATACGGAAAGCGGAGATTTATTCGCCCATCCGTTAATCTACCGGGGATTTGAACCGGAGACGACGGAAGGGGAGACGCTAGTCCAATCAGCTATGGAACTGGCTTACCATTACCGTTTTCCCTATTCCCTAGAAATCTTACAATGCATCCAACTGAAGGAGCTTACCTGGTATTCCTTTACCGACCTTTATTACAAGTTAGAACCATATTACGCGGTTGGTGCAGGTATGAATTGTGAGCTAAACCTACTAGGGATTAAACCATCCAGTTTCGGGGGCTACGTCGTTTATGACTTGAATGATACTTCTTGGAAGGGAGTATTATCTTTCGATATAGCGTTTTGAACAGGTTTTCAGTTATACAACAGGAGAGAGTAGGGGATTAGGAGGTTAAAAAAGAGGAGTTTTTACTCCTCTTTTTGTTTTAATCATTTCTTGCTTTTTCGGAAGCAGAGTCAAATAAGGGTTCGAAGCGATGGGTTGAAATTTGGCTGGACTTAGTCTGGGTCTTCGTTGGTTGATGCTGTTTGAACAGGATATTAACCGGGGTTTTGGGAAAGTTTTCTTCCTCTTTTTGACCAACAGAGGCATAATATCCAAACTTTCCACCGGTAAACGTTGAATCCTCAAAGGATGTTACATACTTATCGTTAAAATAGATTTTAAAAGTTTTCGTGGTAGAATCATACTCTACTTTGATTTTGTTTTCGACATTATAACCCTTATAAAGCTTATCTGTATAATTCCATTCATTATCATCGTCAACTAAATCGTGGGTCCATTCATCAACATTAACTTTCTTTGAAACGAGGTAATATCCATATGTATTAATTATGAGGCGATAGAATTCAGTTTCTTCCGATATTTTCCGCAAGCAAAAAACAATACCATAGCCATAATCTGGGTTGCCGGATATCTTTTTCACACTGGTTTCTACAATTTTCATTGGGTTCTCCTCGATGTCATCCCATGCCCAAAAACCCCAACCGTAAACTTCTTTACTATTAGTGTAAAAGCGAACCCAACCATCTTTTTCAGCGAACCATCCATGTACTTCCTTTGGTTTTGAACTAGATGATTTCTTCCCACAACCAACAGTGAAAAGAAGGGAGACCAGTAATAACAATAGGCATGATTTCCTAAACTAAATCCCTCCATACGTAAAATAATGTAAAATAGATATTCATCTTTACAATATTTTATCCTGCCTAAATTATGAAATGTTGTAACAAATAAAAAAACAAAAACATATAAAACTGTATATAAAAAAAACAGTAGTACCAGGATAGAAAATATTTAATTATTAATCTCAACATTCTTTTTTGCTATTATTTTGCTTCAACAATCTCGATCACAAAGATATACGGCCAGAGCTTTCCGGTTACGAACAAGCGGTCTTCTTGCGCATCATAGGCGATCCCGTTGAGGACGTCGACCGTATGGCCGGGATGGGCTTTCGGATCCAAAAGGCCGGTTAAATCTAACCAACCGGTGACTTCGCCGGTGGCAGGATCGATGATGGCAATCCGATCGGTTAGCCAGACATTGGCAAAGATCTTCCCGTTGATGTATTCCAACTCATTTAGGCGGGCGACCGGTTTTCCATTGCTTTGTACAGGAAGTTTAAGTACCGGGGTGAAGGTTTGGGGCTCAATAAAAGTAAGGGTAGCGGAACCATCGCTCATGATTAAATATTTTCCATCATAGGTAAGACCCCAGCCTTCGGTCTGGTATGTAAAAGTCTGGAGTAAAGTAAAAGAAGCGCGATCATAAACAAATGCCCGGCGTTCCCGCCAGGTTAGCTGGTATATCCGGTCGTCGCAAAGGGCAATTCCTTCGCCGAAATATGTTTCCGCCAGTTCAACCTGGCGTAAGACCCTTCCGTTGCTGGGGTTGACTTGGCGGAGGGAGGAGCGGCCGTACAAGCCGGTGCTCTCATAAAAATAGCCGTCCTGGTAGACTAAACCTTGGGTAAAGGCCTGGGAATCGTGGGGGAGGCGGCCAACGATCCGGTAGGCATAATTAACCGGTCCGGAGGGAGCGGTGGTTCCGGTCGCCTTTGTTGCATGGAACAACGGGTTAAAGATGACAAAGAAAAAAAGCACCCCGAAGAGGAAATAACGGTATCTTGTTTTCATAGTGTTCCTTTCTTTGCTAATGGCTTTGTCCGAAATTATTTTAACATAACATTTAAATTTTAAATGTAAACGGAAGGAAATTTACCTTTTAATGATAAATTTAAGGGGTAAAGATAAAAATCCTTCTTTTTTGTTTTTTCCTCACAATCAGGATGAGGTTGATCGATTTTAGGAAAATCAAGTATGGGGTTTTCCATAAATAAGAATAATAGGGAAGAGGAGGGGTTTGAAGTGAGTGAACTGATTAATAACCGGGAATATCGTCAGTCGGTACTGAAGGAGATCATCAGTGATTTACACCGTGGTAAAAGCGTGGATGAAGTAAAAGCCCGCTTCGAAGAGACCTTTCAGGATGTATCGGCCACAGAAATTGCCGAACTGGAACAGACTTTGATCCAAGAAGGGTTACCGGTGGAGGAAGTGCAAAGGCTCTGCGATGTGCATGCAGCTGTTTTCAAGGGTTCGATCACGGAGATTCATCGCCCCGAGAAGATTGAAGACACCCCTGGCCATCCTCTCCATACTTTCAAGCTGGAAAACAGGGAATTAGAAAAGTTCCTGTCTGAAAAACTCGAGTCCCATTTGGCGGCTTTCCGCCAGGAAGATAAGCAGGAAACGATAGATCTGTTGAAGCAAGATCTAGAGTTGCTACGGGGGATCGACCGGCATTACGCCCGGAAAGAAAACCTCCTCTTTCCGCTGCTGGAAAAGTACGGGATCACGGCACCACCCAAAGTAATGTGGGGCGTTGATGACGAGATCAGAACAGCCATTAAAGAAGGACTCAATCTATTAAGCAATTATACAGACGCCAAGGAGCAGGTTGCTGCGCAAATCAAATCAACGATCGAAAAAGTCCGGGAGATGATTTTTAAAGAAGAAAACATCTTATTCCCCATGGCGATTGATACATTAACCGAGGATGAATGGGGTGCAATCGCCGCAGAGAGTGAAGAAATCGGTTATTTTCTAACAGAACCGGCCGCAGCGTGGAAACCGGCCAATCTCAATGTCGAAGCAAAAGCCCAGGCCGAAGGGGAACGTCCCGCTGATGGTTATATCCGCTTTGAGACTGGCCTCCTTTTGCCCGAAGAGATTAGCCAGATCTTTAACACCTTGCCGGTGGACATTACCTTTGTCGACCGGGATGGGATCGTGAAGTTTTTCTCCCAAACCAAGGAACGCATTTTTCCCCGGCCGAAGACGGTAATTGGACGCAATGTTGCCAACTGCCATCCACCAGCCAGTGTGCATGTGGTTGAACAGATTGTCGAGGATTTCAAAAGTGGCCGTAAAGACGCCGAAAAATTCTGGATCAAAATGGGGGAGCGGTACGTTTATATCCAGTACTTTGCCGTCCGAAACGCCAACGGCGAGTACATGGGCACCTTAGAAGTTACCCAGGATATTAAACCGCTTCAGGAAATCACCGGTGAAAAACGCCTTCTTGATGACTAAACGATGACTAAACACTGATTTCTCAAATAGAACTCGTGGTCGGGAAAGGTTTTTTCGGGTCTAAAGTAATTTCTCTGCACAGCCTCCGATAGAATGGAAAAGAATAGGCAAAAAGAGAGGAGACCGGAAGATCAAGCCGAATTCTTTTTATTGTTGAGAAGGAGGATGAGAATGGATTTAACGAAAAAGCCTTTCCCCCCAATCCCGATCGTTGCTTACATTAGAACCTGGCCCATCGGAAGCGAACCTGCGGATATGGATCGAGGTCAAAGGTGGGGTGCAGATCAGATCAGAGGTGAACTCCTAACCACCCTCAACCTGGCTTTTGGCCATTTGGATGGGAACAAAATTTACATCCGCGATCTAAAAGAGCGGCCTGGGGTAACTGATGAAAACATCATTATCCCCGCCTTCGATAATCTCTTCGCGGAAATTGCAACCTTGAAACAAAGATATCCCCACTTAAAAGTGAACCTTTCGGTGGGGGGATATGGGGCCGAAGGGTTTTCCGATCTGGCTTTGAAGGCTGAGCACCGCACGGAGTTTATTCTTGATGCGTTAAACTGGATCAGTAAGTATGGCCTGGATGGAATTGACCTCGATTGGGAATATCCGGTGGGGCCCCCTGAGGGTGGACTTCCCATTGTCACCCGCCCTGAAGATGCCGAGAACTATGTTTTACTATTACAGGAAATGCGGATTGCCCTCGATGCTTTCGCGAAGATTCTCAACCGACCGTTAACTTTGACGGTGGCGGTTCCGGCTAGCCTTTGGTTTCTTGAAGCCATCGACGTCTTAGCTGTTCAGGAGGAAGTTGACTACTTTAAACTGATGAGTTATGACTATTACGGCGGTTGGAGTAAAACGACTGGTCATGCCGCAAATCTTTATAATAACCCAGACGATCCGGAACAGGGCGGTTGGAGTACGGACCAAGCCGTAACCGCCTTTATCAATGCTGGTGTTAAACCCGAGAAAATTTTAATGGGGGTGCCCTTCTATGCCCGGGCGTGGCGTGGTGTACCGAGCCAAAACAATGGCCTATACCAAGAATACGCAGAAGCGGCATACCCCGATGGTTTAACCTACATGGACATTCAAGCGAAGATCTTGACCGATCCAAGTTTCAAACGTTATTGGGATGATCTGGCCAAAGCCCCTTTCCTCTATAATGGCGATCTCTGGATTACCTACGAAGATGCCGAATCCCTCGCTTATAAAGTAGAATATATCAAAGAAAAGGGATTGGCCGGGATCATGATTTGGGAGTATGCCCACGATATTAACGCCGAATTGCTCGAGGCGTTGAACCGGTCGATTGAGGAAGGGTGAGAGGGGAGGGAGAACCTCATAAAGATCCCGACTGGAAGAAAATTCCTGCTTAAAAACATTATTCAGCAGATAACTAATTCAAAAAACCAAGTGGTTTCTACAGAGCCATTTGGTTTTAATTATTTATTGGGTGGTGGAATTTTGATGTTCTGGATATGAAGCAGATCGGAAAAAAGCTCCGGGCTGCACCCCTGAAAACGTTTTTGGAAATCTGTCCGGAATCGATCAAGCCTTTCATCCAAAAGCCGATTAATTTGGTCTAAAAGATCGTTTATGGTTTCCTGGTCTAAAAACCCCAATAATTCGGTACCAAAATCAAGTTGGTCCGAGTAAACTAGTGTTATTTTCATCAATAATTCCACCTCTTTTTCGCTGAATATTACATAATATATATTATAGGACGTTAGAAATGAGGTATTTTTTGTATTTATCGCCAAATAGAATTTAAAACTGCATTACAGTTTATTCCATACCAGGGATCATGTGTAAAATCTAATAAACATAAAATTTGGCGCAGCTAACGTCATTTTTTCTTGCGGTATTTAAAATAATTGTTAAATCAAAAAGGATAAAATTGGGATCAAGTCCAGATTAGTGTGTAAATTCCTCAGTTATCAATAAGCTTATC
>ERZ773359.4557-NODE-4557-length-14261-cov-8.052231_pt1 | contig 14261 bp, 10 predicted proteins | sample MGYA00374955_ERZ773359 | MGnify/ENA primary metagenome ERZ773359 (study PRJEB29098, sample SAMN04486028) | biogas fermenter metagenome | study: EMG produced TPA metagenomics assembly of the Biogas fermentation microbial communities from Germany - Plant 4 DNA1... | reverse complement strand
TAGTCAACTAAGGCTTTTACAAGCCTCCGTTTCTATAAACGGGGGTAGTTGACTCCCTAATTATTTTTATTTTAAATCTATGTTAAGATTGTTAATTGGCTTTTTAAACTAGATAATCTCGCTTCTAAAACAAATAAACGGTATGGTTTATACATCCATACCGTTTAGCCTACTTTATTGTCCAAACATTTCTAATAAATCTTCGTCTGTCATCATTCTGCTATCTCCATCTACTTCATCCTCCTCGGTAACCCCTAGCTTAATTCCGGTTTTTACCTCTTTTACATTTGCACCAAAAGTTGCTACCATTAAACTGCTATCTAGTGCTGCTGCTACAATAGGAGTGTTCCGTTCCTCTTCTCTTAATTTTTGTATGCTCTTTTTATTGCCAGCTTGAGTTTCTTTTACAGCTGCTTCTAACTCATTTTGTAAACCAGCACTTAATAATTTTATCTTGCCTATTCTCATAGCAGTGGTGTTTATGATTAAATCGCCAGAAGAATCGTCGTTACTCGTCATTTTAACAGCATATTCTATTATTTGTAATAGAGTATCTATATCCTCTGTATTGTATATACTAAAGAACTCTTTAATTTGATTTATGTATTCTAATGGATAATCTCCTAAACCTATCCCAAACTTGACGTTTATACAGTCGAGTGTAAATGAAGTTAGTCCTTTGATAAAATCTCTTGGTGCTATGTCTCTTTCCTTTAGAGAACGAGTGAAATGCAGTATTTCCTCTAAACCTTTGTTTGCGGCTCTGTAGAACTCCATGTAAATCTCGGAAGCTACAGCACCTGTGGCTTTTCGAATTGTTTCAAGAGTTACTTCGAAGTTGTAGCCTCTTGCAATTTCCTCAAGTGATATAATAGCTTTTCTTGGATTTCTTTCTGCGTGTTTTATTAATAATTTAAGAGCTTCTACTGAAGTTTTGATGCCTTCTTGCTTACATATGTAAAGTAAGCGATTTACCAAATCCTCTTCTTTAGCCTTTTTAACATGTATCTTTAGTCTGCATCTATCCTTTAAAGTTGGGAGTATCTTATCAGGGTGTGTGGTACACAAGATAATACACGCATATTTTGGTATTTCCTCACACGTCTTAAGCAATCTTGTCTGGGCATTTTGGCTAGCGACCTGTATTTCATCAAATATATATATTTTTTTGTTTAAAAACATTGGTTCTATTAAAATATCATCAAGTGCTTCGTCTATTGCAGATTTTCCAGAATCTGAACCAACGTCTAACTCAACTACACCATCAACAGCCACACCTGCCTCTGAATAGATGAGTTTCTCATTTATTTCAGTGCATATCTCACAATGACCACAGCTCTTACCGTCTATTTTATTATTACACAAAAGCTCTCTAGCTAAAATTCTAGCAAGTGTAGTCTTTCCACACCCACGCTCACCGTATAATAAAACAGTGCTTATGTCTCCATTTTTTAAACGATTCATTACTAAATTCTTTATTTCATCTCCCAAGTAATCATCTAAACTCGAAGGTCTGTATTTTCTATCAAACGATAGTTCAGCCATCGTCTAACCTCCTTAATTATGTTAATTTAAAACTGTAACTTAATATACTATTGCTTCAATTTATGTCTTATTATATACTATATTAATGCTATTCCAGTTATTAATCCTGCAATAGCACCGCCTAAGTGTCCTTGCCAACTTACATTTGATTTTGATACAGTTATTATTATATTTATAGCCAAAAAGAATACTAACTGCATAAAATCAATCATTTTTCTATGCTTATATTTATATATTATAAGTGCAATAAATAACCCAAAAATTATACCACTTATACCTATATGGTACTCACCATATTTTCCAAAGAAATTAACCATTAAACTCGAACCTATCAGACTTGCAAAACTTATTAAGATAAATTTTAATGTTCCTATAGAGTTTTCTAAGTCTTTACCTATGTAATATAAACTTAGCAAATTACCTAATATATGTATGCTCGAACCATGTACAAATGCACAAGTTATTAATCTATATGGTTCAGTAGTAAGTGCACCTTTAACCATTCCAAAGTCTTTTCCTGCATTACTATAATTATTTGCTACAATCAATAATTGACATATCATAACTAATGCCCATAATGCAACAGTTGCTGTTTCTTTACTCTTTTTCATAGCAGCTCCCCCTCACCTATTTACTACTTCTCAAATCTACTATCCCAACTTTTGCTTTATTAAGCGCATCCTGAAAAATCCATAAGTATTTTTCAGGGATTTCAATTGCTTGCCTTTTACCTTTCGTGGTTATATCAACAACCACATTTTCTTTATTATCACTATCTTTGATAATTATATTTTCTACTATGTTTAAATCAATCTCATAATTACCTATAAACTCGTTATCAATATGTAATATTCCTTCCTCAAGCATGATGCCTGCTTTCTGCTTTACTGAATTTAACATCTTTGCACCATATAAAGTAATAAATGCTACTAATAATAGTATTAATGCAAGTTTAATTGCTTTCTTTATAAACATAGCTGCAGCTAAAAGCGTTAACACAGCTGCTACGATTACTACTCTCTTTATACTTGCATCTCTCATTAGACTCTTAATGACCTCTGTCATTTTAGCATCGCTCCTTTATATTTTATATATTATATACTATCTCAAAGCCTAAATTTAAGCATTACAAATGCCCAGTGCTACATCTTGTAACACCGGGCATTTGTAATTTATGGAATCACTATATATAGGCTATTATTATCTAAGCTGCGACTTTAATTACAGACCTGCTTCTTGAATGAGCTTCTGCAGGTAGTTGGCAGCGAAGTCCTGAGGATCCAAATCCTTAGTAGGCTTCTTAGCACGAGCCTTACCGGAACCGCTGTTGTTCAGGTAACCGAATTCTTTCTCGAATTCAGGTTTTACATACCACTTGGTCTGTCCAGTAGCAGGGTTCTTTCTCTGCTCACCAATCTGAATCTTAACAGTGTCGCTATTAACCTTGATGTCTTTATCGTTGAAGCTGAAGTAATATCCAGCTAACAGAGCGTCAAGGTCATTGACCTTTTTCCTGCGAGGAGCAATAAACTTACCGTTAGCAACCTTAAGGTTGAATTCAGGTCTGGAGAAGAGAATGGTTGCATATTTTCTAGTAAGGTTAGCGAATTCACCAGGCTTAAGAACCTTAGTAACTTTCTGTCCAACCCATACACCGTCTTCACCTTTAGTGAACTCTTCTGCCTGATAAGTAATAGGTGTTTCACCAACGTTTTTGACACGATATCCAACGATGCTAGCAACCGGCTGAAGTTTTCTATCTTCCTTTGTAGAACCTTCAGCAACTATGATGTTACCGGAATCGCCAAATCCGAGAGTATTAACTACTATTACAGAGTTTGTCAGTGACCGACGAACTGCAAGGTACTCCGGATTCTCCTTAAGAGTCTCATACATCGCGTCTTTCAATTTCTTTGCGAATTCCTTCTTTTCTGCCTTCTTGGCGTCATCCACTTCGGGAGCTACGTTAGTCTCCAATGCTTCAAATTGATCCAGCTCGTTTGCCATAGTTTAATACCTCCTATACACATTTTTTATATATAAGCCGTTTTGGCTTATTTCCTTATCAACTATCTAACCACATTATAACTCCACACTTTTAACTCGTCAATAGCTTTTTTAAATTTTTTTTCAACTTTTTTTCAAGCTACCAATCAGGTTAAATTGTCAAGCAACTTTTAAAATATTTCCTAAATTTTCTTTTATTTCCCTTCCTTATCACATTTTAAATTATAACGCTAACCTTCTTACTCGTCAACCACTTTTTAAAGTTTTTCAAAAAATTTTTAAGCTTTTTCCTATAGCCCAATTTTCTAATATTCAATCCCATTAATTACCCTATAGCCATTATAATTTGTAATTTTGTAGGAAACCTGGAATACTGTTCCAATAGATAACTTCTGAGCTATCTCATACGGAACCTCTATTTCATAAGTACCAATTAAACCTTTAATGTTTCCGACTAGTACGCTTCTTAGTTGTTTGTCGTTACTATCATTAGTAACCATAGCATAATGTTTTATATCTGTCACTGTAAATGCACCATTAACAGTCTCTTCGAATTCTAAAGTATCGTCTAACTTTACTTGTACCCAATTATCCTTATTAGTTGTCTTAATAGTTGAACCATTAAGTACTTCAACTCGTTGTTCTTGCTGCACTTTGTCAATTAATGTATTGTTTGTTTTAGGTCTATTTCCTAATCTTTTTAGTAAGAAAGCTACCAAAATAATTACTAGACCTAAACCAATAGAAAAAATTGCTGTTTTAATAATTTTATTTTTCTCATTATTACTACTATGTTGTTCGTTAATGTTTTCACTTATGTTACTTAAGTCCTCTTCAAAACTAAATTCGTTACTTTCACCAAATCCATCTGTATTAAAAGAATCTCCAAAATCTAAATCATTGTCTCCAAAATTATTATTGTCTCCATCACCAAAATCGAAATCGTCACTACTAGAGTTTTCAAAATCGTCTAGCCCAAAGTCAGACGAATCAAAATATTCACTATCCGGGTAGCTCATAATCTCACACCCCTTACCCTAAACTGAGTCAAATCTTATACTGACTGTTAATTTGAAATTAAATACATAACCAACTATACTCACGCATATATTAAAGCTTTACTTAATATTTATTAAAGATTGAAAACAACTCTTTTGCTTTTATCTCGTATAAATTATGTATTGCTTTACATATATTTTCGTCTCTAATAAACATGTCGTCTTGTATGCTTAGTATCTTTTCATCCATGAGTGTTGTTTCTATAATCCCAGAGTCAAAATCCACATTCCATAAGAATATAGCTAATAAGTCAATTTCATCCAGGCTAAACACGCTTTTGAATTTTTGCACGCCTTTATTATTTCTATTTTCCTCTATCTTCTTAATTACCTCTGCTCTACTAAGCATGTTGCTTTTTAAAATCTCTATAGTATTCCCTTCTACACTTGCGCCTATGATTTTATGTAATTTAATATCATTAAATCTTTCAATAAATTTTACAAGGCTACAATCATAATCCTTTAAGTTAATTATTTCATCAATATTATTTATATAACTTATTAAATTGCAGATAGCTTTTTTATTAAGCTTTACAATAATTTTATTATAATCCCAATCTATAATCTTAACGTTATCCTTTAAATCGTATCCAAACTTATAAAAGATGCTAATTTGGCAATTGTTTGCTTTCTGGTACATTTTAATGATATCATTGAGTTCTCTAACAGCCTTTACACCCTCAATGATATTGTTCACCCAATTTTCTATTTCTTTTTTAACAGCATCTTCATCAGTCTTTAATACACCATAAGCTACTTTATCCTTGCAATCATAGATATCAGTATATTTGCATTTTAATAATACCATACGCTCGTTTACATCTGATTGCAAGCAGATACTTTTAAACTCGCTGCTGCTTTCTAATATTTTAGCTTGTTCATCAATAATACTTTGAATGTTCTCAATCATGACTATGCACCGCCTAATATATTTCTTATACTTTTAGCCTCGTAAGCACAGATTATATCATCAGCTATCTCGTCATACTTTTCTTTCTTTATGTCAATTAATTTTTTCCTCTTAATCTTTTCATCTATATTATTAAATATATCAATTAATTGCTCACTAATATAGTTTAACCTATTAGCATTAATACTTATATAATCTGTCTTTTCCATCAAGCTAGCCATGACTTCTTCTATGTCTATCCTTATATCCTGAGATATATTTGCCTCCTTAAATAGCTCTCTAAGTAGGCTATCAGCATCATATACCCCATAAATCTTCATTAACTGAATAAAGTCTACTTCATATTCCGCCAGACTGAATTCTTTACCAACAGTATTGCTTATATTTATCAATTGTATCTTTTTATAGCCAGCTATGTAAGTCTCCCTTCTTACCATACCTACCTTTACAGCTTGCTTTAAATCAGCAGAATTTATCTCTGCATATGTTACTGGCTTATTGCTATTATTACTTATATATCTGTATTTATATACAGGTATAGCTACTTCCTCTATTATTCTCGCTGTTTTTTCCTCTACATCACTTACTATCTTTCTACCATGCTGTTTCCAAAACTTTTCAGTTCCACATACAATTAAATTTTTCTCATATAGCTGCTTAATAGCATCTAACCCTAAATTATTATGATAATATATTGTTCTTATGTACCTTAAAGAATCTACTATATTGATATAGTTACTCATAACCCCAGCCCCTCTATTGAGTTCTATATGAAATTTTACATAATTTTAAAGCTTTTGTATCAATATCATATACGTATATTGTATCTTTAATTGCGCCTGACATACAATTCTCAGTCTTTAGCATATAAACTCTTCCGTTTTCGTAAGAATATATGCTTACATTTTTGGCAATTTCAATAGCTTTGCTGTAGTTATCTGCTCTACAATAATATATAGTGTTATATATCTGGAATACAATGTACCTATTGTCGCAGACACCATTATATACCACATCTTCTACTGCGTCTTCAGCACTACCTTTTTCAACAATCTTTTCAAAAACTGCTCCCATGCAACTCATTGAAGCTTTATTTACCTTATCCATCTTGTTTATTACAATACTTCCATCTTCATCAATAGAGTTTAGTGCTTTCTTATAAACTTCAAAGTCGTATATTTTTATGTATTTACTCTTTGAGTTGATGCCTGCTCTACCTCCACCAATTGTAATTTCCAAGTAGTTTTCAGTAGTTTTTCTTTTTCCGCTACAATAAACATCTACGTGATACTCACATTCATTATCTAAGTCTATAATTCTATTTTCTCGTAATTCTGTCTTTTCCGGCACATACCCGAAATCTAATATTCTGCTTAATTCCCATTTCAATATCATTGGCTCATTATTACAAGCCTCTACAAACTTTGGCATAAATTTATTGTAAAAACTCGCTAAGCTTTCCTCGTTCATAAGCTTGCTTAATACCCATTTAAACTCTCTGCATCCAACTTCATCCTTATGGTATTCTATGTTAGTATTGTCCTCTGGTACTTTATCTATGCTAACTATTGCCCAAGTATTCCCTACAATCTTTAAAGCTTTTCCATCTTCTACTTTAATATATAGACCTTTATCTACCCACATCTGTAAGGGCTCTCTTAAGTCGTCCTGTATAAACATGGCTGCTGTTGCGTATTTTATATTATTTTCAATGCAATATAAGGGAAATGGCAAGCTTTTGTAAATCTTATGATAGCTTTCCACACACCTTTTTATTATCCTAGACTCGCTCTCTATGGTGTCACTTATATTACTTACTGCTGATTTTTGTAATGCTAAGCCTTCAAAGCCAGCTTCAAAGATGCTCACATTAATATCTACTACTTTTCCGTTGACTTTCTTTTTCATCCCGCATGCACCTCATTATCTCCCATAGTATTTTCTGTTTCTCTCTTCAAGTTTCTTCTCTATTTTATCTAATGCCCTCTGCTGTTGCATTTGTCTTAATTTTTGTTGCTGCACCATTGACCTATACTTTTTCTCCGCTTTATCTGTTACAAACATTAATCTCTCAAATGTTTTCTGTGTCTTTTCATCTTTGAACAGTTGCTTTTTTACTCTAGTCTCCCCTATATTTCCAACGCTACTTGAGCTTCTCTTTGCTACAGACTTCTTTTTATCCTCTTCAGCATCCTCAAAGTCAAAGTCATCCCCTAATATATCATCAAGGTCTAAATCATCTCCATCACTGCCATCTTCGTCACTCTCTTCATCATCCTCGAAGTCGGAATCCTCTCCTAAGATATCCTCATCGCTTAGTTCTTCGTCACTATCGTCTTCGTCATCGAAGCCAAAGTCCTCACCGAGAATATCTTCATCATCAAGAATATCTTCATCATCAAGAATATCTTCATCATCAAGAATATCCCCATCATCGCCAAGTATATCTTCATCATCAAGAATATCTTCATCATCAAGAATATCTTCATCATCAAGAATATCCCCATCATCGCCAAGTATATCTTCATCATTTTCGCTGTCCTCTCCATCCTCAAAGTCAAAATCCTCACCCAAGATATCGTCGTCATCCAACTCTTCATCGTCTACCTCTTCACCATCCTCGGTAAAGAATTCATCTTCGTCAAATATGTTACTATAATCGCTATCGTCCTCTTCATCAAACACGTCGTCCTCATCATCAGAGAAGAACTCGTCCTCGTCTAAAATGTTATCATCAGATAAATCGTCTAAACCTGTGTAATCTTCGTCGTCTTCGTATTCATCATCAGTAAAGAAGTCATCTTCATCAATGACATTATTATAATCATCATCGTAATAATCCTCTTCTTCATCATCTATAATAACATCATCACCAACTATATTATCATCCTCTATTTCAGATATATCAATGATACCCTCGTTTTCATCAAAAGCATCCCCGTAATTTTCTTCATCGTATTCCTCATCTTCTTCAAAGATGTCATAATCGTTTTCATCATCCACTAAATTATCATATCTATCAATATAATCATCAAAATCGTTGAAATCCTCTTCCTCCTCGTCTAATATATTATCATCGTCATATTCTATATCTATATCGTAATCACCATCATCTTCAAGGTTATCTTCGTCATAGTCACCATACTCTTCCTTAAATTCCTCTTCCTCTTCAGCTAATAAACTGGCTAACCTTTCCTCCTCGTATTGTTCCTCAAGAATCTCATTGACTTCCATGCCAGGTAAATAATCAAGATTTCTGTATCTTTCCTCTTCCGGCATGTTTTCTTCTCTTTCTATCAGCTGTCTTAGTATAGCTGCGTTAAGTTCGTCTTGTTCTTCTTCATCTAAATCATCTAAATTACTGATTATTTCATCAACTTCATCCGTCTCTATCGGTATATTCAAATTGACTATAACATCCTTATCTATTGCCTCTTTTAAGTCTCTAACCGTAATATTTTCTTGCTCTAACTTGTTTATAATATTTCCATTCGTATAATTTAAAAAGTCTATCTGTAACTCTAGCTCTGCCATTTCTAACAGCTCATAAAAATCATCACACGCATCAACCATTTTGGTATAAAGTTCAAATTTAACCTCTCCTATGTCTTTACGTATACCCTCAAGCTGTTTCTTTATTCTATTTTTGTAAAAATTCAACTGCTTTATACCAATATTCATGTCTCGGCAACCTGCCTTTCCTAGTAACTAAACTTTTATTTATTCTAATATTGTTATTTCTTAATAATGCTACAACAGATGATATAACTTGTTTTGCTTCCGTTAATTATTTTATTATTTTATAGCACTCTCTAATATCTTTAAATTCTCTCTCATTATTTCTAAGTATGAGCCGTATTTATTAATCATATCAGAAGTAACATTATAAGTATCAATAAACTTTACATAATTGCCTTCATATTCTTTTGTCTCGTCTACTATACTCTCAATATTTAACTCGTCCAGTAAACTTTGTATTTTTAGTTTTTCATCTTCGTTATCGAAATATACTCTATATGTATTAGCCTCACTTATCACTCTGTGATATTCAGCTCTTAATTCGTCTAACTTATTTATATAAGCTTGGGCATTATTATAATACACATCATCACAATATCTATCATGATTTGCTAAAACTATTGCTATGTAGTTTACTATCCTTATACTATTATCTATAGATACCCAGCTATAATCCCCATACCCCTCTATATCTTCTGTTACTCTAACTATTCGCTCTGTATCATTAGATAAATTCAATTGTTTTACTCTCTCAATAAACCAGCTATCTATGCCGTCCTCTGACATATAGAACATTAAATCATAGCCTTCTAAATTATCATATTCGACTAAATTCTCTTGTAATAATGTTAAATTATCATAATTTCCTCTTACTTCTTTAACGAATTCGTATAATGGATAAGCCGTAACTGCTATTTTTATATTCGCTAACTCTATATCTGCTCTCTCATTAACCTCATTTTCAATGTTACCCTTAACTTCAGTCTCCGCCTCTTTATCTTTTATTAAAAAACAAAATACTAATATAATACATGCTATTACTACACCAATTGCTATACAAATCAACATTATTTTATTTTTATTATTTTTATTTCGTTCCCCTTGGTTTTTACCTGTAATCCTCTTTCCCATCTCTCTGTTCCCCACTTTATTTCTTATTTCCACCATACTATATTTTTGCTCTTAAATTTTGCTTTATTTATTACATAATAATAGCCTCTCAAATTACTTGAGAGGCTATCTATCTTTTTATTTAGATTACCATTGGTTATCTTGTACTGTAGCGTTCGGTATATAGAACGGTTTCGAAATAAACATGTTCTCTATATTCTTCAGGATAATGTCTACTTTGGTTTCACCCCAAGTAGCTATCCATCTACTCTTATTATTAACATTATTGTTTATAGCCGTTCTAAATATCGAGCTACGTACTTTCTTAGCATCCTTATAGTTGTATAAATCGGACTTGGAATCAATCTTACCTACCAGTTTCGGGTCAAGTACTGCGGCTCTTACAGCCGGTTCTTTAAAACCTACTTGGAATAATGTTTCTGTCATTACTACGCTTAAACCGTCCCAAGCTTCATTGTACCATCTGTCGCCCTTAACGTCACCTTTATTTCTATCAATGACTGCTAAGTAGTTAGTAACAAGTTTTGTCCTTTCATCTAGCCCTTTAATTTCATCATTCTTAAGTAGTTCATTGATAGTTTGGGTCTTGTTAATAGATGCTATTGTCTTTCCGTCTTTTTCTACCCAGACGTTACCGTCTACATCAGACTTAATTGTATAGATAACCTGTTTTACGTCTTTTACACTGATAACATCTAAGTCAGCTTCAGTAGCTCTCTTACTGTCAACTGGTGTCTTGGTCTTTAAGTAGTACTTATCATTAAGTGACAGAGCGACTCCAAATACCTTCTGATTTGCACCAGATGCTATCTTGTCAAGGGCTACGCCTTTCTCTGCTATCTTAGCAGGTTCGGTAATAATACCTTCCGCTATATACTGAACTATATCATAACCCTCTAAGTTATTGGTTATTTGGTTTACAAGGTCTTTTCTTCTGCTTTCAACTTCTGATGCACTGAAGTAACTATCACCACTCTGCACATAATTGATTGTATCACTTGGAATTACCAATTGCCATGTTCTTAAACCTACATAAACTTCGGCTTTACCAGTGTCTAATTTATAAGTAGCTCCACCAGGCAATACACTGGACTTATCAGTAATTCCATTGTTCTTTAAGAATTGTTGAGTCTTAGCATGTGTAGACCATTGTGTAGACTCCATGTTTAATGTTACAGCCGCTGACTTGTAATAACCTATATCTACATAGTCACTTACGTACATTTCACTTAAGTTAGTACTTAAGACGTAAGCATCTTTCTTATTTTGATTAATGTCTTCATAAACCATCTTTATATATGGGTAAAAGCTTACTGTCTTATTGTTTGGTATTACAAATCCCATAGCCGTATTAAACTTCTTGCCCTCTATTTCGAATTTCAAATTACTGTTATTTTGACCTTGTGCATTAGCTATGTTAGACTTACTACCTGTGTAAGTCCTTACGACAGCATCTGCTTTATGTTCTCTATCGCTTGGCATTGTATGAGTTTGGTTAGCCGTTTCAGAACTTACATGAGGGCATCCCCAAGTTGTTGTATAATCACCTGTATCGTCTTTACCTATTTTGATATTGACTTGATACAAGTTATCCTGAGCCCCTTGGTCAATTATTCTGCCTTGAGGAGTGATACCCGAAGTAATGCCCAACTTAGCCAACTCGTCTTTAATTGCAGTACTGTTCTTAAAGGATGCTAATGTAGGTCTATCATAACCTCTCCATAATACGAAGTCGTAATCAGGTGATACAGTTATATCTGATTTACCACTCTTAGTAACCTTTTGAACACCAGTTGTATAATCCTTAAGTATTGGTTTAAACTGTACTTCATCAACAGTTGCTATTACATTACCATCAATGTCACCCTCATTAGTGACTTTATACTTATGCTCGTAAGTATCGTCAATGGCTTTTGTATAATCAAATGTCCTTATATCAGATATCCACTTGTATCCATATATAGGTTGACCAGTCATAGGGTCAGTTCCAACTTGAACATACTTCCATCCACCAAGGTCATGAGTATGATACTTACTAATAGCTGATATGCTACTCATCATACCTAAATTCTTGCCATCATAGTCTTTCAAAGCATACTTCTTAGTAATCTCATTTTGCTCAAGTATCAAATCTCCAGTTAAACCTGCTGAGCCGCTTTCTGTATACCTTACAATTACGGTCTGACCTCCCTCTATTGGCTTAACTGTTGAAGTTGTACCTGAATTTACTGTCTTACTAGGTACATCAGACCAACCTATGATACTATCTGGTAAATCTTCAGTATTTACTACAACCCACTCTTGTAAATCGCCTACACCACTTCCACTAGTACCTGGTACAACTACTTTTCTTGCTAATACTACTTCTGTTTCATCTGCATTGGTAGTTGGCTCAACCTCTTCAACTATTGTATTTCCGTCATAAGTCTCAATGATGTTAATCTGTCTAATAGGTTCCTTAACTTTTACCAACAGCACTAAAATTGGATGAGCATTTCTATCTTTTGCATACATATCTCTATCATATTCAGTTAATGATATTAAATATTTACCAGTAATTTCTTCTGTATCACCAGTCGCAGTAGTATATTTATATCTCATGTCTTTCATAGGCTGTAAGTAACTAGCCATACCCTTAAATCCCAATCCTTCCAACAAGTTAACTTGACTAGGGTCTGAATTCTGTAAAGCTGTTAATATATTCTTACCTATACCAGAAGGTATCTCATAAATTCCTTTGTTCTCAACAGTTGGTACTAAAGCCACATGTTGCACTTCAACTTCAATATTACCTAACTTGAATGCTTCAGCTATATCTATATAAGTCATTACATGAGATGGTACACTTGTGAAGCTCTTAATTAAGTCGTGATACTTCAGTATAGTACCATTGTTGTCAACCTCTATTAACTGAACATCAATAGGTATATCTTGGTCGAATACAATATTACTTGTAGCTATCTGACTATTGTCGCCGTTTACTACAGCTTGGACAGGCCAACTTCCATTTTTATACACAAAGTTGTAAATTATCAGGTCTTTAGACAACTTCGCACTACTTTGTAGTGCCAGAGATGCTATAGTATCCATCGAAGTAGCTATTTCATCAATCGTAGTACCAAAAGCCTTCATATCAACTAACTTAGATAATCTGTTATCATGATTATCTGTTAAAGATGTTTTACCTTCGCCTAACTTAGCTGGATTGAATATAGCATTAGAATTACCTGGCAAGTAAACTGCGGCACCGGAGTCGTCATCCTCGTACTCCCAGTGTGTTAAGTTGAAGATATAGTCTCCATTTTTTGCACGAGGGTTAATTTCATAACCTCTTAAATTATTGTTTAAGAAATTTTCGTAAGTAGTAAATATACTATTCTCGTTGTTACTAAATTGGAGTAATATTTGTTCAATATTGTCTAAAGATTTTTCAATCTGGTCCATAGTAGTTTTTAATTCGGCATACTCCTCTGTTATTTGCTCTTTCTCCTTTTTGAGATTTTCTAACTTTTTTTCCAGCTCTTCATATTTACTTATAGCATCTCCATCAATACTAGCTTTAAGCTCATTTAAGTTAGCTTCAAGGTTTTTAATCTCTTTTTTGGTTTCATCTCTCTGTTGTATAAGAGATTTATAATATTGTATAAGAGATTTATAATTAGCATCCTGATTTATACTCTCATAGTAACGGTTGTTAGTAGTTGTAGTATTATTTTTAGACGCACACTTACGCAATTCTTCTTGCAATTCTTTTATCTTCTCTTCATAAGATTTAACTAATTTAGCGTAATCATCGTACTCATTAAATTTATCTATCACATTGAAGGATGAGTAGAATTCATATAGTTGAGAATATGTGTCGGTTTTAGCTTTAGCTTCACTAGGCTTACTAAACTTAGCTAAAGCTACAAATGCCCTAAAATAGTCCTCTCTAACTGCGTGGACTTCTAAATGTGTTGGTAGTGCCGAATTTGCTTTTTGCAAAGCAGTTTGAAATTCATGATATGCTGTATTAGCTTTCTTTTCTGCTTGCTCTAAATAAGATTTATAAGTATCTATCTCTGCTTTAAGATTTGCTTCAACATTACTTC
>ERZ773359.4554-NODE-4554-length-14268-cov-13.764652_pt1 | contig 14268 bp, 13 predicted proteins | sample MGYA00374955_ERZ773359 | MGnify/ENA primary metagenome ERZ773359 (study PRJEB29098, sample SAMN04486028) | biogas fermenter metagenome | study: EMG produced TPA metagenomics assembly of the Biogas fermentation microbial communities from Germany - Plant 4 DNA1... | reverse complement strand
CCCCGTTAAGGGGTTTTTTTAATGCATCACCTCACCCTGATTAAAGCGGGGTGCCACATTTCTCTTAATTGCCTATTGGTTTATTTCATGATAGAATTTACTTTGAATTAAAGACGAGGTGTTGGATATGGCAAATTTTTTATCAAAAATCCTGGGCAATACAAATGAGAGGGAAATTAAAAAGCTAAACAAAACGGTGGAAGCGATAGAGGCGCTGGAGGGCCGGATGAAAGCCCTCAGCGATGAACAGCTTAGGCAAAAGACCGATGAGTTTAAAAAAAGGCTTGCTGCGGGAGAAACCCTCGACGACCTGCTGGTGGAAGCCTTCGCGGTGGTAAGGGAGGCGTCGGTCAGGGTTCTTAATATGAGGCATTTCCCTGTGCAGCTTATGGGGGGCATCGTGCTTCACCAGGGCAGGATTGCCGAAATGAAAACCGGCGAAGGTAAAACCCTGGTGGCGACACTGCCGGGTTACCTTAATGCCCTGGCCGGGAAAGGGGTTCATATAGTCACCGTGAACGATTATCTGGCTACCAGGGACAGCCAGTGGATGGGTGAAATATACAAGTTTCTGGGGTTGGAGGTCGGGCTTATTGTGCACGGCCTGGACTTTGAGCAGCGTAAAAAGGCCTATAATGCCGACATAACCTTCGGCACCAACAACGAGTTTGGTTTTGACTACCTGAGGGATAACATGGTTATTTACAAGGAGCAGATGGTGCAAAGGGGACTTAACTATGCCATAATAGACGAGGTGGACAGCATACTGATAGACGAGGCCAGGACCCCGTTGATAATTTCCGGTGTCGGCGAGAAGTCCACCAAGCTTTATTCGGTGGTGGACACCTTTGTAAGGGGCTTAAGACCGGAGGAGCACTTCACGGTTGACGAAAAGGCAAACACCGTGACGCTGACCGAAGAGGGGGTAAGGAAGGCGGAACAATATTTCAACCTGGAAAACCTGGCAGACCCGGAGAACATGGAGATATCCCACCATATTAACCAGGCCCTCAAGGCTCATCGGCTCATGTCCCGTGATATTGACTACGTGGTGAAGGACAACCAGGTTATAATAGTAGACGAGTTTACCGGGAGACTAATGTTCGGGAGGCGGTACAGCGACGGGCTGCACCAGGCCATAGAGGCCAAGGAGGGGGTTAAGGTTGAAAGGGAATCCAAAACCCTGGCCACCATAACCTTCCAGAATTATTTCAGGATGTACAGCAAGCTGGCGGGAATGACGGGCACCGCCAAGACCGAGGAGGAGGAATTCCGGGCTATTTACGGCATGGACGTTGTGGAGATACCCACCAACATGCCCATGATAAGGAATGACCTGCCGGATATTGTCTACCGGACCACCGAGGGAAAGTTTAAAGCGGTGGTGGAAGACATTATACAAAGGCATGCGGTTGGACAGCCTATACTAGTGGGCACCATAAGCATTGAAAAATCCGAGCTTTTAAGCAGGATGCTGCAAAGAAGGGGCGTGCCCCACGAGGTTCTAAACGCCAAGTACCATGAGAAGGAAGCCCAGATCATAGCAAAGGCGGGTCAGCGGGGTGCGGTGACCATTTCCACCAACATGGCGGGCAGGGGGACCGACATAGTTCTCGGCGAAGGTGTTAAGGAGTTGGGCGGCCTGCATGTAATAGGCACCGAGCGGCATGAGAGCCGGAGGATTGACAACCAGCTTCGAGGCCGGTCGGGAAGGCAGGGGGACCCCGGTTCTTCGCAGTTTTACATTTCCATGGAAGATGAACTGATGAGGCTGTTCGGGTCGGAGCGGATAATGGGCATGATAGACAAGCTGGGCTTTGATGATTCCCAGCCCATTGAACATTCCATCCTGAGCAAGTCGATAGAGAACGCCCAGAAGAAGGTGGAGGCCCGGAACTTTGATATAAGGAAACACGTGCTGCAGTATGACGACGTGATGAACAAGCAGAGGGAAGTAATTTATGCGCAGCGTCGAAGGGTGCTGGAGGGAGAGAACCTAAAAGAACAGGTCCTCGAGATGATAAGCGATGTAATAGATTCGATGCTGGATATCTATACCTCCCACAGCCAGTACCCCGAGGAATGGGATTTAAAGGGCCTTGAGACCTACGCGAAAAAAGTGTTTGTGATTAAAGAACCTCTGTCCTTTGGAAACCCCGAGGACCTAACCCGGGAGACTCTTAAGGATATGCTTATGGAAAAGGCCCTTGAAATTTATAACGATAAGGAAGAAAAGATTGGCTCCGAACAGATGAGGGAACTGGAAAGGGTAATACTGCTCAGGGTTGTGGACATGAAGTGGATGGAGAACATAGACAACATGGACCAGCTGAGACAGGGTATAGGCCTTAGGGCGTACGGGCAGGAGGACCCGGTTATAGCGTACCAGAAGGAAGGCTACGAGATGTTCCAGGAAATGATAAATTCTATAAAGGAAGATACGGTAAGCTACCTGTTCGGGGTTAGGATAGAGCAGGTACCGAAAAGGGAAAGGGTGGCCCAGCCGGTGGAGGCAAGCCATGGGGAGGCAGCCAAGAAACCGGTCAAAAAGGAGGGTAAGGTGGGCAGGAACGACCCCTGTCCCTGCGGAAGCGGCAAGAAATACAAAAAGTGCTGTGGTAGGTAAGGAGTGATATTTATGTTGGAATTGGAACAATACAGCCAGCAAATGGAAAGCCTTGAGAAGGATATGCAGGAAATGAGGGTCTCCCTTTGACGTGGACCATGCCGTCCAACAAATTGCGGAGCTGGAAAAGGAGATGGCGGACCCCGGTTTTTGGAACGACAGCGACAGGGCTGCCGCCACGATAGACAATTTAAAGAGTTTGAAGTCGAGGGTGGACAAATACAACGCTATTTATAAGGAATTTGAGGATTTAAAGGTGCTGCTTGAGCTGGCGGAGGAGGAAGAGGACGACGGGGCACTGGCATCCGAGATACAGGACAGTTTTTCCGGCTTCGTTGAACGCCTGGAGCAGCTTAAGATTGAAACGCTGCTTAACGGCAAATACGACGACAAAAACGCAATACTTTCGCTGCATTCGGGTGCCGGCGGGCTGGAGGCCCAGGACTGGGCGGAAATGCTAATGAGGATGTATACCCGGTGGGCGGAGGACAAGGGCTTTAAAGTAAAGGTACTGGACCTGCTGGCGGACGACGAGGGAGGGATTAAAAGCGCCACGCTGCTGGTGGAGGGAGAAAACGCCTACGGCTACCTTAAGGCGGAGAAGGGCGTGCACCGGCTGGTTCGGATTTCCCCCTTTGATGCGTCCGGCAGGAGGCATACTTCCTTTGCTTCGCTGGATGTAATGCCGGAACTGGACGAAACGGTGGAAGTGGATATTAACCCGGACGACCTGAGGATTGATACCTACAGGTCCAGCGGTGCCGGCGGGCAGCACGTGAACAAAACCGATTCCGCCGTCAGGATAACCCATATTCCCACCGGTATAGTGGTGCAGTGCCAGAACGAAAGGTCCCAGCACAGCAACCGGGAAACCGCCATGAGGATGCTTAAGTCAAAGCTTATAGAGCTAAAGGAGCGGGAACAAAAAGAAAAGATAGAGGACCTGCAGGGCGAGTACAACCAGATTGCCTGGGGCAGCCAAATAAGGTCCTATGTATTTCACCCCTACAGTATGGTCAAGGACCACAGGACCAACGTGGAGGTGGGGAATGTAAACAGGGTGATGGACGGGGACTTGGACCCGTTTATATTTGCTTATCTTAGAGCGCAGAAGGACAGCGTGGATTAAGGAGGAGAGTCTTTGAAGCATCATTCAAAACTGCCTAAGGGGTATGGGTACAGGTGGTTGGTATGGGGTACCATGTGCCTGGCCTATGTCATAGTGTTTTTTCACAGGATTGCCACCGGGGTGGTGGCGGACAACCTGATGTCCGAGTTCGGGGTCACAGCGGCTGCCCTAGGCAGCTTAGGAGCGGTGTACTTTTATGTCTATACCTTTATGCAGATACCCTCGGGCGTTCTTGCCGATACGCTGGGGGCAAGGAAAACGGTTACCGCCGGGGCGCTGGTGGCGGGTATCGGCTCGATTGTATTCGGCAGGGCGACGGGTATAGAAATGGGCTACGTGGGCCGGTTCCTGGTGGGCCTTGGCGTGTCGGTGGTGTTTGTGGCCATACTTAAGGTGCAGTCCCAGTGGTTCAAGGAAAGCGAATTTGCCACCATATCCGGCCTTACCGCATTCATTGGTAACGGCGGAGCGCTGCTGGCGGGTACACCCCTTGCCCTGGCGGTGGCAAGCTTCAGTTGGAGAACGGTGTTCGCAGGTATGGGCGTTATATCAATAATGATTGCGGTACTGTGCTACATGGTGGTAAGAAATAAGCCGGAAGACAGGGGCCTGCCGGGTATGGCCGAAATGGAAGGAAAGAAGTTCGAGGCTCCTCCGGACAAGCCGCGGATACTAAGCAGCATAAGGATGGTTGTTACCAACAGGCACACCTGGCCGGGGTTTATTGCCTTTGCCGGGCTTTCGGGGGCTATACTGTCCTTCAGCGGTATGTGGGGCGTGCCCTATATAATGACTGTCTACGGCCTGGACAAGGCAGCGGCCTCCTCCCATGTGATGGCCGCTACGGCGGGGGTAATGATTGGAAGCCTCGCTTCCGGCCTTATTTCGGATAAGACGGGGAAAAGGAAGGGACCCCTTTTGGCGTTCTGCCTGGCGAACCTTGTCGTATGGTCGGTACTGGTGCTGTGGAATAATGGAAAGCCGCCGGTTGAATTCCTTTACCCGCTGCTTTTTATGCTGGGTTTTACAGCCACCGGGTATGTTATCACCTGGGCCCATGCAAAGGAAGTCAACCCGCCGCATATTGCCGGGATAACGCTGGGCACCTTTAATATAGCCGGTTTCCTGGGGCCGTCCATACTGCAGCCCCTTATGGGGTTTGTGCTTGACATGAACTGGGCGGGCCAGATGATGGGCGGGACCAGGGTGTATTCCCAGGCGGCCTATACAAAAGCACTGTCGCTCTGCGCCGCGGCGGTATTTATAGCGGCAGCGGCAGCCGTCTTTGTCAAAGAAACCAACGGACGGAATGTGTATAACGCAGAGGGGCGGCTGGACAAAACGGGGGTGTTATCCAATGATGTTAATTAAGGGTGGAAAGGTTTTTACAATGGAGGGAGAAATCCTCGACGGGGGATTCGTGCTTATAGAAAAGGGCAAGATATCCAAAGTGGGGCAGGGGGAACCGCCAAAGCGATACCTTGATACGGCACAGTTGATTGACGCCGAAGGAATGTATGTAATGCCGGGATTTGTGGATGCCCACTGCCATATTGGTCTTTTTGAGGACGGTATAGGCTTTGAAGGGGAGGACGGCAACGAGGCCACCGACCCGATAACGCCCCATTTGAGGGCCATAGATGCCATAAACCCCATGGACAGAGCCTTTGAGGAAGCGGTCCGGGGCGGTGTAACCACGGCGGTGACCGGGCCCGGCAGCGCAAACGTGCTGGGCGGAGAGTTCGTGGCGATAAAAACGGTGGGCGGCAGCGTTGAGGACATGGTTATAAAAAACCCCGTCGCCATTAAGTGCGCCTTCGGGGAAAACCCAAAAAGGGTGTACTATGAGAAAAAGACCGCTCCGATGACCCGGATGGCAACGGCGGCCCTGCTGCGGGAAGCCCTTATGAAGGCAAAGAGGTACATGGAAAGAAAGGAACGGGCCAAGGAGGAGGACAAGCAGCCGGAACTGGATGTGAAAATGGAATCGCTTGTAAGGGTGCTCAGAAAGGAGCTGCCGCTCAAGGCCCATGCCCACAGGGCGGATGATATAATGACCGCCCTTAGGATAGCCCGGGAGTTTGACATAGACATAACCATAGAGCACTGCACCGAGGGGCACAGGATAACCGAAACGCTGGTGCGGGAGGGACGAGGGCTTGTGGTGGGCCCCGGCCTTACCTCCCGGTCCAAGTACGAACTTAGGGACCTTACCTTCAAAACGCCGGGCATCCTGGCGGCTGCAGGCCTGGATATCGCCATTATGACCGACCACCCGGTGATACCCATACAATACCTGCCGGTGTGCGCTGCCCTTGCGGTGAAGGAAGGTATGGACGAGTACAAGGCCCTGGAGGCCATTACCATAAATGCGGCCAGGATTTCCGGCATAGCCGACAGGGTAGGGAGCCTGTTGCCGGGGAAGGATGCGGATATAGCCATTTTTGACGGGCACCCCTTCAACTATACCACCAAGGTCCGGTATGTAATAGTAAACGGTAACCTAGTGTATAGTAATTAGTGAACTGTACTGATACAAGATAAAGCTTAAGCTTGCTTTAATAGGTATTCGCACAGGCGGCTGCAGCGGATTACCGGCCGAAGACTATGAATATGGACTGGAAGTGGGTGTATGAGATATTCCTTTGTAAGCAAGAGTCCCGAGGATACCTTGGAGTTTGGCATACGACTGGGAAAGAATTTGGGTCCCGGGGACGTTGTATGCCTAGAAGGGGAGCTTGGAGCCGGCAAAACGGTTTTAACCATCGGTATAGCCGAGGGGCTGGGCATAAAAACCGGTGTGACCAGCCCTACCTTTACAATTATAAACGAGTACCCGGGCGAGATACCCCTTTACCACATTGACCTTTACCGGCTGGAGGACGGGGACGAGTTTTACTATATGGGCGGGGAGGACCTTATGTACGGGCAGGGGGTATCGGTGATTGAATGGGCATCCCGGGCGGAGGGGATTCTGCCGGAGGACTGCCTGTGGATCAGCATCAAAAGACTTGACGAATCCGAAGATTTTAGGCTTATAGAACTTACGGTTACCGAAAAACGCAGGGACCTTTTGGAGAGGGTGTCAAAGAGTGAAAATACTGGCTATTGATACTTCCTCAATGGTGGCCTCCGCCGCCGTGATGGATGGGCAAAAACTTTTGGCCGAGTACATAGTAAACCACAAGAGGACCCATTCGGAGCAGCTTATGCCCATTATAGAGAAAGTGCTTGAAAGCAGCGGTACCAGTATCCGGGACATTGACGCGATAGCCGTGGCCAGCGGACCGGGGTCCTTCACCGGGCTTAGGATAGGGGCTGCCACCGCAAAGGGGTTGGCCCATGCCAGAGGTATCAAGATTGTGGGGGTACCCACCCTTGACGGCTTGGCCTTCAACCTGCCTCACTGCCAGGGTATTATCTGCCCGATAATGGACGCAAGGAGGAACCAGGTATATACCGCCCTTTATAAATGGGAAGCGGGGGGCTTTTACAAGTTAATGCCCCACTGCGCAATTGCCCTTTCGGAACTTTTGGAAGAATTAAAGAGAAGAGAGGAACGGGTTGTGTTCCTGGGGGACGGCGTTCCGGTACACCGGGAAACCATCAAGGAAGAACTGGGGGAAAGGGCCGAGTTTGCACCCAAAAACGCCGACAGGCAGAGGGCATCCTCCATTGCCGAACTTGCCCTCCAGGCGCTGGAACGGGGTGAAGGCCAGGATGCGGAAGCCTTTGTACCCTTCTACCTGAGGAAGTCGCAGGCTGAAAGGGAATACGACAAGAAAACCAAGCCGGAGGGCAGCCTATGAACAACCCGGTCATTTCACCCATGTGCATGGAGGACCTGGATGACATTGAGACCATCGAAAACCTGAGTTTCCAGGTACCCTGGCCCAGGCAGGCCTTTGTGCGGGAACTTTGCGAAAATACCCTTGCCCGTTATTTTACCGTAAGGGATAACGGCAGGGCGGTTGCCTACGGCGGGATGTGGCTGATACTGGACGAGGCCCACATAACCAACATCGCGGTGCACCCCCGGTACCGGGGAAAGGGAATAGGCAAGGCACTGCTAAAGGGCATGATTGATTATGGTATCTCAAAAGGCATAAAAAGCTTTACCCTCGAGGTAAGGGAAAGCAATCATGTGGCCATAGCGCTGTACAGCCGGCTGGGTTTTAAAAGGGCAGGCACCAGGAAGGGCTATTATTCCGATACAAGGGAAGATGCGGTAATAATGTGGCTGCGTATTCCGGATTAAGTGGATTCCTTCTTGTTCTCCTGGTCCGGGGAATCCTTATCCTTACCGGGGCCCGACAAACTTTTTAGCTGTTCAAAGTCGGTGTTTTGCGGCATGAGGTTTGTACCATCAAGGCTTTCTATCCTGGAAAAGGCCGCGTCGGTAAACACGTTTGCCCTATACGCCCTCTCGACAAGGGTCTTTTTTCGTTTTCCCATAATATTTCCCTCCTTTATTATTATCTTTTCTCTCGGTGGTGTATAATATATGTGTGATTTTTTGGAGAAGGGGAAAGGATATGTCGTATTTGAAAGCAGCGGCAAAAAAATTGGAAAAGTTCAAGAACGGACAGGATACAATTATCCTTGCGGTGGAGACTTCCTGTGACGAGACCTCCTGCGCGGTTTTGAAAAACGGCCGGGAGGCCCTTTCAAACGTGATATCCACACAGGTAGATATTCACAGGAAATACGGCGGTGTGGTTCCCGAGATTGCCTCCCGGAAGCACATAGAGCTTATTGACTACGTGATTGACCAAGCGCTGCGGGAGGCGGGAGTATCGCTGCGGGATTTGGATGCGGTGGCGGTCACCAACGGCCCGGGGCTTGTGGGGGCGCTGCTGGTGGGTGTTTCCCATGCCAAGGCGATGGCCTTTGCACTGGGGGTGCCGCTGGTGGGGGTGCATCATATAGAGGGACATATTTGTGCCAATTACGTGCAGCACAAGGACCTGGAGCCCCCCTTCGTCTGCCTGGTGGTCTCCGGGGGGCACAGCCACCTTGTACATGTCAAGGACTATGGGCGGTATGAGATACTGGGCAGGACAAGGGACGATGCCGCCGGGGAAGCCTTTGACAAGGTGGCCCGGGCACTGGGACTGGGGTATCCCGGCGGGCCGCTGATTGAAAGGGAAGCCCGAAAGGGCGACCCCGAAGCGGTGGACTTCCCAAGGACTTACCTTGAGGCGGGAAGCCTGGACTTCAGTTTCAGCGGATTAAAGACCGCGGTGTTGAACCATTTGAACCAGTGCAGGCAAACGGGCCGGCCGGTAAATACCGCCGATATTGCCGCGAGTTTTCAAAGCGCGGTAATAGAGGTGCTTGTAAACAAGACCATGGCGGCGGCCAAAAAGTGCGGGGCTCGAGTTGTAGCCCTTGCCGGGGGTGTTGCGTCAAATGGGAGACTGCGCATGGAGTTTGAAAGCCGGTGCGCCGGCGAAGGACTGCAGCTTAGATACCCCTCCAGGGTCCTGTGTACCGACAATGCAGCCATGATAGGCACGGCGGGCTATTACAGGCTTTGCAAGGGGCTGGCAAGCCCTATGACTCTTAATGCGGTAGCTTCAATGGAAATTGATTCTTATTAAGCAAAAATCTTATGTTTACCTTCCCGGGGAAGTTTTTGTTGGTAACCGGGGTGGGGAATTTGTGGATATTGTGGACATGCCCGGCCGTGACAGCGAAAAACCCTTTTAATTGTTGTGGATAAACTTGTGGACGATGTGGACAGCTTGTGGAAATATATATAATTATCCACAAGCTGTGTTGGTTCCATAATCTTTATGCAACTAAAATTTTCAATTAATAGGACGTTTTCAGAAGGTTCTGCCTTATAAGAATTGTTCTTACGGAGCAGGCAACTCCCGCGCCTACTGCAATCTTAATTATATCAAGGCCTATAAACGGCACCACACCGGACATGAAGGCGGCCTGGAGAGGCATGCCGGTTACCAGCGAAAGCTGCAGCATACCGGCGGTATATATCACCAAAAGCCCGGAAAACATTGCAACAATCGTATTGGACATCGTAGGAAGGGGTTTGCGCTGGACCAGTTTGCCTGTAACGTAGGAAGACAGCAGGAAACCGGTAATATATCCCCCCGTTGGTCCCATGACCGCACCCAGCCCGGAGGCGCCGCCGGAAAACACGGGCATTCCCAGTATGCCCACCACTATGTATACAAGCATGGACATGAATGCCAGCCTGCTGCCAAGTATGGCCGAAGTTAGGCACACCGCCAGTACCTGCAGCGTTATAGGCACCGGGCTTATTGGAAGCGGAATGGTAACCTGGGCGAAAATGGCTGTCAGTGCTGCAAACATTGATACAAGTATCATATCTTTTGTTTTCACTTTTTTCATCCTTTCTAACCGGGAAAACGGCTTTTTAGTATTATCCGCCCAAACATCAGGCATCCGAAGCTTTGACCTCCTATTTAATTATAGATGCAGCGGCCGTGATTGTCAACCAAAAGCCGATAACAGGTTAACAATTATAATGGTTGATTGACTATACACCGGGGATTGTATACAATAGAGTCAATAAAGGAGGTTTCGGATGTGCTATGAAAAGAGGGGTTGGCCAGGGAGGGTATTCTCTGAGGGAGAAGATTTTTCTCAAGCTTCGCCAGGATATTCTTGATGGCAAGTACAAGGCCGGGGACAGCCTGGTTGAGATGAAACTGGCTGAAGAGATGGGTGTAAGCAGGACGCCGGTGCGGGAAGCCATAAGGCAGCTGGAACTGGAGGGGCTGGTTTACAGTATTCCCAACAAGGGTGTGTTCGTGGAAGGAATCACAAGCCAGGACATTGAGGATATATACGCAATACGGGAATGCATGGAAGGTTTGGCGGCACGGTGGGCAATTGAAAGGATGGACGAGCAATCCCTCAAGGAGTTGGAAAATTTATGCGAGCTGATGGAGTTCTATACCGGTAAGGGCGACCTGGACCGGGTGGGAGAGCTAAACTCGAAGTTCCACGACTTGATATTCGAATCGACCAACAGCAAGCCCTTAAAGCAGATACTCAGCGATTTCCAGTATTATATAGGCAATATCCGGCTTGCTTCATTGAAGTCCCCCGGCAGGGCGGAACAGTCCCTCAGCGAGCACAAGGCTATAGTAGAGGCATTTAAGGACAGGGATGTTGAAAAAGGAGAAAGGGCTTTGGTGGAACATATAAGGAATACCAGGCTCAACTATGAAAAAATGCGCAGGGACTAGAATGCTGCTTCCGGCCGCGAGGACCTAAGCGCTGCGATGTAAAGGATGCATAAACAAAGGGAATTTGGACCCGGCTCCAACCGGGTTTGTTTAATGAGAATTACCAAGCCAACGGCTCTTTACAAGGAGTGATTATTATCAAAAAGATAGCTGTAATTACCACCGGGGGAACCATTGCAATGAAGGCGGACCATACCGGTCTTGCCAGCCCCTCCTTAAGCGGCGATGACTTAATGGCTGCCATACCTTCGCTGAAGGAAAGGACGGCCGTTGACGTGTTTGCATTCTGCAATGTACCCAGTTCATACCTTACCATGGACCACCTTGTCCGGCTAAAAAGCTATATTAAGCAGCTGGAAGAACAGGGCTATGCGGGAGTAGTCATAACCCATGGTACCGATACCATGGAGGAGACGGCATATTTCCTGGATTTAACCTTGCAAAGCAGTATTCCGGTTGTGTTAACCGGTGCCCAGAGAAACCCGTCCCTGGTGAGTTCAGACGGGCCGGCAAACCTGCTGGATTCAATCCTGGTAGCGGCGGATGACAGGGCGCACGAAATGGGGGTGCTCATTGTTTTTGCCTCCGAAATAGTTGCGGCAAGGGAGGCAACCAAGTTCCACAGGACCAGGGTGGACACATTCAAGAGCCTGGAATTCGGACCCTTGGGGGCAGTTAATAACGACAGGGTTATATGGTATAGGAAGCCGCAGCGGGAGTCAAGGTACATAGTTGGGAAGGCGGACAAAAGGGTGGACATAGTGAGCTGTTATATTGGAGCCGATTCCGCCATGATTTTAAGCAGCCTGGAAAGGGGTGCCGAGGGCATTGTGATAGAAGCCCTGGGTGCCGGCCACGTGACTCCGGCAATGCTTCAAGGAATAAAAAGCGCCCTTGAAAAGGGCGTTCCGGTGGTGCTGACCTCCAGGGTTCCCGTCGGCAGGCTGCTCACCGATACCTACGGGTACGAGGGGGGCGAGAAGCACCTGCGCAGCCTGGGAGTGATACTGGGTGAAGACCTTTCGGCATGGAAAGCAAGGATAAAGCTTATTGTACTGTTATCCGCCGGCCTATCGCCCGCCCAGATAAGGCGTGAATTCGAGCATCGGCTTTACGGCTAGGAAGCAGATCATTCGATGACTTCTTCCCACTCGGTGTACAGTGTATCCAGTTTATCACGCAGGTCCTTAAGCTTTTCGTTAAGTTCTTTTATTCTACCGGGTTCAGAGTACACCTCCGGCTGGCACAGGAGATGTTCCAGCCGGGTTATTTCTTCTTCTGTCCCGGCAATCTCCTTTTCCAGCCTGTCCAGTTTAAGTTTTTCCTGCTTCCTTTTTTCCCGCTCTTCCCTTTCCTTTTTTCTTTGTTGTTTCAGCGCCGTTTTTGTCGGGGATGCCGTTTCCCTGCTGTTTGCCTCCTCTTCCTGCTGCTGTTTTTTCATCCTGTAATAGCTGTAGCTGCCGTGGAAAAGGTTTATGCCTTCCGGGGTTAGCTCGGCTGTCTTGGTGGTAACCCGGTCAAGAAAATATCGGTCGTGGGATATCACAAGGACCGTGCCGGTATAATTGCATAGGGCGTCCTCCAGGGCATGCCTTGACTTAATATCAAGGTGATTTGTGGGCTCGTCCAGCAGCAGCAGGTTTGACCGGGACAGCATAAGTTTTGCCAGGGCTACCCTGCTTCTTTCGCCTCCGCTCAGGCAGTCAATGGTCTTGTACACGTCATCGCCGCTGAACAAAAAGGCGGCAAGTATATTTCTTACCTGGGTGACCGGAAGGTCCGGGCTTTGGCTCCACACCTCGTCAAGCACCGAGTTGGAAAGGTTAAGGTTCTCCTGCTGCTGGTGGTAGTACTCAATATTTGTATTATGGCCCTTTATAACGCTGCCCGAATCCGGCTGCAGTAAGCCGGATATTATGTTAAAAAGGGTGGTTTTCCCGATCCCGTTGGGCCCTATTATACCTATCCTTTCGCCACGGTAAACCTTCAAGTTAACACCGGAAAACAACTCATTCCCCGGGAAGGACTTGCAAACGTCCTCCAGCGACAGTACATGCCTTCCACTTTTTACAAGCGGCTCAAGCTTTATCGAAACCCCTTTTGTTTCCTGTCGGGGTTTATCCGGCATTTCAATACGGGACAGCAATTTTTCCCGGCTTTTGGCCCTTCTAACCGTTTTTTCCCTGTTATACGACTTCAGCCTTTGTATAATTTCCCGCTGCCGGTCCATTTCACTCTGTCTGTTTTTAAAGTCCCTCAGCTGCAGCTCTATCATTTCCTGTTTTTGCTTGAGGAAATCGGTATAATTACCCTGGAACTGGTACAGGGCTGTTTCATCCAGTTCGAATATCCCGGTGCACACTCTGTCCAGGAAATACCTGTCGTGGGAAATAACCATCACCGCACCATCATAGCCGACGAGAAAGTTCTCCAGCCATTCCACCGCATTTAAATCCAGGTAGTTGGTGGGCTCGTCCAGCAGCAGCAGGTGATATTTTTTGAGCAAAAGTTCCGCCAGCGCAACCCGGGTTTTTTGACCGCCGCTTAGAAGTTCAACCGGCATTTCAAACTGGTCCTCTTTAATACCCAGGCCTTTTAGGGCACCCCGTATCAGGCTTTTGAATTCATAACCCCCGCTTTCCGCGAACTCCTCGGTGAGGTTCCCGTATTCCTTCATAAGCTGCTCCAGGTCCCTGCCGGAAGCCCTGGACATGCGGGATTCCAGCCGGGAAATTTGGCTTTCCATTTCCAGAAGATATGCGAAGTTTTTAACAAGATGCTCCCACACCGTTACCCCGGTTTCAAAATGGGGATGCTGCGACAAGAATCCTATAGTGGTGCCGGCGGCGATGTTTATGCTTCCGGAATCCGGCAATTCCATGCCGGAGATTATCTTGAAGAGGGTTGACTTGCCGGCCCCGTTGGCACCTACCACTCCAATCCTTTCCCCGGGTTGTATTCTAAAATTAATATTATTTAATATTGATTCTACACCATAACTTTTGGTAATATTATTACATGACAGCAGTGACAAAAATTTCACTCCTTCAAAAGAGGGCTGTGGCTGTCTAAACTACCGACTGCCAGTCGAAACCGTTATATACTATTTTAACAAAACGGCAATTAATAATAAAGAAAGCCGGGTAGATTGCCATATTTTTATTGGTAATTATTTAACAAACTGATATAATTTAATAGAAGACGGAAATAGATAGTTATAGCGGTGGCATACTATGGAACAGGGAGGGATAGCATGGAGAAAATGAGAAGCA
>ERZ773359.4543-NODE-4543-length-14296-cov-15.317815_pt1 | contig 14296 bp, 11 predicted proteins | sample MGYA00374955_ERZ773359 | MGnify/ENA primary metagenome ERZ773359 (study PRJEB29098, sample SAMN04486028) | biogas fermenter metagenome | study: EMG produced TPA metagenomics assembly of the Biogas fermentation microbial communities from Germany - Plant 4 DNA1... | reverse complement strand
AGCGGGTGGGCAAGATAGTCAGGTTCAACGAAAACCTGTTACACTTTGCTTTAGCCGCAGGGTTCACCCCACGGGCATGCTGGACCTATGACGCAGAATCTAAAGGGAAGGTTGAATCTATGGTGAAGTATGTGCGTGGGGGCTTTTTTTACGGACGAGAATTTGATGATCTTGCAGATCTGAACAGCCAGGCTTTGGACTGGTGCAACAACAAGGCTAACACCCGAGTGCATGGCACTACCGGCGAAGTTCCTTGGGAGCGGCTAAGCGACGAACGTGGTTACCTGCACCCCCTGTCGGCATCATGCGCCCAGCCCTTTGTATTAGAAGAGAGAAAAGCGACCCGCACCAGTCTGATTTCAATAGAGGGTAACCAATACTCTGTGCCTTCCCGGTGGGCACGGCAAAGGGTGCGCTTTCGGCGATATGAGAATCACCTGGAATTGCTTGACGAACAGGGTGTGGTAGAAACCATCAAACTTGAATATGGCCGCGGCAAGCGTATTATCCGGGATGAGCATTACCCGATGCACGAACAGGCCAAGCAGCGTAAAACCCCCTCAAACCCATTACAGGCCAAGTTTGAGGCCCTGGCACCGGAGGCAAAAGCTTACCTCAAGGGTTTAAGTCGAAATAGGGTGGGAAACCTGCGGGAGCAAATGGAAAAAATCATTGTCTTAGCTGAGTCTTATTCTCCCCTTGCTATAAGCCGGGCTATGCAGCGGGCTTTAAAGTATGGGGCTTTTGGTTACAGAAGCTTAAAGGGCATTTTGAAACGTAATGAATCGGCTCCGGAGAGCTTACCGGAGATAGCTGATCTTGAAACCGTACCACTCCCTGCCCATCTGGATGTTCAGGTGGAAAAACGTGATTTGGGCTACTACGGGAAATTGGGGGTGGCCCAATGATTCGTACCATTGGTGTAGCAGATCGTGAAACCCTCGAACAAAATTTAAAGCGCCTGAAATTACGGCACGTGCGGGACACCCTGGACGACATCAACGAAATAGCCCTCGAAGAGGAACCTTCATATCTGGATTTCCTGGCCTATATTGTCCAGGAGGAAGTAAACGGCCGAGAAAACACCCAGCGGCAGCGCCGCATGAAAGCTGCCCGTTTTCCCGCTTGGCGTACCCTGGATGGATTTGATTTTTCTTACCAGACATCAGTAAGCCAACAAACCATTCGAGATTTAGCTAAGTTAGAATTCATCACCAAACGGGAGAATCTAATCCTATTAGGCCCGCCAGGGGTCGGCAAATCGCACCTTGCTATTGCCTTGGGTATTGAAGCAGTAAATGCCGGCTACCATGTACTGTTCACAACCATGGACGAACACGTGGAAAGTTTCAACTGGACTGGGTGGTTGATTTCGATCGGATTTGATGGTCGGTTTCACCGGAATAAGCAATAATGTAGGCTCATCCTGATTCACCAGTTCGATTACTAAGTAATTGGCTTAAGGTACATTGTAATTTGAACCCAAAACTAATCTTTTAATTTAACCACAAGTAAAAATAATAAAAACCTACTAGCATAATGGCACATAAATCATCCTAGTCATGTTATTATCTTAAAATCGGGCGTAAACGGCACTGTTGCTAGGAGCGGAGCTTTTATCCCCAATCTTGATTAAAAAATGTGTCTTGACAACGGTGGCACTATATTTCCCCCTGAGCTTGATCAGCCTGTTGTTTATCAATTTTTATACTTATTTTCTCCTTCTTATTCAATTCCTTCCACAGCGGCCAAAACACAATAACTGCCCATGACAGCTGCGCTAATACATATGCAATACCAATACCTTCAATCCCAACTTTGCACAGCAACCAATATCCCAACCCGATGGGAATAACAGCCAGATAAGCTGATTGACCAATAATTAAATGTATCCTTTTCTTGACCTGGTTGACCGTCATGAAAAAACTGTTGACACAAAGAGGAATTATCGAAAGAACGATTATCCGTAACACTCCCGTCCCGTTCTGAGCATAGGCGGGTCCAAAGAAATGCAGAATCCAACCACCTAATAATGCAATAATACCCGCCGCAGGTATAGTTAATAGAACTGCCAATAAAAGCGCTCGACGACCATCCCCTCCCCCCAGTTTCCATGGGTTATGAGACCCCTCTGCAAAAAGCGATTGGGCTAAACTTAAAGGAATTATTTTAAGTACCATAGCAATCATCCATGCCATATAAAAATAGGCATTTTGCTCAGACCCCATAACATTAAGTATCATCAAGGGATATATAAACGTGGGTACATTATTTAAAAGTCCAGACAAATAATTTATAAAAGAAAATGGCAAAACCTGTTTTAACAGCTTTCTATCCCATGAAGGCTGTGGAAAATATCCACTATAAACCTGTGGAAGGAATAAGAATATTGACACCACAATGGATACGATAAAAGCTGTCCCTACACCTGCAAAAATGCCAAAACCTTTCAATGATGCAAAAACAAGTACAGGTAAAGGCAGTTTCAATAAACTAGCCAATAAGTTTTTGAAAAAAACATAAATAGAGGTACGTGCTGCGATAAATGACTGATCAACTAAAAAGGATAAAGCAATGCTCACCGTAAACAATACAAAAGAGCCGGCTAACCAATAATTTTTGCACAAAAAAAATAAAGCAGGAGCCCAGTATTTTACCCCTGCCAGGTAGAAAAGCGAACCCGATATTGCAGCAACCCCAGCAAGAGTGAAAGCGGAGTTTATCAATCGAACAGTACCTTCTTTTACTTCAGGGATAAATCGTACAAGGCCAATACCAAGACCTAAAGTTGCAAAAGATGCTACTAGACCAGCAGCTGAATTTAGAGCAGAGCCTATTCCCACATCCGAACTTGAAAAATATCTGGCCATAATATACCAAAAAACAAAACTTAGCACCGATGTACAGGCGGTGTTAAGTATAAGATAAAAAGCGTTATTATAAAGAGATGATTGCTTTGCTCCATTATACAACCGAGTTAATAGACGAAACGGGAAGTTGGTTTTACAATCATGTAAATTAATACCCACCTTACTTACTTCCTTCCTTTGTATAATCAATTAATTGTACCAAAACATCGAGGGACATTGATATTGCGTATTAGCAAGTTTTAGATTAGATATATCCTAAAATATATAGTTGAATAACGAATAGTCCACTCGATACTATTTTGGAAGCACCTTGTTTTTTAACTTGCCTGCTAGCTCTATTAAATAACAAAATATATCAAGAGCTTTCCACCATGAACGGCATGAAGCAAGAAACATTTGAGAGCTTAAAAGAAGCGAATGGATATAATCGCCCATGCTCGGTTTTGGTAATGCTAGAAAGTATTCGGGGGTTTTTCTCCCCATCAGTTTATTTAAAAAATATCGAGCTCCTATCTCACGTTTCTTCCAAGTAAAATACTGTTGTGAACGGTTAACTTCATTTATCCCTGTCGGCTCTAACTCCAAAAAACCTTTCTCATATGCTGAAAGCAATATATTAAGCACATCATTACTTCTTGCTATTACTATAGATGTACCTATCTGATCCTTAGCTTTTATTTCAGGCAACCACGCATCACCAAAAGAAGCATCAGCGAGTTCGGCTGCCCCATCCACGCATAAAGTGCACCTAGGGATAACAAAGGAACCAAATCTATTATTATAATAGCGGGGGTAGTATTCCGTAACATTAGACCCATCGTTTAAACGAATACTCAGATTACCTGGCCACCCATTCCCTCGATAACTAATCTCTTTTATACTATCCTTCTCTATCCCCATTCTATTTAATTGATACAATGTTCCTTGAAAGCTTATGTTTCTAGCACATAATATTCCAATACGAAAAGCAATTTTTTTACTTAACTTTGGACAAGAAACCTCGGCCTTTCGAAGCCCTTGCAAATGGCAGGGCAAGCCAACTATCGCAAAACGCCCTTCACTCTTTAATATCTCTCTTAGAGCAATATTAGCCGGCACAGGACAATATTTTGAGCGTGCAGCAGAAATAATATCTTCTTTGGTCCGGGCAATGAACGGCTTTGGCTCTAAAGGATGCTTTTCATCCATTTTGGATACCAAAGCTCCATCTATAAGTCTTTCTGCCAATGCATACAACAAAAAGGCAGTTATAAGCCCACCTGAAGCGCAATTATAACGTAAATCTTGTTTGTTGGCGTATCCTAAATAGCATTGAAGATAACATCCGGCTAACGGATCATAGTTGGTATTTGGAAACAACTTTTTATTAAAATCTGTTAAATTGACTTCCCATCCAGGGCAAACTCGATAACACAATGAACAATCATTGCACTTTTTCCGGTTCAAATATGGTAGATAAATACCTTTTCGGGTATTAATCTTCATTTCAATAGCCCCATTTGGGCAAACCCCCGCACAGGTACCGCAACCACAGCAAAGGCCGTCCTTTACCACTGTTTCAATTGTCATTCCCTTGGAATCTCTCATGAAAATTCCCTCTTTCCGACTTTCCCACATCGCATGACTAAAACCCGATGATAAACATTAACATTACAGTTCCATGTATTTACTTAACACCTGCCTGAGCAGTTCGCCGTTTTTCATAGCCCCTTCATATATAGGACCTTTTTTATTTTTCAACTGTCCACTAATATCTTCTTTATTTATCCATAGCCACTTAATTTTATCCAGCAAAGATTGTGCATCCAATTTCTCCACATGATAAATAAATGATTCATCACAAACATCCTTTATGATCTCAAGTCTTTGATCACTAGCGAAAGATACGACTAAAGAGGGAACATACATAGAAAGTGCTCCGATTACTGAGTGTAACCTCTCGCCAATAAATAGAACGCATTGACCTATAATAGCTTTAAGCTCTTTGGGATCGTATTCTTCAGTTATTAACTTTACTTTTTCTTTATTTTTACATAGGTTAAAAATATCTTCACCTACTAAACGATCATCCAGATCTATCGCTATACCTATACAGTGAGGAATAAATAGCACGGTAGCATTTAATTTTTCAATTATAGCATCCGTGACTTTAGCCATCATTTCAGCATGATATCTATATTTTTCTTCAGGGTTATCCAATTCCGAACAGGCATGAGAAGCTATCTGTCGTGTAAAAGTAAAACCTATCAAAGGTCCATGCTCTCTATTTATGCCGTGTTCAGTTAATATCTCTTCTCCTCGACAGAATTCAGCAGGGGGAAGTAAAAAAGCCAGATCAGGCAAAACATATACATGATCAGTTCTAGCTCCCAGCTCTTTTAGGTTTTCAAAAGATTTTGATTCACGTAGGGTTACTAAATCAATTTTATTTATTACATATCTAAATATAGCTGATACTATTCTCTTAAACCTTCTTGGTCGGGGGATTGAACCTCCAAAAATCACAACAGGCTTCCCCATAAATTTAGCCATTAACGGTATATATATGGGCATTAAATATAAAGGTGCACCTAACCCGCCACCAATTCCGAAAGTCCCGTTATGGCCGATAATAACAAGGTCAGCATCAACATAAAAACGCCAAATCTGCTGACGAAAAACAGACAAAACTCGCTGCCCCAAAAGTTTATATATAATTAAAAAAATAAAATGTTGAATTAAAGCCCACATTGATACAATTATTTTAATAAATGGTCCCCTAGTCCCCGAAGATATATAAAGCGACTTAGAAATATCTATAATCTCAACATTATCCCCATATCTTTCCCTATCTACTACGGCTGAATTTGAAAACATAGCAACTTTGAAATCCCCTAGGGTCTTAAATATCTCAAGCATTCCACCGTAAATAGCCATTTCTCCTTTATTCAAGCTAGGTATATTTTCGGCAATTAGAATTTTAATCATTTACTAACCTCCATACATTCATAGTCCCGTTTGCAAAGCATAGAGACTTAGTAGAATCATTATATAAACGGAAAAAGTCATTTTTCTCAAAAGAACCGCCTTCAGGCCACTTGACAGTATAATATTTAGTTTCATAATCCATTACAACTAAATATCCAGATGACACTCCCCACTCCTCACCTTTGTAACCAAAATAAGCCGGTGCATCTTTAGTAGTTTTAATTAAATCCCAAGAATTTTTCCTTCCTAACGTAGCGTCTACAAAACGATTAAGACTCTGTCTACTAAAAGAAAAAGTATTTTCTTTTTCACCCTTATAATTAACAAACCATTCCATACCATCTAATTCTGCTTTTGTAACTTGCTGGCTAATCTCTCCACCCAAAGGGGTAACAAAAAGGGAATCAATTCCTAACGGTACACATATAATTAACAATATTGTTAATATTGCCACCCATCCTCTTTTTATTGCGTTAAAACCACTTGAAAGCTGTTCTTTTTCTCCAGAGAGAAACCGATGATAAAAAAGACCATTAAATACTGTAGCAGCGAATAGTGCCCATTCAGATATTCGCTGTGGATTAGAAAGCATTAATGCACCAAATAAAAAGGGGAAAAACTCCAAACAAAATATAACAAATAAACAGGCAAAAAGTGCTTCTTCATTTTTTATATGTTTTTTCGAGAATAAGTACTCTCTAATTATAAGAATGAATCCTACCAAAGCCAAACATACATATATAATTTGATGTCCATAACTGTTTAATAACATATTAAAAAAATCAATAATACTTAAATTGGCTTTATTAAACGACTCTTGGTATTTTAATATTGGAACACTTCCTATCTCAAATGAAAACCAGTTATATAACGACCGAACCGTATACCTAAAAAAGAATTGATTCAATATCCAGGCCATAAACGTAGTAAAAACCAAAAACCCAGGAATGAAAAATCTGCTCGGTTTATTTGTTACTTTATCACACAATAGGTACAATAATATACCTATAATAAAGAATGTGAAGCATAATTGAATAGAAGTAAGAGGATGAAAAAAAGGTATTAAAAAAAGCATGATAATAAATAAAACATCTATTTTAATCGCTTGTGAACGATTTTTTTTCTTCCTAAACAACAAAAATAAAATGAAGGGTACCATAGCAAAGGAGAAATGTGTAGGAAGAAACATACTTTGATAATAAGTAAAAAGTGGAATTTGGCTAAATGCAATAATAAGTATAATCTGCCCGCGATTTTGAGCTATGACTTTCGCAAGAAGATATATACCAAATGAATAAATAATATTAAAAATAGCGGGCGTAATTGTTAAAGAAAGCTCAGGCGTAATACCTAATATAAAGGCAAAATTAGAAGCTAATATATAGGATACAGGGTATAATTTACTATTATCGCTAAAATGCCCAGTAGCAAAAATGTCTTTGAGTATACCTAAGTGCGTCAGAACATCCCCTCGGCCGTGTAATGCATACCCTAGAAAAATTGGTAATAAAAGAACTATCGTATTAGCTAAAACTAAAATAAAAAATATATAAAGCCAATTGTTATTATGTTTCTCCTCCCCAAAAAATGCTTCGTATACTAAAAACGCAATACCACAACTAATTACTGTAATAATACAAAACCAAAAAAGAAACGGATAAACATTTTTTATATACATTTCATAACCCGAAGAGATTGGCGTAATAGCAACAATATAAATTGATATTCCCAATAAGATATTCATTACGATAATGTTTATATACTTTAATCTTTGTTTTAACATATTTATATCACCTTATGCATGTTTTGCTAGGTGCCTACAGTAACCTTTGTAAATTCTAGGAATTTTGTTGCAAAAGCAAAGAACTACATTTTGCAACCTTACCTCGTTATTATGGGAGATACATACAAGACTGTTTTAAGTGATATTTCCTTTATTTATACTACAAAAAAGCAAATTATACCTCTCAACAGCGCTTTGGTAAGTATAATGTTTTTTTATAACAGTGTATGCCTTTTTTATAACTTCATTTAATTGGGGATAGTCAAGAACCCTTAAAATATTCTTTGCTATACATTCGGGAGAGTTATCTTCCATTATAAACCCTGTTTCCCCATCTTTTATCACATCACATATTCCACCTACAGGTGTAGCTAATACAGGAGTACCGCAAGCCATTGCTTCTAATACTATAGTTGGAAGACCTTCCGAAAATGACGGCAATATTAATAATGATATTTTATGAAGATACTCTGGAACTTTATCGTGTGAAACCCATCCTACTACATCTATAAATGACTCTAAACTTTTCTCCTTAATATCGTATTTTATTTTATTAAACAAAGGACCATCCCCGCAAAATAAAAACTTTATATCATCCTTATTATTAAGAACCAGAGGTATAGCTTCCATTAGATTACTAACACCTTTTTCCTCTTCTAACCGCCCGATATATCCTATTAATAAAGGATGCCTGCACTGGTCTTTAAACTTAAAAATTTTAGTATCAATATATCTTGCACCATAAGGAAATATTTTTGTTTGATATTTTTCTAAATTTAACGAATATACTGTTTTAGGGGATTCAACAATAATATAATCTGATAAATAAAATATAATTTTTTCGATTCGAGCAAAGACCTTTGATAAAACTTTTTGCCCTGCTCCGCCGTAACTTTTAGAAGCTAATCCAAGTGCTGATGAAATAACTTTTTTATTTATTAACTTACTAGTAATTGTAGGTAATAATAAATTCACTCCACCAACATAAAAGAAAACGACATCAATTTTATGACGAATACGGGTTAATATAAAACAGATTTTTATTTGAATCAACATAATTTTCAAGAATTGAAACAAAGTAGATAACAAAGCCCTATTTGTTTCTGATCTATGATGCAGGCTAATCTCCAAATCAATAATATTAACTTTTTCGTTAAATTCACTAATCGATAAATTGCTAATGACATATAATTTCTCTACATTTGGCACAACTATACTAACAAGATTTTTTAAAAAGATTTTAGAAGTACTTGAAGCCAGAGGAAATGAAACTAACGCTGCTTGACAATGATTACTTTCCAAATTTATTATTACCTCCATTAAAACAATTAACGACTTCCGCTCGTCTTAAAAAATACTACTGCCATCAAAACCATATTGAGTCCAGTCAATATTAAAAAGATCTAGCACCGTAGGCGCTATGTCTACTAATTCAATATCTTTACGGCTTATCTTTTTTTTAGAATTATGTATAAAAAGAATAGGGGTGTCCCCTCTGTGACTCCCCGGCACAATATCACTTATACCGGCATCTGAAATTACTGGAACATCAATTTTATTGCCAATACCATAACCTTGCTGTAACTGGAGTAAGATATCCGGATATTTGTTAATATATTTTCCTGTGTACATTTTTTCTCTTTCTGTTATCCAATCAATTTTATCCTTTAATTCTTTTTTGAGCATGTTAATTATTGCTGTGCGTACATTTTGAACATCATCTGTCGAACGAACCATATTTCTATTTATTATTATTCCACCATAGGTATAGGATTTTATGCCAGAAAGATCTGTCGTATAAGCAAGAGACGAGCTTTCATCTATTGGTGATTTGGGATAAAGTTTATTAGCATTAGGAGCGATTTTAAAGAATTTGGATACCAACCATCCAAGATTATAGCGACAAATTATTTCTGTTATTATTGTGGCTACACCTCTATATATTTTTCCTGTACTAGTTTCAGTTTTTTGCTTTATGAAATTATTATCCTTTAAAATTCTATTTATATTAATATTCTTCTTTGGCCTTCCCGTATGCCCATGGTCACTCAGTATTATCACTGTAGTATTATCATTAATACTTGATATTAATTTTCCTACCATTGAATCGTACAACATATAAAACTCTTTTATTGTATTACTAAAAGGATTTGGCTGCATTTTATCATCTTCGCATAAATCCCAAAAATAATGTTGTATCGCATCAAGTGCTGAGGAATAACAAAAAAATATATCCCATTCGCTACTCCTTAGCATTTTAATAAACAAATCTGTTTCATTGTTAACTAAATTTTTATATGAGCGAATGAATCGGCTTAAAGAATTTTTATCTTTTTTGGGAACACCCTTTAAGGCATTTAGTTCATTCAAATTATAACTATTAGGCATTTCTGGTATAGATATAACATCGTCTTTAATTCTTGACCGACTAATCATGATCCCGTTAATATCCCATGGTGGGTATGCAATATGAGGCAATAATATGCATGACTTATAACCATGCTTAGTTAATATGTCCCATAATGTATTTCCCCTAATTAAATCTGCTTCACCTTCTTTTGTCTGAAGATGGATTGATTTCTGTAAAGGGTCAACAAAATTTACGACTCCGTGCTTAGCTGGATTCAAACCTGTATAAATAGATGCCCAGGCTGTATCGGAATCGGGAGGGAAAACAGATTTTAAATATAAATTTGGACATTCATGTTTCAGTTGTTTAAAGTTAGGTAATTCTTCAATAAACTTATTTAATAAAATAGAATCCATACTATCAATTCCAATTATTATAACTTTCGCACTCATAGGTATGCTCCTAAATAACTTATTATTTTTTCGAATATATCATTTATACTTTTAGCTCCATTCAATGTTATTAAAGAATACCTTTCTGCAATCCGTTTGTAACATTTTCTACGCTCGGCCAAATAGCTGATGTGCGCAACATCATTCTTCCTTCTATATGCAACCTCTTCGGGAACATCTATATAAAAAACGATATCGGGTTTTGGCACAATACAAAAAATCTTATTAATTAACTCTATAATTTCATCATTTGAAAGATTAAAATCAATAGCAATATCGGTAATTACCGTATCATAAACATATCGGTCACAAATAACAGTTTTGCCAAAAAGCAATGGAATCGATATTTTTGTAATAGTTTGTAGTACCTGATCTAATAACAAGGCATACATATATATCCTTGATAATAAATAGTTACTTTTTAATTTCATTTTTTTTTGGCTAACATAATTTTCATAATCTAAGTACAAATCTTCTTTTTTTCTCTTTAATATAAATAACCTGCCCGCCCATATAAGCACCCCAGAAAAAAACGGTACTACACGCCCATAAACATATTTTGTTTTACTGCCTTTAGCTAGAAAGAAATTATATACTTCTCGGGAAATTGTTGACTTGCCTGAACCATCTATCCCGATGAAACAGATTAAAGTACCTTTACTCATAATCATCACTATAACATTCGGTCATATATGTTTTCTACCTTTCTTATAATGTTTTCCCAAGAGTATTCTATGACCTTTTCTCTATTAGTTACAACATAATTATTTCGAACGTAGTATTCAATTTCTTGAATGCTATCGATAAACTGTTGTTCGTTATCCGCAAAAAACAATCCTCCCTCTTCTGGAAAGGATGAAAAGGTATCAAATCTAAACATTAATACTGGAAGATTGCAGGACATTGCCTCAAGGACTGATAATGGCATGCTTATTGTGTCTCCCCATTTAACAGGAAAAACATAACAATCAGATAAACGATAAAACTCTTCAATGTTTTCTTGATAGCCAACAATTATTTCGCAACCATTGTTTTTAAGATTAGATACAATTTTATCACCACGAGATAAATAGGTTCCGCCGATTATTAATACCCTATACCGATCACTACTGCGCTGAATAGGATTTAATAGCTCTAAATTTCTTTGTTTTGTAAGATGTCCTACATGTAGAATTATAAACTTATCTTTTTCAATACTATATTTTTCCCGCAATCTCATCTTGTCATTGTTATCAGAAGGTATGAATCTGTTAACATCAACACCATTAGGCATATAAAAAGTTTTATAACTCATGCCTTGGAAAATATCCTTGTGTGCTTGATATAGAATCACAATAGGTTTGAAAAACCTACTAATAATTGAACGAAATAATTCAAATTTAAAAACATTTGATATTCGCGGGTGTAAGGCGGATATAATTATTTTACTATTGCGCCATCGTAAAGATAGAACCTTTAATAAAATTAAAGAATTTAAAGTGGGAACCGTAAAATAATGAATTATATCTGGTTCTTGCAATCTCAGTTTAGATAACGAACTAATAGACACAAGCTTCTTAATATTTAATGTTGATACCTCGTGTTTTTCAGATAAATATTTATGAAAATATTTAGCAATGTTTTTAAATCCTTCATCGTAATCATCAGAGAAATCACCAATTAATAATATCCTCATTTAAAATTACTTCACCACCGATTTGTACAGAGTATCTAGTTTGTTTCCAATTGTAAAGAAAGGTTTTTCCTCTAAGAGTTCACTACAAACCCTCATGTGTTGTTAACACAGCCCTCATAAACATTACTTATCATTTGCATAACGATTTTATCCCAGTTTAATTCCTGCAGGGCAAGTTTTTTTCCGTTTTTGCTAAAATCATTCCAGAGTATACCATCTTGTAGAATTTTTAGTATCGCTTTATAAATTGAGTACTTATCATATTCAACTACAAAACCAACATTATTATCTAGTCCAAATCCCTTTTTAGTTGCTTCTAATTCTTCCTCAGAAAAAGATCTAGTTTTAAAATCTATCCCATTATAGATTACAGATGTTTTTCCCGGTTCAATATTATAATTTTTTAGTATTTGTTCTTTTGTAAAATTACTTACTGCAATAATTTTATCTGCGGAATGTATACACCTTTTTTCTATCCAAGGGATTATTAAACTGTTTTCCCCACAGAGATCCTTAAATCTAGATACCGTACTTAAATTGTTACTTTTTATAGCATCTATCACTAAGTGATGTATAGTAACGATGTGAGGGGCATTTACCAGTTTCTTCTTCAAAAACCAGTATGATATACCGTTAAAATGGATTATATCAAATTTGCCGTTTTGTTCCGCTATTTTTATTTCTTCTGGCAAACGCAACCAAAATTGAAGCGCTTTAAATGGCAACCTACCGTTTATATGAACTCTTATTATTTTTAAATTTGGCACATTAATTGTTTCCTTGTGAAACTCATCTATTTGGGGTGTAAAAACAAAGATTTCGTGCCCCAGCTTTGCAAGTTCACAGGTTACTTTTTCAGCGTAAGTCCCTGCTCCACCAATAATAAACGGAGGATACTCAAACGTTACGAATGCAATCCTCATAGACCTCTTCTACTTTCGTTACAATTTTATCCCAAGTTAAGTTTTCATAAATATACCGCTGCCCCTGCAGCACTTTTTTCTTTGCCTCGTCAGGATTGTTCAAAACATGAATAATTTTGTTTTTCAGGCCATCAACATCACCATACCTCACTAAATACCCACAATCAGCTTTTTTCACTATTTCACCACACCCACAATCATCTGCAACTATAACAGGAGTACCACAAATTATTGCCTCAAAAGGCACCAAACCGAAGATTTCATAAATAGCAGGATATATAAGAACATCTGCATCAGTATAGGCCTCAGATACATTGCTAATATAGTCAACAAATTTTACTCTATTCCCTATACCTAATTCCTCAATAATTCTTTCCAATTCTCTTTTATAACCATCGTCCGGTCCCACTACAACCAATATTGCATTGTTCTCATTTTCCAGTACACGTCCGAATGACCTTATTAAATAATCTACACCTTTCCTCTGGTGAATTCGGCCCAAAAACAAAACTAAACGCTCATCATTAATATCAATTTTTTTTCTAAATGCTCCATGATTTTTCTTGCTGTTTAATTTGTTTATGTCTATCCCATTTGAAATAACAACAATTTTCTTTTGATCTACACCCATTTGAATGTATTGCTCTACTTCATTATTGGTAACAGCTATTACTTTTATTGCATTTTTTAGCAACCTATACCCCCATACAGCATCATAGAGTGTTTTTAGAAACTGTCTCTGTACAATTCTTAAAACAGACCCATGTGCTTGTAAAATATATGGCACCTTATGTTGCATAGCGTAATAATGAACTATATTATTTTGATAAGAACGAAAATTATGCATATGTATTAGATCAAAATCATTGATATTAAACTTCATCCATTTTCTTATAGAAGGCGTAACTAGAAAGGCGCATATATCTGCAATGCAGTGAAAAGGAATAACTTTAACACCAACCTGTTCGATTGAGTCAGCATATTCTTTATCAAATTCATGGTCCGAAGTAGCTATAGTTACTTCATGACCTCGCATGGCTAACTGTTTTGAAAGATTATAGCAAACATTAACATCGCCCCCTTTTCGAGGCGTAAAGTAAGCAATAACCTGAAGGATTTTCATTTATTATCACCTTGTTTGCTCAATATTAACTGTATTTTTATACTATAATAACTCTAACAACCTGTCTCGCCCTTTCCCTAAATGTATGCTCTCTCAAAACCCTCTCCCTCGCCCTGCTAGCAATACTTTCTCTTTCCTTCTCATCACCCAACA
>ERZ773359.4541-NODE-4541-length-14297-cov-36.777559_pt1 | contig 14297 bp, 11 predicted proteins | sample MGYA00374955_ERZ773359 | MGnify/ENA primary metagenome ERZ773359 (study PRJEB29098, sample SAMN04486028) | biogas fermenter metagenome | study: EMG produced TPA metagenomics assembly of the Biogas fermentation microbial communities from Germany - Plant 4 DNA1... | reverse complement strand
TGAAATATTCACGCGATAATCTTAAGGGTGAAATTATCATACGATAAAGACACAACTCTATACAAAACAATATACAAATTTAAAAATAATGATATAATAAAATATAAATAATGATAAATACAGGTGGGAGGTGAAACATATGGGATTTTTGCGAGCTATTTATTCTCTTGGCCAAATGGCAAGCGAATCATACAAGAATTCTCCTCTTACAGATATAATTAATTTTTTGCAACTTCCTTATCCTTTAGCCGAAGAAGAAAAAGAAAATGAAAAGGTTTATGCTATAAGAATCTGGCTCGATATGGATGGAAACTGTGAAGAAGCGTTGAATTTAAAAGGTGTTGCTCACATTGACAGAATCGAATATCGGGCAATAGGTGGTGAAGAGGTTGATGAAATAAAAATTAAAGAGAGATGTTTGTACCGTAAGCCCATAGGAAATAATGTCTCCTGGCGCTTTACTCCTTTATACAGATTAGGTTCTGGAGGCAAAAACTCAATTAAAAAGCTAGTAGGGGAGAAAGGACATTGGAAGGACGATAAAGAAAGCAGGTTTTTCAAACTATATCATAGTTTACTTAAGGATTATGAGAGCTCAGGTTTCTTTACTAAAGGTAGTGCTGACAGGATTATGTCAGATTTAGTCGCCAAGATTGACAAGATAGCCGAGTTTTGGTCAGAAGGAAGAGTTCATTGTTTTATCATTTTTGGCTTAAAAGCTTGTGATAAGTTCTTGTATCCTGGTGAAGTAGAGCTTTTTGTTAAATATTTTAGAGAAAAGCTCGCTTCGAGCACTTCAGATGATGCACGCAATGACAGTAGATCAAAGAGCGTAATGAGTTGTGCCTTATGCCAGAAAACGCGAGAAAGTCTTATGACACTGGATAAGGTATTTAAATTTGCTACTTTCGACAAACGAGGATTTCTCCCAGGAATTATAAGAGCGCCAGATGTAGAAGAGAAAGTATTTCCTGTTTGTAAAACTTGTTATGAAGTCTTATCTGCAGGCAAGGAAATAATGGAAGGAAGATTTGTGAATTTTAATATTATTACCAATATTTGCTTGTTTATTGTACCTGAAATTATTTCAGGCAGACAAGATTTATTCAATAGGGCTGCCGATCACACTAAAAACTTCATAAAAAACGGTATACGATACGAAACACAGTTGTTTAGATATTTGTCAAAGCAAAATGAAGGTTTGATTTTTCATTTCCTATTTGCCGAAAGAAACCAAGCACAATTAATAATTCATACTCTCGTTGAGGACGTTTCCCCCACACATCTGCGAAAACTGCAGGACTTGTGGACCGAAACATGTCTGGCATTTGCCTATGATAATGATGTTAGTGATAGAAAATGCAGTTTGGATACTGCTATATTACAGATTATAGCTGTATTTATGTCTTTAGCCGGAGAGAGCAAACAGGATAAAGAAGTTATGAGAAGCAAAGTTATTTCTGTTATTAGCGGGCTGCTGAATAAAGAGGTGGTAGGAATTAAAGAAACCAAAAATCTAATTGTGTCCCGACTAGCCGGATTGGTGACTGACCCTGATTGGTTAAGGCCTTCAAAGAAGGGGGAGATGTCCGGTCGTCAGAAGATAAAGGGCATGGCTGAAGTAATAGACTTTTTACACAGAATAAACAGGAGGTGATGGTTTTGAATATTGATTGGTTAAATGTATTTTCCGACCCATACTTAAAGACACCAAATGGGCAGGGAGTTTTTTTAGGCGGCATTGTATTAGGTATGATAGCAAAATATCAGGCAGGTGAAGGAGAGGGCATAAACTCAGCACCAATGTTCAAACAGATCGTATTCGGCAAAATGCAGCGGCGGGATTTGCTCAGGCATTTAAGTCGCGTACCGGAATTAATCAGGGTCTATGATATTCCTTACGAGGGTCTTCTTGAACAACTATCCGCCAAGACTGGAGAATTATTACTGAAAGATTCATCAGAGATGGGGGTAGACGGTAATTTTGCTTTCTCAGTTGCATTTCTGAACGCTTCCAAGTATTTCTGGAAAATATTTGGAAAGACAGAATAGTAAGAATAAAATGTAGGAAAGGAGCGGGTCTTTCAATGGCTTTCGCGAAAAGAAGAGAATATCTTTTTCTGTATAGTGTTAAGGATGCTAATCCAAACGGTGATCCCCTTAATGCAAATCATCCTCGATTTGACGCGGAAACAAGCAGGATTATGGTTTCAGATGTTCGAATAAAGAGAACAATCAGGGACCAGTGGTTAAAAGAAGGACTTCCCGTTTTTGTAGACGGAGAAGCTAAAACCTTGAAGACAAGAATTAATGAGCTTAAAGAAATGCTGAACGTAAAAACAAATAAGGAGGCAATACAAAACTGTATAGACGCAAGGTTATTTGGTGTAACATTTGCTCTCGATAAAGAATCCTTTTCATGGACAGGTCCTGTTCAATTCAAGTGGGGACGTTCTCTACATAAGGCAAAAGCCGAGCTGATACAAGGAACGGCTGCTTTTGCAACTAAAGAAGATAGTGAGCAAAGGTCTTTTCGTAATGAATATATTGTCCCCTTTGTATTGCTTGGTGTTTATGGTATAGCAAATCAGTATCCTTCCATAGAATCAAGAGCAACCGAAGAAGATGTTGATAAGGTTTCATCAGGCTTGTGGAATGGAACTGTTAATTTGATTACTCGAAGCAAGATAGGACATGTACCAAGGTTATTGGTTGAAGTTATTTACCAGGAAGGATTCTCTGGAATTGCTGGTTCTTTGGATGAGAAGGTGGATATACTGAACCCTGATGGCATACCCTTTACTTCTGAGGAAGAATTGGCTATAAGAGCACCGAAAGATTTTGTTGTGAATATGTCCAGGGTTAACCAATGTCTACTGAAGCTCAAAGATAGTATTGAAATAATAAATCTTTGGTGTGACAACGAATTGCAAGTGGAGGGGATAGACGAGCTAAAGGCAAATTTTTCAGACAAATTGTTAGAAAAAAAGAGGTGACATAAATGGCTGTTGCATTTGAAATAACAGCGCCAATAGCCATGTTTCGTCGGCCATACACTACCACTTCATCTGTCTCGTTTTCTGTACCACCACCAACCGCAGTTGCAGGTTTAATAGCTGCCATTATTGGCTTAAATAATGGTAGCTATGAAGCTGCTTGTAATGCTAAATACTGGGATGGAATAAAGGGGACAAAAATTGCAATATCTATTATAAACCCGATTACATGGTTCACGGCCAGCATTAATCTTTGGAACCTTAAAGAACCTCAAAAAAGCCCCCATATCAGAGTAAAGCATCAGTTTATAAGGCAACCCAGATACCGGATATATGTCCATGGCGGGCTAGAGGACAGGTTAAGATATCACTTAGAAAACCACACTTTCATTTATACTCCTTGCCTGGGGACAGCATATGCCATTGCAGACATAGATTATTTAGGTTATTTCCCTCTCCGGCCGGTTGCAAAAGAAAAAGTTGGTCTTATAAGTGTAATGCCATTATCTGATGATGAGGACGCAAGAATTGACATTTCTGAAGCCAAGTCATTATTCCGTGAGACACTACCTTTTTGCTTATCGAATGAAAGGCACCTTCTCAGAACCATAGATACTATTTACACTATATCTGCTGAAGAAAAGCTTTACCTTAAGTCCTGGGAGGGATTAGATGTCACAGCTTACAGAGATGATTACATTGCTTGGTTCCCTGCTTGGTGATAAAAGGAGTCATCCGAATAAACTACTTATTGAACATTTGAAAAATGTAGCTGAGTTTGCTGGTAAACTAGCTAACAGTCAAGATATAGAAATTGACAGAAACTTGCTTACTACAATTGCATTGACTCATGATCTAGGGAAGGTCCATCCCAAATTTCAAAATTTATTGGATGGAGTAGGTTCCGGTGTGAACCATGCGAAACCGTCTGCTTGGTTTACCTATAGTATTACTGAAAACATATGGGCGGCAGAAATAATCTGCCGCCATCATACTGGTATTCGAAACCTTGACGACCTTATAGCCGATTGGATTAATGATGATAATTTTGAGAAAACCATGAAGAGCCTGTTACCTGATTGGCCATTTACTATTAGCGAAGAACAGTCAGAGGACTTACGCGATACTTTATTTGGCTTAAAGAATAAAATAAATATAGGCCTATGGTTCAATGTAAGATTACTGTATTCATTATTAATTACAGCCGATAGGATGGATGCTATTGGAATCAACACATTTCCTAAAAAAGAGATCCCTACCTTTATGGTGCCTAAATTACTTTCCCGTTCAGTAAAAATTGATGCTTGGCGCCAAAGAATAAAAGAAGCCTGTCTTCAAAGGGCTAAAGAGATTTATAAGCCAGGTATATACACATTGACGCTTCCAACGGGTGCGGGTAAAACTCTTACCGGCCTTTCAATAGCATATGAATGGGCAAAGCGTTTTGGAGCTAACTCCATTATTTATGGTTTACCTTTTATCAGTATAGTTGAACAAACAGCTTCAGTAGCTAAGATGGTATTTAATGCAGAAAACGTACAGGAAGACCATAGTCTTGTATATGGAAAGGATCATGATAAAGATACTGATGATTATTCAAAAGAAGCAGTAGCTTGGAGAAAAATGATAGCTTTGTATAGATACTGGCGTGAACCTGTGATTATAACTACTTTGGTTCATTTATGGGAATCGTTGTTTAATCCTAAAGCCAACAGAACAATGAATTTCCACCGCTTAAACAATGCAATAATTATACTAGATGAGCCCCAAACAATTTCTCCGCGTCTTTGGAAGGGATTTGGTAAAGTTCTGTCTTATATATGCCAAAAATGGAATACTTTCTTCTTGCTTATGACTGCAACCCAACCTCAAATTGCTTGTCAGAAGGAGCTGGCGCCATCGAATACATACTTCCCCTATAACAGGCATCACTATGAAATAGTAATGGACGATAATAAGACAGATATTAAAAAAACCAAGATTAATGAACTTGCAGGATTATTAAAAGACAGATTGCCGACTCACGAACGCTCCGGCTTAGTTGTTGTTAACAGAAAGAAAACGGCTATTGAAGCATACAAAATACTTAATAGTCTTGATCTGAATGCTCCTACTCTATTATTAAGCGGTTGGGTAACGCCTTATAGGAGACGCATTATCTTACGATACTTAAAATGGATGGAAAAAAAGGGCTTTCGCCGTTACTTGGTAGCTACACAAGTAGTTGAGGCGGGAATTGATTTGGATTTTGGCTGGGTATTTAGGGATTTAGGTCCTATAGATAGCATAATTCAAGTTGGAGGCAGGTGTAATAGGCACTGCGATAAAGATTATACTGGTAAAGTCTTGGTTGCAGAGATAACAGATGACAAAGGGCAACCCACTTGGCGAAGAATATATGACGCAATAATGATAGATAAAACAAAAGAAGTATTGATAAGCAAGCCTTGTTTCTCAGAGCGGGACGTAGGTTATATTGTCAATGAATACTATTCAAAAACCCTAGAAGGCATAGCGGGTATCCCAATTTTTGAACAGTTATCTAAAGGGAAATGGGGAGAGCATGTAAAATTAATTGATGATGAGGAGAGTCATAATGTAACGGTATTTATAGAGGAAAACAACATACTATTGCCAATGATAAATAAACTTGAAGAAACCAGCTGGGATTTGGAAAATAGGGATGAGCAAAAAAAACTAATCCAAAAAATTATGCAATATGCTATCGAAATACCTGCGGATATGATTGATGCTTGTATGTGGTTTTGTTCCAAGATATGGACAAGCAATGAAGGGCCTATATTTTGTCCGATTTTTGATGGAAGGGCATGGCTTCTGCGAAAAGAAGCAATTAAAAAAGAAGGTGGTTTGTATAGTCCTTTACTAGGTTTCTTACCACCCGAAATAGAAGACACTAAAGAGATTCTGTTGTTATAATACCAACTAGAAGACTGAATACGGATCTTTGTAAATGGCAATAATCTCCGCATAAAAGAATGGAGATTATTCTATAAAAACATCAAAAAACATTCTAAGTGAAAAGGAAAAGGAACTGGTCAGTCTGCTAATACAGCATAATAAGTAAGCATCTTATAGCAAAAGTTCTATACTTTAAAATAATAAAGTGAAGGTGTATCTCATCCCTTCACTTTAAATGGTGCGGACAGAGGGACTTGAACCCACACGGTTTCCCGCCAGATCCTAAGTCTGGTGCGTCTGCCAATTCCGCCATGTCCGCATTAATAAAAACAATATAATAATAAGACCTGTGTATGGTTTTGTCAACTTCGAAACACTGGAAGAATAGTCTGCAGCGCCTTGAACGGGCGAATAGAAGAGAGTGTGGATAAACGGGTGGACAGAAGGCATGTCTTGGAATATAGTGTGAAGAAGAGGACTAGATTTTTATATCCCACGCAATCAGGGCCTCAGTTTGTGCTGAGGAATCCGTAATTGTATGATATAATGAAGGCACTGCAATAGTGATACAAAAGATAACATATTTTCATGATAGATTAGGGGGCATTGTTATGAGAAAATTAGCAGCTTTCATGTTGGCCTTTTTTATTGCTTTACTCACAGCATGTTCTGGTAATCGTCCGGATCAGCAGGAGTCAAAAACCGCTGAAAATGAGCAGACGCTGATTATTAAAACCGTTACAGCCCCCTCTGAAATTGAAGGCCTTGAAATACCGGATGAACCCGTCGAATATTATGACCAGTTTGACTGGTACAAGGAGAATTCTGAATACTTTTTCTCGGGCTTTACCCTTTCGAGAGAATTGATTGACGGGAAGGAGTATTACCAGCTTCTTAACGAAGGGAAGGATATTAAGGTCATTGTTGACAAAGAGGGAAACGCCGTGGTCTACCATAACGGAAAGTCGATGGAATGCGAGATGAAGGCTTTGTTTGCGGCAACAGCGGACTATACGGCAATCCATGTGCTTGACCTTACCGGTGACGGAAAGGACGAACTTGTTATAGAGAATGGCGGTGGTGGTACCGGCGTTTGGGAAGGCACCAGCGAGGTTTATGACCTCGAGACATTCAAAAAATACGGGATCGATAAAGACAAGATACTTAAGGAACTGGGATCCCGCATAACGGTTGAACCCCTGGAGATAGTGAATGACAACTACCTGAAATGCCGGGTAACGGATTATGAAGGCAATGAATACTACGGCTATTTATGGGTGGCGGATGACGATGTGTCGAAATACTCGTATATCCCCGAGGATTTTACCGGCCATTATTCCATCGGGGTGGGCCAGGAAAGTCAGTGCCTTGTAGTTACAGGCGCCATACCGATCTCGCCCATGGCCGCTTCATATGTTGGAACCCTGCATTCCACGCTGGAATTCAATCCTGAAACCGGGAGCTTTGAGCTGTCCGATGAACTTTTTGTCGAGCTGAACCAGCCGTCTATCTAAGGCTACAGGGATGCATAGCAAAAGAAATATGCCTGAAAGCCAGCTAAAACTTATAAAAAAATCACATTTAGGTCCTGCTTTTGCTGTATAATTAGGAGAGTCTTGGCAATCAGAAAACCAGGAGGTGTTTTCTGCTGACGGGATAATATGTTCGATATAAGAAGGAGAACGAAATGGATAATGAGAGAATCGATAACGAAGTGATGGAAGAGGAAAGGATGGAGGAAGCCGAGGAATTGGAAACCCGGGAAATGGAAACCAGTGAAGCGGAAACCGATACACCGAAACAGTCTGGAAAGAACCTGTTCTTCCTGGTGATTGGTATCCTCGTGGTTGTTGCAATCGCGGCCGTGCTCTTCATTGGCATAAACTCCAACCAAACGGTTGCCAGGGTAGGAAACCAGAACATAACGAAGGATGACCTGTATAACAGGCTTGTAGAATACTATGGAAAGCAAACCCTGGAATCCATGATAACAGAGACGATTATCGACATGGAACTGGAGAAGGCAAATATAACCGTTACAGATGAGGAACTCCAGAAAGAAATCAACAGGGTGATCGAATCCTACGGCGGGATGGATTACGTAATGATGCAGCTGGAAGCTTCTGGTTTAACATTGGAAGATCTTGAAAAGGATGTGCTGACATACCTTAAAACCCTCAAACTCCTGGAGCCAAGGCTTGTGGCAACCGAAGAAGAGATTGCCCAGTTCTTTGAGAGCAACAAGCAATATTTCGATCAGCCTGAACAGATCCAGGCAAGCCATATCCTTGTAGATGACGAGGAAACCGCGAAAGAAGTAAAACAGAAGCTGAATGAAGGAGCGGATTTTACCCAGCTCGCGGCCCAATACTCCAAGGACACAAACAATGCCCATTATGGAGGTCAGTTGGGTTACTTTGAAAGGGGCAGGATGGTGGAGGAATTTGAGCAAGCGGCTTTCTCAATGGAGATCGGCGAAATCAGCGATCCTGTGAAGACCGATTTTGGTTACCACATAATCAAGGTAACAGACAGGAAGGAAGCTAAAGAGGCGAACCTGGAAGACGCCAGGGCGGAGATCGAGGAAATCATCAAGAACCAGAAGGTCAGCTCCGAATACTCTGTATGGCTTTCCGAAAAGAAGACTGAATACAACGTCTACAACAGCCTTTCCGAATCAAATTAAAGGTGCGGGGAAGAATCCCTATGGGGCAAGGGCTGAACAGATAAACTGGTACAGAATAAAACAAGCGGCATGGCTTTCTGGTCATGCCGCTTTGCCGTCTATGGGCAGGTGTGTTTTAACCGCATATTTCAATCTCTGTTCCACTCCAGGCTCGTGTGCTGTTTTACGCAGATGCCGTCGTCCCTGCAATAATAGGTTGCAAGGGTTTCATCGTCTTTGTCATACAGGGAGCGGGTGACAATTGGTTTGCCATCCCTATCCTGCTTGTGGGTCTCAACCATGATAAAGGCCGTATCCTTGCTGATTTCCAGTGTTTCGGGAAGCTTGCCGGGCTGGTACTCTGTACTGGATATTACGCTGCTTTCCTCATCCATTTGGCGGACTATGATCTTGCTTGGAGGAAACATTATACTAAAGGATATCTTAATAGATGTATGGGACGTTTTTGTTTTGCCGTTTTCGGTGAAGGTGGTTGACTCCTCAAAGGTCTGGGAATACAGGCTGCCCTCTGTGTGGTCACCGTGTGAAGAGATGCCGGTTCCCGTGACGGCGTATACCCTTCCATCGGAGCTTTGGTAAACAGGATTCAGGAAAAAGGTTATACTGCCGGTACCGGCAGGGGAATAATAGATGGTACCCTCAAGGGAGATGCTGTTTTCCTCATCGCTGGTATGGATACTTGTATGGCCATCGCTTACCTCTTCATCAGAGCTTGTCATGGTAATACTGCCCTCATTCTCCGTGGCCGGAATACTTGCGCAAATATAGTGGATGCCCTCAACCTCTTCGAAGGAAAACTCCCTGGTTTCGAATGTGTTTCCTGTTTCAGGGTCGGTATGGATACGGGTGACGATATTGGCGTACAAGCGCCCCTGGTACCTGGAAGTGTCACCGTCGATGACCATGGAACCGCCGGGTGTTATCTTATGGATATTGTCATTAAGATACCTTTCCATGTAGAAAAGGTCCAGGTGTTCTTTGGTTATAAACACGCCTATAAGCCTGTCGGCGCCTTTTGCTTCTCCCAGGTCCTCATGGGCAAGCTGGCAGCCCGTCATTATCAATACCGCTGTTAATAGAAGAAGGATTACAACTGCTTTCCTATTCATCGTCCTTGTCCTCCAGGTTTCCGTCGAATTTAAGGATATCCCCCACATCGCAGCCAAGATAGTAGCAGATCTTGTTTATGGTGCTGAAACGAACGCCCTTTGCCTTGCCGCTTCGAAGTATCGAAAGGTTTGCTTCGGTGATTTCCACAAGCGCGCATAGTTCTTTTGAGGTCATGCCCTTTTTCTTTAGCACCTCTTCAAGGTGCACCCTTATGGCCATTTATCATATGCCTCCTCATATGAACATGTCGTTGTCGTCCTTAAGCTGCTTGTTTTCCCAGATGTACTTTGACAGCAGCAAAACGGCCAGCAAAAAGGCGATGGACAGGATGGGCACCTGGACTGTGGTATTCAGCACCCGAAGTTTTTTCACGAATGCAAGCTGCAGCAGGTTGAAGTTGACATTTGTGACCATAATTATGATAAGCGCCTGGCAGCACCGCTGCGAAAGTATTCCGGCGGCATCCACCGAGGCCTGGGAATAGCGGTCGGCCTGAAGCTCGTAAAAAAGCCTTAACCCGGCAAATACCACAAGAACATTCAATATATAGGGCAAGGTGTTGACCAGGTATTGCAGCACAAGGAAAACTATGCTCACCCATAAGCCGTCTTCATTTCCGGTGTTGCCGGTACGAAGCGCTTCAACGGAATCCAAAAAATGGCTGAAGGTACTTCCAAAGGCACAGTAAACCAGCAGGACAGCCAGGCCATGCAAAAGGAAAGCCATGTACTTGTGAAGCTTTTGAGTATCGGTAAAAAAGAAAAGGTGAAGTATCCGAAGAATGATATATGTGGCAATAACCGACCAGGCTATGGTGCCAAGAAAAGCCTTTACGGCGCTTGTGCCAACAGGGCTTTGGATTATTCCGGGGTTTATCATAAGGTAAAGTACGGCGAAGAGCATCGCGCTTATTAAAAGCAACAGCCAGTCTTCCAAAAACGGCCTGCGCCTTCTTGCCATATAAAGGAGCAATACTGCGGGTATTAGGCAGATTGCGGCATAGAGGATGATGGCTATTGTATTGCCTGAAGGTCCAGACAGGGATAAAGCCCGAAGTCCCAGCGCGATCTGCTCAAAGGGAAAGGCTATAACTGTTGTAAAGACGCCGGGAAGGACTTCCCTTAAGAATGTCAGCATTATGCACAGGAATGCTTCAAGTACAAGGAAAAGAATGAAAGCGTTTCGTTTCATTATACCCCTCATTTATCGTAAAACAATAATTTTTACTTAATTATAAACCAGAAATTATCGTTTTACAATAATTATTCTCCTTTGCCTGCATGTTTTAAGGGGACTGTCTGCGGCTTGCCTGCCATGGATGATTTATGGTAAGCTATACAGGAGTCAGATTATGGCAACGCAAGCATAATAAGTTAGCAAGGCGTTTAACAGATGAAATAAGCATCTGATTCAAAGGAAGCGAGGTTGCAGCCATGGCGGAGAATATCCACGCAGGCCACAGGGAAAGGGTTAGGGAACGCTTCATGGAGGAAGGCCTTGATGCCTTCAATGACCACGAGGCCTTGGAACTTCTCCTGTACTACTGTGTAAGGCAAAAGGATACCAATGAGCTTGCCCACCGGATGCTCAAGGAATACGGCACGCTCCACGACCTTTTGGAAGCCCATCCCAGGGATATAGCAAGGAGATGCAGGGTAAGCACCAGCACGGCCACGCTGATCTCCCTGTGCGTGCCCCTTGCCCGGCGTTATATGAACAGGAAGTGGGGGGAAAGGCCCGTACTCAATTCCTCATCAAAAGCGGGGGAATATGCCCTGTCCCTGTTTGCAGGGAGGGTTTACGAGGCCTTCTTCGCCATCTGCCTTGATTCCCAGAACAAGGTCAACCATGCCGCCCTGGTCCATGAGGGGACCATCAATGAGGCGCCTGTCTATCCCAGGATCATAGTGGAAACAGCATTGCGGCATAAGGCGAGCAGTGTGATACTGGCCCACAATCACCCTGGGGGAAGCCTTAAGCCTTCGGTTGCCGACATAGAGGTGACCAGGAAGATCTACGCCGCTCTTCTTCCCATATCCATCCGTGTGGTGGACCATATCATCACGGCCGGGGAGCGATATGTCAGCTTCGCCGAACAGGGTATAATGGATACCATCTCACATCAGTTCTAGATTCTGTTTGGGCAAAACGACGAAAAAATATTATACCAAATCCGCTCGGCGAAAAATGATTTATGGGAAAACATGTCGGAAAAATCCGCGGACATGCATAGAATCCCGAAACCCTTCTTATAAGCAGGTCTTTGTGAATTATTACAACAGTGCCTGACACAATATGTCGTGTTATTGTCATGACAAGTAAACAAAATATGGGTTTTTGTCGATAATTTTAATGAGCCCGAAAGCCTTGAGCCATAAGGTTTTCGTCATATTGCACAAAAAACTTGTCCAAAACCCGATTGACACTATATATTGTATATGATAAACTCTACGCAACCGAGATATAGTTTTATAAGGGCAGAGCCGATAAAGGCATGCCATGCAAAAGAAGGAGGCAATCAGCATGATTGAGAAGATACGAAAGAGGGACGGACGCGTCGAGAAATTTGCGCCAGAGAAAATCACATCTGCCATATTCAAGGCAGCAGTCGCTTGCGGAGGAAGTGATTACCAACTGGCTCAGAGCCTCTGCGAAAAGGTTGTTGAGCTTGCCGAGGAGAGGTACAGAGGGAAAATCCCCGAGGTTGAGCAGATACAGGATCTCGTGGAATATGTACTCATCGAGAACGGTCATGCCAAAACTGCCAAGGCATATATCCTGTACCGTGAGAAACGTAAGAGCGCCAGGGAGATGAACGCCCTGATAGGCGCAACCATCAGGATGTTCGCGGATTACCTGGGAGACAAGGACTGGAAGATACAAGAGAACGCCAATACCCAAAAAAGCATTAACGGTCTCAATAATTACATAAGAGAAGCCTTTACCAAATCGTACTGGCTTCATGAGGTCTATCCTACCGAGGTCCGGGAAGCCCATGAGAGTGGAGACTGCCATATCCACGATCTGGGCTTCTTCGGTGCCTATTGTGCCGGCTGGGACTTAAGGCAGCTTTTGACCGACGGTTTCGGCGGCGTGCCCGGCAAGGTGGAAAGCAAGCCGGCAAAGCATCTTAGGAGCTTCTTGGGGCAGATCGTCAACTCAACCTTCACGACACAGGGCGAACTTGCGGGAGCCCAGGCATGGTCAAGCTTTGACACATACTGCGCGCCCTTCATCCGGTATGACAATTTAAGCTACCAGCAGGTAAAGCAGTGCATCCAGGAATTCATCTTCAACATCAATGTCCCAACCAGGGTTGGTTTTCAATGCCCCTTTTCAAACCTGACCTTTGATATCAAGGTCCCTGAAACACTGAAAGATGAGCCCGTTATAATCGGGGGTCAGTACACAAACGACAAGTACGGTGATTTCCAGGAGGAGATGGATATACTGAACCAGGCGTTCTGCGAAGTTATGCTGGAAGGCGACGCCAAGGGCAGGGTATTCACATTTCCGATCCCGACCCTCAACATCACGAAGGACTTTGACTGGGACAGCCCGGCTGTTGAGGGATTCATGAAGATCACCTGCAAGTATGGCATACCCTATTTTGCCAACTACGTGAATTCCGATTTATCGCCAGAAGACGCTGTTTCCATGTGTTGCAGGCTGCGCCTGGACACCAGTGAGCTTCGCAAAAGGGGGGGAGGGTTGTTCGGCAGCAACCCGATGACTGGATCTATCGGCGTTTTTACCATCAATCTGCCGAGGATCGGGTATTTAAGCTCTACAAAGGAAGAGTTTAAAGAAAGCCTTTACAGAATAGCAAAGATAGGTAAAACCTCCCTTGAGATCAAAAGAAAAATAATTGAGCAACAATCTGGAAAGGGGCTTTATCCTTATTCCTGCCACTATCTTCGGAACATCAAAATGAGGACTGGCAGCTACTGGTACAATCATTTCTCCACCATAGGAATAGTCGGCATGAACGAGGCGCTGCTGAATTTCATGGGGAAGGACTTGACCACCCCCGAAGGCCAGGAGTTTGCCATTGAGATCATGCATTACCTGCGGGAGATCATGATTGAATTCCAGAAGGAGACCGGAAACTTCTACAACCTGGAGGCCACTCCGGCAGAGGGCGCATCTTACAGGCTCGCCAGTCTGGATAAGGAGCGTTATCCCGATATCATCACGGCAGGCAATAACGTATGCTACTATACCAATTCAACCCAGCTGCCCGTCGGGTTTACCGACGACATCTTTGAATGCCTCGACCTCCAGGACGAGCTCCAGTACCTTTATACCGGGGGCACTGTGCAGCACCTGTACCTGGGCGAGAGCATAAACGATGTAAATGTCTGTAAGAGCCTGATCAAGAGGGTATTCGAGAAGTACAAGATGCCCTACATTTCCATCACGCCCACGTTCTCCATCTGCAACACCCATGGCTACATCTCCGGTGAGCATTTCACATGCCCGGAATGCGGGGATAAGACCGAGGTATGGTCGAGGGTTACCGGGTACTTAAGGCCTGTTGCCAACTATAACATGGGTAAGAAAGAAGAATATATCACGAGGAAGAA
>ERZ773359.4537-NODE-4537-length-14307-cov-12.467092_pt1 | contig 14307 bp, 12 predicted proteins | sample MGYA00374955_ERZ773359 | MGnify/ENA primary metagenome ERZ773359 (study PRJEB29098, sample SAMN04486028) | biogas fermenter metagenome | study: EMG produced TPA metagenomics assembly of the Biogas fermentation microbial communities from Germany - Plant 4 DNA1... | reverse complement strand
GTCTGCCATGTTATTGTAACCAAAACAAAAGAAAATAGCAGTAACAAATGATACCGCTGCTATTTTCTTAAAGAATTTTTAATAGAAAATATTTTGCAAATTTGTTAGTAAATTCATTATACTTTTTTAAAAATTATAATTTATAACTATTTATAATGTACATTGATAAGTGAACACCTTGCTAATTTGCCTAAAAAACTTAGATTAGCTCTTACTTATTTTTCCATGAAGAATAAATTAGGGATATTCCAATGATGATAACAATCATGGGCCAAATAGCATTGCGGAGCATGCGCCATAGATATGGGAATAAACCGCTTATAAGGGCCATTATTCCAATTATTATTAAAACCACTCCTACGATAACCATTACCTTGGACTTATCTATAGACTGAGTAGCATCTATAAATTCAACATTATACTCCTGCCCATAGGGCCTTTCTGGTATTATTATGGCTGCTATAATGTATATTATAATTCCAGTTCCAAAGGAGGGTATGGAAACTAGTGCCCATATTAGTCTTATTAATGTAACATCTATGTTAAAATACTCTGCAATACCGCCACATACTCCAGCCAGCATCTTCTGGCTTCTTGAACGATATAACTTATTATCCACTACTTAACCCCCTAGATCTTTATATTACAAAACTATTCAATTATATATGGTTTTATTATATCACAATTATTGTAAAGATGATATTAAAATTTAATCTGTTGGGTTAGTTGAATGTGGCTGCCGACGAAATCGCTGTACTAGTAGCAGTGGTCTTATTTGCTGTGGGCGGATTTGCATTAGCACACTTTGCTAAAAAGGCCGAAAGCAATGACAAGGATAACAAAGGATAATATTGAGCATAATAATTTAAAATAATTATTGCTACCTAGCATCAGTTAGGGTACAATGAAACCATAATTAAATTGATAAGGACAGGAGGTGTCCCCCATGGAAGACAGGGACATATTAGTTTTAGTCGACGAGAACGACGAAGAAATAGAGATGGAAATTCTAGACTATTTCTACCATGAAGATCAGGAATATGCTTTGCTGAGTCCTTTAGATGATGATTGCGGTAGCGAAAGCTGTGACTGCCATGAAAGAGATCTTTATATAATGAAGGTAGTGGTTAATGGAGATATGGAAGAATTTCATCCTGTAGAAGAAGAAAAAATGGAAGCTCTCATCCAAGCCGTAGAAGCTCTCTATGGAGATGATGAAGAATAGGAATCGCTGTATCATCATATGTATGATCATATATATGATCTAAGGTAATGGGTAAAAAGGGGCTGTTGCAAAACTAGCTAATCTAGTCTAGCAACAGCCCCTTTCATATAGGTTTCATATAGGATAATTAAAATATTATAGATTAATATCAACAGAAAGGGTTTCTATTTCTGTCAACTCTAAGCTTCTCTTATCAGGCTGACTTACTCCTGCAAAGATGGTGAAGTTATCACTATCAATATAGCGATTTCCTTCATCATCAACTATAGTCATAGCTTTATTTCTAATTGTAAATTCTACAGTCTTGCTTTCTCCCTTCTTAAGATGGATTCGCTTAAAGCCGCATAGACTGTGATTGGGAACGGCAAATTTTGATTTATTATCTTTAATATAGAATTGTACTACTTCATCGGTGTCATGGTCACCTATATTTTCAATCTCTACTGATACTTCTATATCCGAATCCTTTGTAACCTCATTCAGCACCTTCAGATTCTTTAAGCAAACCTTGCTATAGGTAAGACCATATCCAAAGGGAAATAGAGGTTCTGTTTCTATATATCGATAGGTTCTTCCCTTCATGGAGTAATCAGTAAACTCAGGTAGTCCTTCTAAGCCCTTATAGAATGTTACAGGAAGTTTTCCAGCAGGAGAGAATTCTCCAAACAAGCACTCTGCTACTGCTTGCCCACCCCTTGCTCCTGGATACCAGGTCTGTATAATTGCGTTGCAATGCTCATTAGCAAAGTTTATACTCATGGCGCTTCCCGTAGCCAAAAGCAGTATCGTAGGCTTGCCTACTGCTACTACTTTCTCTAATAACATTTGCTGTACCTCTGGAAGGTTCAAATCTAGTTTATCGCCAGATGCAGCATGGTTTCCAGTGTCCCCTTCTTCACCCTCCAAGGTTTCATCCAGGCCTAGACAGAGAATCACAACATCACTATGCTCAGCTACAGTCAAAGCCTCGGATAGTCTATCATGTTTGAGAGCCAAAGGTTCTACCTTATCCTTATAGAGGTGGCAGCCCTCAGAGTAGTAGATGCGGATATCCTCATCCTCTAGATAGTCCTGTATACCTTCAAGGAAGGTTATGTACCTAGAAGGTGTTCCGTAATAGTTTCCTTTCAATGCTAGACGGCTATTGGCATTAGGACCAATAACTCCTATAGACTTGATCTTACTCTTGTCTAGAGGTAATATACCATCGTTCTTCAATAGAACTAAACTCTTTCTTGCAGCCTCTAAAGCTACTTCATTGTGTTCTTTTGAATCAACTACTGAATAGGGAATATTATCATATTCACAATCATCATCAAACATACCCAATTTAATTCTAGTTGTAAACAGCCTTATGGCAGCCCGGGTTATATCTTCTTGAGTGATTAAGTTTTCCTGCAGAGCCTGTAGCATATGGAGATAAGTATTTCCGCAGTTTAAATCACATCCGGCTTTAAGGGCCAATGCTGCAGATTCTGGTGCAGTAGAAGTCACAAAATGCCTGGTGTGGAAATCCCGTATAGCCCAGCAATCAGAAACCACATGTCCTTCAAATTCCCATTTATCTCTTAATATATCTTGTAGAAGGGTATAACTCCCGCAGCAAGGTTCTCCATTTGTTCTATTGTAGGCTCCCATAACGCTTTCTACCTTGGCCTCTACTACACATTCTTCAAATGCAGGAAGATATGTTTCCCACATATCCTTTGGAGTAGCTTCAGCATTAAATTCATGCCTAATGGCTTCAGGACCGCTATGAACAGCATAGTGCTTAGCACAGGCTGCTGCTTTAAGGTATTTTCCATCTCCCTGGAGTCCTTTAATAAAAGCAACTCCCAGCCGTCCTGTCAAGTATGGATCTTCGCCATAGGTCTCATGCCCCCTACCCCATCTGGGATCTCTAAAAATATTCACATTGGGTGACCAAAAAGTAAGTCCTTTGTATATATCATGGTCTCCATGCTTTACTGCTTCATTATATTTAGCTCTTCCCTCTGTAGCAATAATGTCAGCGATTTTCTGTAAAAATTCATCATCAAACATGGCCGCCAGACCTATTGCCTGGGGAAACATGGTAGCAGTACCAGCTCTCGCTACCCCATGTAGTGCTTCATTCCACCAGTTGTAAGCGGGAATATTAAGGCGTTCTATAGCAGGTGCATCGTATCTAAGCTGTGAGGCCCTTTCCTCTATGGTCATCTGTTCAACTAGCTCACGGGCTCGCTTTTCAGCTTCCTGGGTAGTAATTCTTTTGCTCATTATCTATCCCCCTTATAATTCATAACATTTGTAAAAACAGCCATTATCCATAACAATTGCTAGTACTGTAAATCTATATGCTTATAAATACTTATAATGGACTACTAATAGTAGCCCATTATAAGCATACATCATAGTTCATTTGGATTTGGCATGGGTAAGGGACTAGGCTGTTGACAGGTGCTCTCCAGTTCAATATGCCTGCCCTGTTGTGATGCATCGTGAAAGCCATGCATTATATCTAAAACATGATACATCATTTGTCCATTAGCCCTATGGGCTCCACCTTCCCTTAGTGCCCTAGCCATATCTGAAACTCCTAGGCCCCGACTATTCTCCGCATAACCATGGGACAGGGGCATCTCTATCCAATCCTGATCTCCAGCCCTCTTTATGTATACAGGACCACCAAAGGTGTTTGGATCAGGAACTATCATACTGCCTGTAGTTCCATAAACTTCGATTCTAGGCAGTTGTGAATCCCAGACATCAAAACTGGTAAGGATGGTACCAATTGCCCCACTTTCAAAATCCATTATGCCTGCAACATGAGTAGGTACATCTACAGTAATTTTGGTACCATATTTAGGCTCACTAGTAATAACCCTTTCAGGGAAGGTTATTCTGGCAGAGCCAGTTACCCTCTTGACAGGTCCCATTAAAGCTATTAGGGCGGTTAGATAGTAAGGCCCCATATCAAACATAGGACCTCCCCCGACCTTATAATAAAATTCAGGGTCTGGATGCCAGCTTTCATGGCCATGATTAACCATAAAAGCAGTGGCCCCTATAGGCTCTCCAATCCAGCCATCATCGATAAGCTTGCGACAAGTCTGAATTCCTGCACCCAAGAAGGTATCTGGTGCTCCCCCTACTAAAAGGCCTTTCTCCTTAGCAAGCTCTAATATTTTTTTACCATCCTCGCGGGTAATTGCCAGCGGCTTTTCCACGTATACATTTTTACCTGCCTTCAAGGCTGCTAAGCAAACCTCCGCATGGGCATCGGGAGTAGTAAGATTTACTACTATTTCTATTTCAGGATCCCTTAACAATTCTTCAACTGAGCAAGCCTTAGCTAAATTATACTGCTCAGCCTTAGCCTGGGCCCTTTCGTGTATAAGATCAGCACAGGCCACAACTTCCAGATTGTCAAAAACCTGGGTGCAGTTCTTCAAATATATATCGCTAATATTTCCACAACCGATTATGCCAATTTTTACTTTATTCACTAACATCACCCTAATTAAAACATTTTCCTAAGGTTTTCGTATTTCTTTACACCTTGCTTTCTAGCAATTTCTCTGCCTTCTGCTGCCCATAGGAATCCTCTACGCATAATTTCTGGCAGAGGATCTTTCTCTAAAACATCAGCATGATGCCCTAAGGCATTATAGAAGACCCTCCCTGCTCCCCATCTCTTTGTCCAAATCTGGGGTACATCCACCTCACCATTGGCAGCATGAGGACCATCCACTACAGGGAAGCGAGTGGTAGCCAATACTTCTATGGCAGGATCAACATGCAGGTAATACTGTTCAGTCTTTACTGTAAAGTCTTTAATGCCTTCAACAATTGGGCTAGAACCTCTTTTAATGTTAATAACGTGTTCAACCCCATCGCCACCGGGATGAGAAACCCAGTTCCCTCCTGTCATAAACTGCCATTGTACGCAGTTTCTAAAGGCATCACACATTCCTCCATGGCAGCCAGCAAGTCCAACCCCTTCTGCTACAGCTTCTACAACAGGCCACATTTGCTCAGGGGTTATCTCTCCCATAGTCCATACAGGAATAATCAAGTCAAGAGTTAATAATTTTTCTTTATCAAGGAATGAATCTAGAGTATCGGATAGTTCCACTTCAAAATCCGATTCCTCTAAAATTCTTTTAAACAACTGGGATACCTTCACAGGTTCATGACCATCCCAACCCCCATGTACTATTAAAGCTTTCTTACTCATCTTATGTCCCCCTTACATATGCTCTAGTCTATATGCATCTCCTTAAAAAATCCTTTTAAGCTAGGATACAGCTTCTTGAATACTTCATATCTTTGATTGTATAGCTCAACAATTTCAGGATCTGGATCAACTGTTTCTTTAATCTTTACTACTTTTTGTGCAATTTCTTCTACGGAACTATAAAGTCCACAACCAACTGCTGCCAGCATTGCTCCACCAAGGGCAGGTCCTTCTTCAACTTCTAAGATATCTACCTTTAAGTTAAGTACATTGGCCAATATCTTTCTCCAAAGGGGACTCTTAGCTCCTCCTCCACACATGTTGGTCCTCTCTATGTTTATACCCAGGGATTTTGCAATCTCGTAAGAATCCCTCATAGCAAATGCAACCCCTTCCATCATTGCAAGGGTCATGTCTTCCCTGGTAGTTTCCATGGTCATACCTATAAATGTGCCTCTGGCATTGGGATCATTATGAGGAGATCGCTCACCCATTAAATATGGAAGGAAATATACATGGTTTTTACCAAGGTTCTTAATGTTCTTTTGCTCACCTGCAAAGTCAGTGGTCTTTAATATATTCTCCATCCACCATTTATTGCAGGACGCAGCACTGAGAACAACTCCCATAAGATGATAATTTCCATCCGCATGGGCAAAGGCATGCAGGGCATTATTTTTGTCTACCCCGAAACTTTCACTAGATATGAATATGGTGCCAGAAGTACCAAGGGAAATATTGCATTTGCCATCACCAACGGTTCCAGTTCCAACCGCGGCAGCAGCATTATCTCCTGCACCCGCAACAACTTTTACATCTTTTCTTAAGCCCAGCTCCTCAGCTATATCTTCTTTAACTGTACCAACAACCTCATAACTTTCGTATACCGTTGGAAGTTGATCCTCAGTTACTCCACATATCTCCATCATCTCTTTTGACCAGCACTTGTTCTTAACATCATACAGAATAGTTCCCGATGCGTCAGAAGGATCTGTACAATGTACGCCAGTCAGCTTATAGGCTATGTAGTCCTTTGGCAGCATAATCTTTGCTATACGGCTAAAGTTTTCTGGCTCGTTTTTTCTCATCCATAGTATTTTTGGAGCTGTAAATCCAGCAAAAGCAATATTGGCTGTATGCTGGGATAATTTGTCCTTGCCTATCTCATTATTTAAATAATCCGTTTCTGCTGCAGTTCTATTATCATTCCATAAAATAGTGGGACGGATAACATTATCATCCTGGTCTAACACTACCAGACCATGCATTTGGCCCCCAAAGCCAATGCCTGCTACTTTTTCTTTGTCTATATCTGACAATAATTCTTTTAGTCCGTCCATTGTTTGCTCATACCAGTCTTCTGGGTTTTGCTCAGCCCAGCCTATTTTGGGAAATATAATAGGATAGTCCCGAGATGTGATTTTTATGATTTTTCCATCCTGGTCCATCAGCAGTAATTTTACTGCTGATGTCCCTAAATCTATTCCTATAAAATACATAGAATCCCCCCAAACAGTCTATATCCAGCTACCCTTTACATTTAGCTAAAGAGTATACTGTTTATAATGCTCTCTAAATACTCTTGTCTGCCAGAACCAGGCAACTCAGGTGCTCCTAGTTTTTCTGCATACTCTGCTAGTTCAACTAGGTTTGTCTCACCTTTGACTATTTTTGCACCGATTCCGCTGTTAAAGCTTGCATACCTATCTTCTATGAACTTATCAATTCTACCGTCCTCTATTATGGCAGCAGCCTTGATTAAGCCTAATGCAAAAGTATCCATTCCTAAAATAAAACCATAGAACATATCCTCTACTGTATAGCTTGAACGACGGTTCTTGGCATCAAAGTTGAGGCCTCCATTTACGAATCCGCCAGCTTTTAGCACTTCATACATACACATGGTTGCCTCATACACATTAAAGGGGAAATTATCTGTATCCCATCCCAAGAGTAAATCCCCTTGGTTGGCGTCAATGCTGCCTAGCATACCATGAATTGCGCTTACTCTCAGCTCATGTTGGAAAGTATGACCTGCCAATGTGGCATGATTGGCTTCAATATTAAGCTTGAAGTCTTTATCCAGACCATATTCCTTTAGAAAAGCAATTGCTGTAGCCGCATCAAAATCGTATTGATGTTTAGTTGGCTCTTTTGGTTTTGGCTCTATATAAAAGTCTCCATCAAATCCAATGCTTCGTCCATAGTCTACTGCCATCTTCATAAGCCTTGCTATATTATCCAGTTCAAGTTTCATATTGGTATTTAGCAAGGTATCATAGCCTTCTCTTCCTCCCCAGAATACATAGCCTTTGCCACCTAGTTTTACTGTTAAATCTAAAGCTTTTTTAACTTGTGCAGCAGCAAAGCAATAGACATCTGCTGAATTAGTGCTGCCGGCGCCGTTCATATACCTTGGATTATTAAAGAGATTTGCTGTACCCCAAAGAAGTTTTTTGCCAGTAGCCTCCATCTTTTCTTTTATATAATCGCTTATTTCATCTAGTCGTGCATTGGTTTCTGCTATTGTATCAGCCTCTGGTACTAGGTCCAGGTCATGGAAACAAAAATACTCTATTCCCAATTTATCCATAAACTCAAAGCCTGCATCCACTTTGGCCTTTGCATGCTCCATGGTACCAACTTCTGCACCAAAACTTTTATCTGCAGTTCCTACACCAAACATGTCAGCACCTGTTGCACATAGATTGTGCCACCAGGCCATAGCAAAGCGAAGATGATCTTTCATTTTTTTGCCCATTATTTCTCTATCCGCGTCGTAATACTTAAATGCAAATGGATTATCGCTGGATGGCCCTTCATATTTTATCTTAGGAATATTTTTGAAGAATTCGCCCATGGTTATCCTCCTTTATATTTTAATTGTATATACAATTTTATTGTATACTATTAACGTATATAAAGCTGGTCATTGATTGCCTATTACTTATCAAAAATTGCTATTTCCATTATCTATTTTTTCTTTTTCTATACTCAGTTGGTGTACAGCCTTTGTGTTTTTTAAATACTCTGTTAAAGGTTTGAATGCTGTTAAAGCCCGACATATATGCCACTTCTGTTACTGGAAGTTCTACATCTAGTAAATACTCTTCAGCTTTTTTTACTCTTACTGAATTTATATATTCATTAAATGTCATACCTGTGGTGTCTTTAAAAAATCTTGTAAAATGATATGGACTATAATTTGCTATATCTGATATTTCACTAAGGGTTATGCTTTTATCATAATTTGTGTCTATATAATCTAGTACCTTGTCCAGCTTTTTAAGACGACTAATCTGGCGATTTTTCTCCCGAGAAGAAAAATGTTGCATAGGCACCTGCCTAACTAGTATTACCATAAGATCAAATAGGCGTGCCCTTAAAGCCATTTGATAACCTTCTTTTTTTTCTTCATTTTCCTGTATCATGGCTAGTATCTGTTCTTCTACAGCGCTGTGAACACGACTATCTATATTGGTATCCAACTTCTTAGATACTCCCAATAATGGACTTATAAATTGGGCATCTCGAATAATAGATGAAAAAGAACCTAAAAAAGACAAGCCAAATTGAATGATTACTGAATAATTGGGTTCAGCAGAAGAAATAAAGTGATGTACATTTCTCCGGCCTATGATAAAAATATCTCTAGGCCCTAATAGATATGTTTCCTTATTCAGGCCTACCTGCATATTGCCATCAAGCATATAAACAATCTCAATTTCTTCATGCCAATGAGGTGGAAACTCCAAATTGTCAGCGATCCCTAAAGAAAAAGGAAAATCTGGCTCCAGTAGATTTTTCTGATGTATCGCCATTACAATAAACACCGCCTATATTTACATAGATTGCTATATTGATTATATACTGTTTACAGAATTAGTTGCAAGTTAGTTAGGCTACATTATTTAATAATATGAAAAAGACGGTTCCCTGGATTTAGCATAATGGAAACCGTCTTTATAAATTTTGTCAATCTTTTACATTACCGCTAAGCAAAGCCTCTATATCATCCAACATACTATGAACAATGCCCTTGTTTACGATAAACTCGGCTTTACCGCCCCTAAATACAGCGTAAAAATCATTATCATAGTGCACGTAGTTAATATGCACTTCTCTATCGGGCCCCTTGTTCAGGAAGAAAGTAGTTTTTACCTCAGGGTTTTCCTCCAAGTCCTTGCTGCTTTCAGCATCTACCAAAATACCAATAATACTCTGATATGTTTTCTTAAAGGGCTTTTCTTCTACTTCCTTGCCATTTACCTTATAGGTGGTTATTACCTCGTCCTCTTCATCCTCATTTTCTGATTCTTTGGTCTCTCGTTCTAAAGTCAGAGTATAGGTCTTGCCTCTTCCCTCAACTATTACTTTGTCTACATTATCAATATTTACAATATAGGCAAACTTTTCAACTAGCTCAAAAGGCTTTACGCTGACAATATCATCTAAATGGCTTTTGGCCATACCATAAACAGAATTAGAATCAGGAGTCTTAAAGTAAATCATATTCTCATCGTATTCATCACCAAACAGGAGATGAAGGGTGTTGGCTTTATCTTTGAGAATAATTTCCATTGAAGGTTCATCTAACCCATACTTTGCTAAATCTTCAACTCCATCTTCTATAAATTCTTCAATAGAAAAACTAGTGATATTATCCATCATCTCTTGGAAAGCCTGACTATCTACACCCATTGGTTCATTATAAGGCTTAGACATTTGCCATAACCCAAGACCAATTAGGGCATCATCTTCAGACTGCTCATCATTTGCTTTGATCTCAATGGGTCTACCGTCTTTTTTATCTACCATAAAATAGGTGATCCCTTGAGTATCAACCTTAGGTAGATTCTTATCTCTTACGTCAGACAATGTAGACAGAAGATTCTCTCCATGGTTCATCCATACCTCATATACTCTGGGATCTCCTTCTACCATAAGATAATAGGTGCTCCCTGATGGAGTTTTATCCCCCAGATAAAGTATTTTTTCTGAACCATCGTTCAATGTAGCCTTACCTACAGCCTGAGGCTCTTTCAATCCATAGGATGATAAATCTTCAGGAGTTTCTTCTTCAATTATTCTTTCGGCCCTTAGACTGGCAAAGGTATATGCTATATCGTCTACCTCAGTCTGTCTTAGCTCAATCTCATGGGGATATTCTACTTCCCACATGGATTTTGCAACCTTTTGCTTTTCGCCGTCTTTTTCTTCCTCTACTTCCTTTTCTACTTTGTGGAAGGTCAGTTCACCATTTACAGATTTCAGCTCAATTTTTACAATATCGTTTTTATCAAAATCTAGTATAGTAATCTTTTCGTTTTTTGGTTCTTCTTGTTCCTCAGGCCTATTGGCAAGATAAAAATATGACCCCACCAATAGACCAAATAATACTACTAAGATAATAATATTCCGGGATTTCTTCATAGGTGCCTCCTCCTCAACCACATTACAAATCCAGCTCCTAGAATCAGCAAGGGAATGAGGATTACAGCAATTCCAGCTATAACCAATTTCTGGAATGCGTTTATCTTTAGATAGCTAGTGGTCAAACTCTTAGGCCTTATAGAGATACTTTCTTTCTCATCGTGTAGCCAATTTAAAGAGTTTAGAATAAAGTCAGCATTTCCTATGCTAGCAAATTGAGGATTTAATAACTCTGCATCGCCCACTACTATTAGCCTGGTCTCTTCATATTCAGCAGTTGTTTCATTCCATTCCTTATCTGCAACGGCTACTGCTACATTAAAAGGACCATCTACATCTCCATCCTCTTTGTCAAAAGAAGTAGAGGCTAGATCTGTTCTTCCCCAAGAGTTGTCACTAGTTACCAATAATGGGTTTATTTCAATGCTTCGTTTCTTCTCTTCTAGTACTTCTATGCCTTGAGCTCCTACAGCTAGTACCTGCATCTTATTACTTTTCATGGGTGAAATGATATCGTGGCTCTCCATATTTGGTACTATCCAGGCAGGGTTTTGGAAATAGTTATTCTTATCGCCTTCTATTACTAAGGCCTTATTTAAAGCCACTCCATAACTTTTTAGCAGGCTTTCAAAGTTAGGCATCTCATCTTCTACAATTTCCATTAAAAATATGGCTCGGCCGCGGTTTTCAAGGTATTCTCTAATCTTTTGCTCTTCTTCTTCAGTAATATCCCTTTGTGGTGCTATAACCATCAAAACAGTTGCATCAGATGGTACACTTTCCTCAGTTAGAAGGGATAGAGTTTTTACCTCATAGTTCTCTAATTCCATTTGATCTTTTAGCTGTATTGGCAAAGACTGTTCCATATGCCCTTCTAAAGTATAGACAACAGGCAATGTATCTGCTGTTACATATTTAATGGCATTGGTAACTCTTTGCTCCAAAGCCAAAGAATCTGCAAGAGTATTACCATATTGGTCATATCTTATATTAAATAGATCATAGTAGTCAATTATCTTATATCTTTCGTCACTTTCTACAATATAACTACCTTCATTAAGTTTTTCTCCATCCTTGGTATACTTGCTTGCAAAGGTAGGGTTTTTAACAGGATCAATATAGGTTATAGAAATATTTTTATTAAGCCTTCTGTATCTTTGTAATATCTCATCGAATACAGCACTTTCTTGTCCTGTCTCATATAGGCCAATGATTCGAATCTCTTGATCCAGGTTTTCCAACACCTTTTTGGTCTGATCCGACAGAGAAAACATTTGATTCTGAGTAAGATCTAGCTTATAGGGAATCTGGCCTACCACTAGGTTTACAACAACTAAAATAGCCAGAACAAAAGCTGTCAATAAGGTAGCATATCCGCCATACTTAAACTTTTTATCATTAAAAGAGTTCATTATATTTTTCCACCTTGGTTTCTTATCTGCTTTTTTCACCCTAATCCCCCCTAACTCCATCGTTTTTTCTCAATTACTCTTATAGTCAAGAAGACAAAAGCCGCTGAGAAGGTAATATAATATACTATGGGGCTCAAACTTAGTACACCCATCTGAAATTCTTCATAACGCTTTAATAATGAAAACCATTCAAACACTCTAACAATAAATCCATCAAAGAAGTATTTATCCGCCAAGAAATAAGTGCCGACAATTATGGCCGCTCCCACTAAGGTAGTGGCAACTCCTACATAGATATTTTTCGTATTATAATAAACAAAACCACCGGCTGCCAAAGCCAGGATAGCTGCAAAAACAATACCAGAAACACGGTCTGTAGGAAGACCCTGGGCAACCCAGTCAATAATCCATACAAATAGTAAGGAACTGAAGGTTATTACTGCAGCAATCATCTGATTTTCAGTTAAAGAAGATACAAACAAGCCTATTGCTATAAAGGAAGAACCTAGTAACAAAAATCCTATATATCCTCCTACTATCTCCCAAACAGCTATATCACCAAAGAAGGATATAATAATAGGATACAAGCAGGTAATTAATAGGGTAAGCAAAAATACGGTTACCGCTGCGAAATATTTGCCCAATACTATTCCTGTTATACTAAGAGGACTGGTATACAATAGCTGATCAGTCCTTTGCCTTTTATCTTCGGGCATAAGCCGCATGGTTAGAATAGGCACTGCTATCAGGAAAATAAAGGTGATATTGCCTAACACCGAATTATAATTAGGGCTAGCGCTAAATACGTTTGTCATAGCAAAAAAGAACCCTGATAGTAATAAGAAAAATCCCATAAATATAAAACCAATAGATGAAGTAAAATAAGCTTTTAGTTCACGTTTATATACTGCTAACATACTAGGACACCTCCCCATTTTCCTGAGTAGTTACCTGTAGGAAAATTTCCTCCAGAGTTAGATCCATGGATTTCATCTGAAGTATAGGATATCCAGCACGGCTTAAAGCATGGAAAATAGGCTTACGCACATCTATATCTTTCTCAGCCTCTACCCAAACATCGATGGTATCCGGCTCTTTTGCTCCTTGAGCCTCCACATACTTAATACCAGCTACATCTCGTAGAACCTTTATTACCTGTTTTTCCGGTGCAGCTACTCTTAAGGATAGCTTACTGCTTTCTCCCAATCTCCTAGATAGGTTTTCAGGGGTATCACTGGCTACTATCTTACCTTTATTTATAATAATCACTCTTTCACATACAGCACTAACCTCTGGCAATATGTGAGAGCTTAATATGATGGTATGCTTTCTTCCCAAATCCTTGATAAGATTTCGGATCTCAATTATCTGTTTGGGATCCAGGCCAACAGTAGGTTCGTCCAATATAAGAACTGATGGATTACCCACTAATGCCTGAGCCAAGCCCACTCTTTGCTTATAACCTTTAGATAGGTTTTTAATAAGACGGTTTTGCACATCGGTTATCCTAACCAGCTCCATAATTCTTTCCATATCCTGCTTTTTGTTCTTTTTATCTACTTTTTTAATTTCAAATACAAAATCCAAATACTCCTTAACCGTCATATCTAAATACAATGGTGGAAACTCGGGCAAATACCCAATGCGCTTTTTCACTTCCTCGGGATTGTCTAAAATATCGTATCCATCCACTGTGACACTGCCTTCCGTGGCAGAAATATAGCCTGTGATAATGTTCATGGTAGTGGATTTTCCAGCTCCGTTAGGGCCAAGAAATCCTACAACTTCACCTTCATCTACGGTGAAATTCAAATTATCAACGGCTACATGCTGTCCATAACGTTTCGTAACATTTTCAACTTTTATCAATTCTTCTCCCCCCGTTTCTACATTTCAGGAACATTAAATCTCAATAATTATATCATTTCCTTAATCATTATAGCAAAGTATTTTAAAAAAAATGTGAATAAAGTGTTAACATTACAACTAACTGTGCTATGAAAAAACACTAATTTATC
>ERZ773359.4536-NODE-4536-length-14307-cov-12.747474_pt1 | contig 14307 bp, 12 predicted proteins | sample MGYA00374955_ERZ773359 | MGnify/ENA primary metagenome ERZ773359 (study PRJEB29098, sample SAMN04486028) | biogas fermenter metagenome | study: EMG produced TPA metagenomics assembly of the Biogas fermentation microbial communities from Germany - Plant 4 DNA1... | reverse complement strand
CAAATATTGAGTTTTCAAGGTGCGTAGTCAATTATTTATGTGCGAAGTTTTAGTTCATAACTATAAATTATAACAAAACAAGTTTATTTAAATATTTTTATAAATTTTTAATAATTTAATTATCAATATTTTCTGCAAATTCCCTTTATATATTTGCAGAAATATGCTATAATAATAGCGACAGCTCCCTTATGCTCATTTTTACCATAATACATATTACTCATCTGCAATCATATTTTCTTACAATTCTTCTACCTTAATTCAACACACAAGGGAGTAATATAACGTTTAAGGGAGGAATTGTGAATGTCGACACCACAATATGTTAAAGAGTTCAATGCAGACCTAGGTGAATTAGCGTTAAATACTGGAAAAGGAAAGCACTGGAAGAGATTTGCCGCCCAGAATATTGCAGCCATACGCAAGACCCAGGCGGAAAGGAAAAAGCTATTTATTAAGAGGACCGTTGACAGAGTAGAGATCGATATAAACGGCGAACCTGCTCCTTACATTATCGAGAAGGGCGTAATCAAGGATGACTTTGATTGGGTGGTGGACGTTCTAAAATCCTTCGCTGAAAAAAACAAGGTAAAATTCCAGGAAGAGTAGTGGAAAAGTCCAGGATACCTGGACTTTTCCACTACTTTTTTCTTATAATAATAAGCGCTACGTCATCCTTTAGTTTATCGCTGATATCCTTGTGAAAATCCTTTACAATGGAATCCAACAATAATCTAGGATCACTTTTTAGCATATCCTTATGCTCATCAATATATGCAAGTAAATCATCGCAGGTCTTCACATGATCTTCTGCTCCCTCCGGTTCTAACAAGCCATCGGTGTACATGATTATATAGCTGCCTGAATCTAACTTTGTTCTGTGCATGGTGTATTCATAATCATCAACAATACCTACCAAAAAACCGTTATTCTCCAGCATATACACCTTATCATTTAAGCTGTCAACAATGATAGGGTAGGGATGTCCGCCGTTAGAATAAGTCAGAACTCCATCCTGAATTAGCCCCACAAAAGCAGTTATATAGTAAGTACCGTGAGTCATATTATAAAATGTTGAATTCATTTCTCTAAGTACCTCTGCCGGGGTTAAATACTGGCTAACCAGGTTTTTGAACATGACTTTCATCATTGAAGAAATCATTGCTGCAGCCACGCCATGACCTGAAACATCGGCTATAAAAAGCCAAACCTTGTCTTCTATCTGTATGCATTCATAAAAATCTCCACTTAGCTCAGAGCTTGGAATATACATCCCTATCATTTCTACGTCTGGAAGGGACTTGGACTCATCTATTAATATGCTCTGAAGGGCGGTGGCCACCTTTAACTGTTCCTTCATTCTCTGGTTCATTTCAAGAAGCAGGCGCTTTTGCTGATAGGCCTTTAGGGCATTCTTTACCTTGACAGGCAAAAGAATCTGCATTTGCTGCATAGTCAGGGGCTTGGTAAAATAATCCGTGGCTCCTAGCTCCAATGCTTCTTTAATTGTATCTATCTCATCCATTGCCGAGTTTACTATTATAGGAATATCTCTATACTCTTCTTGGGACTTTACTGCCTTAATTACTTCAAAACCGTTCTTTTTGGGCATTATTAGATCTAGTATGATAATATCTACTGCACCCTTATATATATACTCTAATGCCTTATGGCCATCCTCTGCTTCCAGGAAATTGACATTGGAAATTTTTTGTTCCAGCGCTCTCCTTATAAGTTTCCTATTTAATAACATATCATCAGCTATTAAAATGTTATAAGCCATTTTGTCCCCCAATCTACCTTTACCAGGTTAAACAGCCAACTAAATTAAATAACCTTTGAAATTGCGCTGATAATCTTATAGTCATCAAAGGGTTTCTTTAAGAAAATATCAATGCCCAACTCCTTGGCTTGCTTTACTATTTCATCATCACCCATTGCGCTTAACATAATAATTTTTGCTTGAGGATCAAACTCCTTTATTAATTTTACAGCTTCTAAACCATCCATTATTGGCATGGTAATATCCATAAATACTAGATCCGGTTTCAGGGATTTGTACAGTTCTACCCCTTCTCGCCCATTTTTTGCGTTACCACACACCTCATAGCCGTGCTTTTCCAAAGCTTTCCCAAGTAAAGTATGTATAATAGGTGAATCATCTACTAGTAAAATCCTCTTAATCACCTTAACATTTCCCCCTAAACGTCTTATAAATGGCTTTTAATTTCCTATCTTGCCACTATTTTATCATAATCGACCTCTTTTTGCCATGGATACATACAAAAGTTAACAATGTTTTTATATTTCTAGTCCAATATTAACCTCAATCTTGCCCAAAGAAGTTTCCATATCAATCTTTATGGTCTGGACTGTACTAATGATAAAATACATATCCTTGCCAAATATAATAGAGGGAGGAGTCACATCTACTTCCAACCCAGTATTTGAAAACAGGATAGAAGCGTTACCAGTTACCATATTGGCAAACTCCCCTATGGCACTTCTGCCCATCTCATCTAGCTGCTCAACAGGCATTCCCATCATCATTGTTGATACTATCCTTCGCGCAGTGTCCTCTGACATTGAATAGGCAATGTTACCCCTAATCTGGCCTACTACGCCCACTACAGCCGTAACATCCTGATTTACATGCATTATATCATTCTTTGCTAACTGTCCCCGTTTAATATCCGTCACACCAAATTGTTCAAGGACACTTTTTACAGATTCTAAAAAGGGTAGTATGTATTTAACATCCATTAGTTATTGCCCCCTTCCCAAGCGATATTGATGCGGATCTTGCCGTGATCCGTTTCACCCCATGAGGAAAGGGAGTTTATTTTTGGAATAGCAACAATGACATCCTGGCCTGTAAATACAATGGGGGGTGCCAGTCTAAGCCCCATGGAGTATTTATTATTAAGCTTGGTTATGGCATCGCCGGATACTATATTATTGATCTCAGAAACTGTGGATAAAACCATTCTGTTTTTTATGTCATCAAATTCTTCTCCCAATAAAGTGTTTGCTATATAGAGTGCCAAACTGGGTTCTAAATCCACTAGGAGTCTGCCTTTTTTACTGCCTGCAAAGGTAATAATGGAGGATACGCCCATGGAGGATATCTCTCCTGTCTCCTCAGCCAGCGTATCCATACCTCTTATATCTAAATTCAACATCTCTTTGACAATAGCTTTGGTGCTGGCACCAAAGATCTGGTACAAATTTATATCCATAAAGCATTGCTCCTTTCTATATATAAGCAATACGAAAAGTTATATCCATTTCACCTGCTTTTAAATGTCTACAAGTCTCTAGGAGATTTTTCTTTTGAACCATTTTAAAGTTTGTGCCTCCTAAAGAAAAGGGAGAGGTTAATAGAAAGTGATGGGGAGTATTGGACAGTCTCGCCTTAACTTCTCCCGCCATAATATTTACTAACTCTGCTACTCCATCAAAAAGATCTTGTTCCTTAAGTTCTCGGGGCAGTATTCCTGTCATATACGCTATAATCATTGCTGCGGTATCTTTTTCCATAGATAAAGATATAATAGCATCCTTTTTACCATGAAGTACCATAGCACCCATAATGATAGGATTATCAGTTGAAGCATTTAACTGATCACAAGCTACATGGCTAATCTCAAAGCCTGCCATAGTACTAAGCACTTGTCTTAAACTCTCTGTAAAAAAATCCGCAATTTTTTCAATATCCATATCAGTCATCCTTATAACCCACCTTTTCCCAGACTTTCCATGATTCGTTTAATCAATTCTTCTATGGTAAAGGGTTTAACCAGATAGTGCACTGCTCCGTGTTGTATGGCTCTTACTATATTTTCCCGCTCACTTTCAGTAGTGACCATCATAACGGGAATGGATCTAAAGCGCCTATCGCCCTTTAGCCTCTTTAAAACTTCCATACCGTCAAGCCTTGGCATATTCCAATCTAGCAGTATTAGATCCACGCTCTTGTATTCCTCTTCCAATAGTTCAAGAGCTTCAATGCCGTCAGATGCCTCCAGCAATTCTCCATCCAACACTTCCACAGCTCCCTTAATTATTTTTCTAACCATGGAAGAATCATCAACAGACAAAACCCTCATACCCCTGACTCCTTTACCATATAATATACTCCGCCCTGATGCTGCATTCTTACAAAGTTGTCCTCATAATCAGTAAAGACTTCGGAGTTGCCCAGAAATAAAACTCCCCCAGGTCGGTTTAACACTCCGCTAATTTTTTGAAATACTTCCTTTTTTAGCTGGCTAGAAAAATAGATAAGCACATAGCGGCAAAAAACAATATCAAATTTCCCTAAGCTAGTGAAGCTATTTTGTAAGTTAAATTGCCTAAATTCAACTTTATCCCTTATCTCTTTAGATAGGATCCACTTCCTCCCTTCATTTGTAAAGTATTTATTCTTGTACTCATCATCCAGGCCCCTCATAACGGAAATACTATCATATTTTCCGGCCCTGGCTATATCCAGTACAATGTTAGATATATCTGTAGCCAAAATCTCAAAGTGATCCAGGCTTATATCCTTTATCCTGTGTCTTTCTAGATAATTGTCAATGCTCATAGCGGTGGAGTAGGGCTCTTGACCTGTGGAGCAGCCTGCACTCCATATCCTTACTTTACTCCTCTTTTTTTCCCGAATCTCAGCTATATATATGGGCAGCAACACTTCCTCTAAAATTTTCCAAGGAGTTTTATCCCTAAACCAAAAAGTTTCATGGGTGGTTATGGCATCTATTACCTTCTCATTCATCTCCTTATCTTTTTGGCTCCGCAGCTTATAATAAAGCTCCTCAAAGGAGGACAGGCCTGATTCGGCTAATATCCCAGAAAGCCTGCTTTCTATGAGATAGGCCTTGTCCCTACCCAAGTCCATTCCGCATTCTTTTTCAATATAATCTCTCATGAGTTGAAATTCTTTAGAAGTTAAGTTAGTCATTAGCATCTTCCTCTACTAATCTCTGTAATTCGCCTGCCGATATCCTTTAAATCTACACTTTCATCGGATAATCCCGCTTCATCCACACTTCTAGGCATGCCATAGATTACACTGGACTCTTCACTTTGGGTGATAGAATAGCAATGACATGCATTTTTTAATGCTCTCAGTCCCTCAGTTCCATCGCTGCCCATCCCCGTAAGTATAACCGCCAGCACTCTCTTACCTGCATAGGCTTTGGCAACTGACTTAAATAAAACATCTGCAGCAGGCTTAACACCATTTACTGGTTCGTCATCAATAAGGGAAATAGTAAAATCAGAATTGACTATCATATGATAACCTCCCGGTGCTACCAGCATCTGCCCTGCAACGATCTTATCCCCCTCCTGTGCCTCTTTTACCTGTATCCTGCTTCTTTTAGCTAAAAAATTAGCAAAGATTCTAGTAAAATCGGGAGGCATGTGCTGTACTAGCAAAATGGGCTTTGAAAAATCAGAGCCCAATGCCTTACAAACCTCCTCTACTGCATTGGGACCGCCAGTAGAGGAGGCCATGACTACAATATCCACACCACACAAGCTGGTGGGCCTTGAAGCTGGCTCTCTTTTCTTGGGAGGGGATGGAGGAGCTGTATCAATAATCTTGTCAATCTCTATATTGCCTTTACTCTCCTCAAGAATTGTTTGGGGAGCTGGCTTCCCTTTTTCAATATATTCATCTAAAAGAATCTGGGAAAAAAGTAAGTTAAGATGTCTATTAATAATCTTCATATTTTTTTCCATATCACCATTTGTAGGCTTTAAAATAAAATCCATAGCCCCTAGTCTAAGAGCCTCTACTGTAATCTTGGCGCCATCCACTCCGCCACTGCTAATCATGATCACCGGGATATGGCTGTACTTTCTTTTGATTTCCCTTAAAGTCTCTATACCATCCATCTTGGGCATAAAGACATCCAGCAAAACTACATCTATATTCCTTTGCTCCAGTCTTTCAAGAGCAGTTATGCCACTAGAGGCAGTACAGTCCACTACTGCTATATTGGTTTTTTCAACGGCCTTTGAAATAATCCTCCTGTAGACCAAGGAGTCATCTACTACCAAAACCTTCAGCTTATACAACTATATATCCTCCCTCTAACCCCTATTAAACCTTAAACTGATTAACCAATACCTCCAAGTCCTGAGCTAATTGAGCCAACTGAGACGCAGCATCGCTAGTTTTGGTAGCGCCGCTGGCTGTATCCTCTGTGGCAGCGTTAATCTCTTGTATATTTTGGTTAATCTCAGCAGTACCAATGGCTATTTCTTTAGAAGAACTAGCTATCTCTAATACTTTACCTGATGCTACTTCCGTATTCTGGGCTATTTCATTAGCTGCATTGGATAGCTCAGCTGTTGACCGGGCAATTTCATGAACTCCTGTAGCCGCCTCATTTAAGCTGTTAACAGCATCTTTGGCATTGGCGGCAATATCCCTAATCTCGCTGCTAATAGAGTTTACCAGCTCTGCTGCTGCCATGGTAGACTGGCTAATCTCTCCAGTTAATGTGGATTGTTCCGTTACCGCTGCTGCAATGGTATTGGTAATCTTATTACTTTCATCTATAGTTTTGGTTATGGTAGCCACAGCTGCCACTACATTGGCCATCTGCTGCTGCATATCACTAATCTGCTGGGCTATTTCTTCTGTAGCTTCCGCTGTTTGTTTAGCCAGCTCCTTTACTTCATTGGCCACCACCGCAAAGCCTTTACCTGCTTCACCGGCACCCGCCGCCTCAATAGCGGCATTTAAGGCAAGCATATTGGTTTGATCAGCTATATCGCTTATAACATCAATAATTCTTCCTATTTGACGGGCTGATACATTTAGCTTTCCAATTAAAACATTGGCTTCTTTGGCCTTGGTCTCTGCATCCAAGGTTATTTCAGTAGAGCGTTCGCAATTGACGCTAACCTCAGCCAAGGAAGTATTTATTTCCTTTACTGAAGTGGCAACGCTGTTGACAGAGTTAGATACATTAGCAGCTGATTCCGCCACCCTGCTTATACTGGAAGAAATTTCATTGACCCGTTGGTTGACCTCTTGAACATTTACCGAGGTCTGCTCTGCCGCCGATGCTAAATTTCGGGTAGAGGCAGACATCTCTTCTACAGCACTGGCAATGGTATTGATGCTCTTGCTGGTCTCGTCTGATGCATCTGCAGCATTATCTATAGTAGCGGATATTTCTTCTACCGCTGCGGACACTACCCCAGTCTTGCTATTGACTTCTTCGCTGTTAGATGCCATATCCTCTGAAATCTCAAGAAGATTTTTGGAGGATTTGTTTAATGTAATAGTGGTTTCGTAGATATCCCTGGTCATGGCCTGAATTTTTGCCATAAACTCATTGAAAGAGTTTGACAGCTGTCCTAACTCGTCCTTGCTTTCTACCTCTGCCCTAACTGTTAAGTCCCCGTCAGCAGCTTTGCCCATCATATCCTGAACCTGTCTGACTGCCTTGGTGACCCTATGGGATAAGATAACAGCTAAAATAGCAGCCAAGGCAATGCCTGCTAGTATAGAGGTAACCAAAAATGCTAGGGCAAATTTTGTTCTTTTATTGGCGCTTATATTCATCTGTTCTACCACTTTTGTATTCTCTTCTACCAGCTCATCTAAAATAGCCTCAGTCTCTAAAAACGCATCCTTAGTTACATAAAGGGCTTGCTCCACCATCTGTTCATAAATAATATCCGCCTCTTTGGCTACATTATCCATTTTTACTAATAGCTCTAGAACCTTATCCATATTAGGCAGGGTAACATTCCTATATATATCCATAGCCTGGTCCCTATTGTCTGCACCTTGGTTCATGAGCTGGACTATTCTTTCCCCGCTTTCATGAACCTTGTTATGGTACTCATGTATCTCTTTTATGTAATTGGCCAGTTGTTCATTTTCTGTGGTAAAGGAATTGAGCCACTTGCCTAGTTGGCACTTTGTCGGATCGGTCTCCCCCTCAAATTCCGTGCCGCTAGTAATGGAGTGAAGGAGCTGCCATATCCAATATGAATGATCCTTTTGCCTAAGGGCTAACTCATATCTAATTTCCATGGGATTTAGTATCTTGGTCTCATCCAGGCTTTTAGAAAGCTTTAAGAATTTCTCATTGGCATTTTTCCAGTTTTCCCAAGCTATTTCCAAACGCTGCCATATTTGCTTTTCCCTTTCTGTTAGCTTGGCTTTGCTTAAATATTCCCAGGCCTCATTTGCCCGCTGCCAGGCTTCTTCCAAGCGCTCATACCTGGTTTGTCTTTGCTGGGCAGTAAGCTTTGGGCTTGTTAGAATATTTTCTACCATATTAATGCTTAATTGGGTTTCTTTTAAGATTAATATATTTTTTAAATTGGGAATTCCCGTATTCCCTATCTTGTCTAAATCCGTCATAGCCCTAGCCATTCCCCAATACCCAACTATGCCTATGGCCAGGGCAAATAGGCATATTGCTGAGAAAGACAACAGCAGTTTCGACCTTATTTTCACACAAACCCCTCCAAACCTTTATACTTTAAACTGCTTAACCAGCTGTTCAAGCTTTTGTCCTAGCTCTGACAATTCAATAGATGCCTTATTTGTATCACCAGCTCCGGTAGCTGTCTCATAAGCAGCTTGACTGATTTCCTGAGTGCTAATGGTTATCTCGCTTACCCCCCTTGATATTTCACCGGCAGATTGGGCTATTTCATCCATTTTCTTCGAGGATTCTTCTGTCCTGTGGGCTATCTCGTTGGCAGCCAAGGATAGCTCCTGGGCTGATCTTGCTATCTCATGAACCCCTTCAGAGGCCTTTCCTGCGTTTTGTGCCGCGCCTTTGGATTTATTGGCCACATCCTGTATCTCTTCACTAATTAGATTAACTTCCTTGGCAGCCTCCAGTATAGAGCTTGATATCTCTCCCGTTATTGCTGATTGCTGGGTAACTGCTGATGCAATGGTATTGGTTATTTGGGTAATCTCTTCAATAACATTGTTTATGGTTTCCACTGCAGCTACTGCATCAGCCATATTTCCCTGCATATCCTGAATCTGCTGGGCAATCTCTTCGGTAGCCTCTGCTGTTTGCTTGGCCAACTCTTTAACCTCATTAGCCACTACGGCAAAGCCCTTACCGGCTTCACCTGCCCCAGCTGCTTCAATAGCAGCATTTAAGGCAAGCATATTGGTCTGATCGGCTATATCGTTAATGACGTTTACAATTTTTCCAATCTGCTTAGAGGATTCATTTAATTTCTTTATAATCTCATTGGTTTGCTGGGCCCTCTTTTGGGCATCAGAAATTATTAGCATTGAGCGTTCTGAATTGCTGCTTACATCCCCAAGGGAGATATTCAGCTCTTTCAGGGAAGTGGCCCCTTCATTAACTGATTGGGATACATGGGTTGCAGAATCAGCAATTCGATTTACAGTATGGGAAATATCCTGTATTGCCTGCCTTACCTGCTCCACATTTTCCGAGATTTCCTCAGAAGCTGTTGCCAGCTTATGGGTGGAGGCGGACATTTGCTCTATGGCAGAGGCCGCAACATTTATGTTATCTCTAGTGTCATCGGAAGCTTCAGCAGTATTGGCAATGCTGCTAGTTATTTCTTCCAAAGCTGCCATTACATTATCGGTTTTTGCATTCATCTCTTCACTGTTGGCTGCTAAGGTATTGGAAATATGGGTTAAGGCATTTGAAGATTCAGCCAAATCCAGAGTAGTCTGGTATATCTCCCTGGTCATAGTTTGAATCTTTTCAACAAACTGGTTAAAATATCTGGCTAGCTGGCCTGATTCATCCTGCGAAGTTTCAGGTATTCTAATGGTTAAATCTCCTTCTCCTTTTGCTATATCCTTAAGCATATTAACAGTCTCATCCAAGGGTCTTAAGCTGGAGGCAGTTATTCTCCAAAGCAAGAACAGGCCAACAGCCGATAGAACAAGCCCTACTGATAATATAATCATGTTAAACCGCTGAATAGGCTGAATAAATATTTCCCTGTTTAGGGTAATGGCTAGGGACCATCCAAGCCCCTCAAAATCCCTAACCCCTGACAGATGAGCATAGCCTACTAGCTTGTCCACTCCCTCGTAGCTATACTCACCGCTGCCAGCTTTTCCCGATATCATTTCCCTGGCAATATTCCCTAAATTATCATTCCTTTCAGCAATGTTCTCGTTTCCTATCTTTTCAGTTACAGGATGCCAGATAAAAGTTCCGTTTTTATCAATAATATATGGATAACTGCCAATATTGCCCTGCTCCTCCATTTCATCGATAATATCATTCATCATTTCATGTAATATCTTGTCAGACATACGGGCAGTAAGGATTCCTATAGGTTCCCTAGATGGATTGAAGATAGGATAGCTAAATGTAACTACATTAAAGCCTATATCCTCACTCTTTCTATATTCATAGTAAATATCCAGCCTTTCCTTAGTATTTACAAACCAGGAAGCATCGCTATAGTCATCTCGTACGTTTGCACTGCTGGCAGCTACCAGCTTGCCATCCATATCTACTATTAACATATCATGGTATGTATCTCCATGCTGCTCTACGGCATGACTTAAAATATCCTGCTTTATGCTAGCACTAGTGGTGGTGTCTACTATATCCTTATTTTGGGATATAACTTTTACATCCCCTATCCGCTCATTCATAAAGTAATCTAGCATCTCTGCATGGGTATCAGCCATGATCTGCATGTTGCCCTTGATGTTGGTTATTATAATGCCCTTTGCAATTTCCATGGCTGTTATAACTACAGAGGCTAAAATGATAAGTATCAGTATACCCGTAAGAAAGGGGATCTTGGTCTTTAGGCTTTTATTTATGCTAAAGTTAAAGCCTTTAAATTTAAACTTCTTAAATCTACTCATCCTGTTCATCCTTTCTTTAAGTTCAATGAGACTTACGCATCTTCCCCAAAAATCTTGTCAGCATCTATGACCATTATCAGCTGATCTTCCAATTTTACAACCTCTTTTATGTAGCGTCCATCTATATGCTGGATATTGCCAGGCATAGGCTCACACCAGTCCTCTTCCACGTCCAAAACATCCCCTGGCTTATCCACCACAAAACCCATGTGTTCACTTTCACTATCCTGGCTTTTTAGGATTATACAAGTGGGATTCTCTGGTATAAAATCGCACCTGCCATAAATAAATCTGACTAGGTCAAATACTGTTACTACCTGCCCTCTCATATTGAATAGGCCTACTAGAAAGTCTGGCGCTCCAGGAACTCTGGTATAGTTTATTTTCCTGTTAATCTCCTTCACCAGCTTTATGTCTATCCCAAATAGCTCCCCCTGTAAATAAAAGGTCAGTATCTTACCCTGCATTCCTGCTCATCCTCTCTTTAATAGCTGCGTCTAGTTTTTTCAGAAGCCTCTCCTTGTCCAATTTCATCTCATAATAGTCAAAGCCTGCATCTAAGCCATCCCTTATTTGGCTATCATTAAATAAGGAGGTAACAGCTATTGCCGGCAGGTTTTTTAGGCTTTCATCCTTGCGTATAGTGCTTATAAGCTCTAGACCGTCCATTACAGGCATATTAATGTCGCTTATTAAGGCATCAACCTTTTCCTCCTTTAATATATCTAGAGCTTGTTTGCCGTTTTCTGCCTCTAAAACTTTATAGCCTGCTTCTTCAAGATACTCTCTCTCCAAGCGTCTAAAGAAAGAAGAATCTTCCGCCAGCAAAATGGTATAATTGACGGCCTCGGACCTAAACTCTTCTGAAGTTTTATAATACTCTGGAGCAGCCATTTCAAATAGCTGGTATAGGTTAAGCATTAGCACAATCTTACCATTCCAAAATGTGGTGCCTGCAATGCCATGGGCTTTTATGTCCTGCTGGCTGTAATCTATATTAATGGTAGCGGTATCATAGACTTTGCGTATAAGTATGCCTATGGGCTGCTTTACCAACTTAGGCACTATAACGTATAGCTTTGAACCCTTATAGTCTTTTTGAGAAATGGGGAGGTAATCTTCAGGCCGCACCAGCCTCAAGGATCTTCCTCTAAATTCCATATACTCCTTATCTCCCACTAGCTGAATATCATCTAGGCTAATTTCCTCTACACGAGATACCATAGATAAAGGCAGGGCTAAAACTTCGGATCCGGAACAGCTAAATAGAATTATTGTATGCTCTTCACTGCTTGTCCTGCCGGTTGTATCCTGCTCTTTTAGTTCTTTGACATCTGCAAGCTTTAAATCTGCAAGTTCAGCAATCCCATCTGCATCTAAAATCATGGCAATTTTTCCATCACCTAAAATAGTAACTCCGGAATAGCATTTGCAATCTTTCAGATGCCTGGGTAAAGGCTTGACTAAGATTTCTTCGTCATCATGTATAGCATCTACTATCAAACCATATCGGCGCTGGCCTTCCTTTAATATCAAAATCCTGATTATCTTAGAAGGATCCTCATATTCATCCATATCTTGATCATCTTCTGATAATCCCAAAACATCAGATAGCTTAACAACGGGCAGTAGGTTGCCGCGAAATCTAAGAACCAAGGAACCGCTAACATTCTCTATGCGCCTATCTTTATCACCAGGCTTGACCCTTACCATCTCCTGAAGATTTACCTGGGGCAGGGCAAACTTTTGCCCTTCAGCCTCTACTATTAGGGAGGATATTATAGCTAGAGTTAAGGGTAAATTAAGCTTGAAAGTAGTTCCTTGACCGGGCTGGCTATCTATCTCTATAGTCCCCCCTAACTTCTCGATATTAGTCCGAACCACATCCATGCCTACGCCTCTGCCTGAAACATCAGTTACATCCTTGGCAGTGGAAAAACCAGGCATAAATATATATTCTAAGATCTCTTTATCATCCATGACAGCAAGTTCCTGAGGGCTTCTTAACTCTTTTTCCAATATTTTCGCCTTCAATGCTTCAACATCTATTCCAGCACCGTCATCTGAAACGACAATGGATACATGACTGCCCTCCTGATAAGCACCAAGGGAGATAATGCCTTCCCGATTTTTACCTGCCCTTTCCCTCTCCTCAGGTTTTTCTATACCATGATCCGCCGCGTTACGAATAAGGTGAGTTAGGGGATCGCCAAGCCCTTCAATGATGGACTTGTCCAATTCTACTTGAGCGCCGGTTACCTTTAATTTCATTTCCTTGCCCAGTTGTCTAGACAAATCCCTAATCATCCTTGGGAATTTATTAAATACATTAACCAAAGGCTGCATCCTGGTCTGCATTATTCTTTCCTGCAGCTGGGTTGTAATGTGATCAATATTTTGCAAGATAGGATCCAGCCCTTCTATCTTTTTTCTATGGGCTTCCAATACCCTAAGGAGTTGGTTTCTCCCTAATACCAACTCACTAGCCAAGTTCATAATATGATTTAATAAATCAATAGGCACCCTAATACTATCCTCTATGGCCAGGGTGGAGGTCTTCCTGTTCTGAACTTGGGGTTTGCTGCTTTGTGTCTCGGGTTTACTCTCCTGTTTCTCTGTCTTTTCTAACTGCTTGTCCTCCAATAATAGCTCTTTATATTTATTGGGCTTTATATTTACATTTAGTTGCTGTATCCTATCTTCTGGAATTTCCAAAGCAAGGGCAACAAGATTTTTCTCCAGTACAGTTGTAAAGAGGAATGTGTATTCTATATCGCTCTTTAAAACATCATCCAGATCCCTTATTTCACTTACATCAGAATGGGATTCCAAGATCTGCCCTATGGATTGGATTTTACTAAAAAAGGCAATGGGGCTTATGCCTCTCTTATCCAGATCCTTATGTAGTCTTAACTTAATTCGATATAGGCGTTGACCATGCTCAAGGGCGCTTTCTATCCTTTCTTGCTGGTACTGATCCAGGGGCAGTTTTTTGCTGTCCTGGTCACGGACTTCTATAGAGGCTTCAGGACCAGCTTGTGCCGGCTGACCCTCTAGGATAGCTGATAACTCTTCCAGATAAGAAGATATATCAAAAGTGTGGCTGTCCAGCACATTCTCCACCATATCCCTTAAGCAGTCATTGGCCTTCAACAAGCTATCAATGTCAGAATCATCCAATTCTATTTTATTATTGCGGACAGCCCCAAATACATTTTCCATGGCATGGGATAGCTTGACTATATTATCTAACCCAAAAAAACCGGCAGTCCCCTTTATACTATGAACGCTTCTAAAGAGCCGGTTAATAAGCTCCCCATCCCCTCCAACCCCAGCCATTTCCAAAAGATCTGATTCCACTTGCTCTATATGCAATCTAGCTTCTTCAACGAATTCCTGAATAAACTCTTCATTTTGCAGCAACCCAATTC